>Ga0308389_1000451_pt1 | contig 29840 bp, 21 predicted proteins | sample Hotspr2Sample148_FD_202362 | JGI IMG/M metagenome (GOLD analysis project Ga0308389, IMG submission 202362) | Hot spring phototrophic mat microbial communities from Mushroom Spring, Yellowstone National Park, Wyoming, United States - 20040719_148 ... | reverse complement strand
TGATGTCCACCACCCTCATCCCGGTGCTGGTGGCGCTGGTCCTGGGGGTCGAGGCGAATGCCTATTTCTACCTGCCGTGGACCATCGCCGGGGCGCTGGAGTTGCTCGCGGTGAACATGACCGCCTCGTTCACGGTGGAAGCGGCCCGCGAGCGGGCGAAGCTGGTCGTCTACAGCCGGCGCGTGCTCGGGCAATTGCTGATCCTGCTGGCGCTGGCGTCAGGCGTCATCCTGCCCGGCGCGCCGTTCCTGTTGGGGATCATCGGCCCGGACTATGCCGATGCCAGTGCCGGGCTGCTGCGCTTGCTGGCGCTTTCGAGCGTCCCGCAGGCGGTGCTGATGCTGGCGATGAGCACCGCGCGGGTCCAGAACCGCGTAGGGACCATTGTGGCGCTGCAGGCGCTCAACTGCGGTCTGCTGCTGGGCCTCAGCGCGCTCATGCTGCCGGCGCTGGGCATCGTGGCCATCGGCTGGGCGAAGCTGATCGCCCAGGGCGGCCTGGCCCTGCTCCTGCTGGGCACGCTGCTGCGCCCGGTGTGGTCGTTGCAGGAGTAGGGGGAAACCGGGTTTCCCCCTCCCTCTGCCCGCGGGAGGGTTTGGGAGGGCGCAGCCCTCCCAGGAAGGATGTTCATCCCGTCGGTGTGCGGCGTGAGCCGCATGGACGGCTGGTAGCGTTGCGCCCGATGGGCAATCGAACATCTGCAAGCGCATACAAGGAGGACACCACATGCATCCGCTCATCCTCGACATGGGCCTCGCCGGGGCGGCGCCGGTTATGGGCCTGGCCGCAACACTCTTCCTGATCGGGCTGCTGGTGCAGCGTGAAGCCATGGGCAGCCTGGCGCACGAACGCGCGCGCCGCGCGCGGGTGGCCCTGTGGGTGGCAATCGTGCCGCTGGTGGGCGCTTTCGCCCTGGTGGCGCTGACGCGCATCACCAGCGCCCTGGCAGGCTAACGTGAACATGGGGGAACCAGGTTCTCCCACGCCCCCGCCCGCGGGAGGGTCTGGGAGGGCGCCGCCCTCCCAGGAAGAACCTGTTTTCATCCCGTCGGTGCGCGGCGCGAGCCGCATAGACGGCTGACGTGAACATCAGCTCTCGGAGCGGGGTGTGGGGAAACCGGGTTTCCCCACACCCCGCCGGCGGGAGCGTATGGGCAGACTGCGCCCTCCCAGGAAGCACCTTATACCATTTTGGATTGCCGATGTTGGATTGTGGATTGCCTTGCAGGGCGTCACCGTGCGATCCAGCACTTCGACGAATGCGGAATGTTCAACAGGAAATGGTATTATGCGAATCTTGATGCTCACCGATTTCTACCGGCCCCTGATTGGCGGCCAGGAGCGCCACGTCGAGAACCTGGCCCTCGAACTGGCGAAGCGGGGTCACCAGGTGGCGGTCGCCACCCTCTGGCACGCGGGCCTCGCACGCTTCGAAGAGGATCGGGGGGTGCGTGTCTACCGCATCCGCGGGACGGCGCAGCGCGCTGCGGGGCTGTTCAGCCAGACAGGACGCCGCTTTGCCCCCCCGGCGCCCGATCCCGAGACGGTGTGGGCCTTGCGGCGGATCATCCAGCGCGAACGGCCCCAGATCGTGCACGCCCATAGCTGGATCGTCCACTCCTTCCTGCCCCTCAAGGCCTGGAGCGGGGCAAAACTGGCGCTCACCCTGCACGACTATGGCCTGCGCTGCGCCACCAAAACCCTGATGCGCCACGAGCGCCCCTGTGACGGACCGGCGCCGGACCGCTGCCCGGGGTGCGCCACGGCCCACTACGGCCCGCTGAAAGCCGGCGCGACGCTGGCCGCCCAGCGGGCGACCCTGCCCTGGCTGGTCGCGGCGGTGGACCGCTTCATCGCCGTCAGCCAGGCCGTGGCGGAGGGCAACCGTCTGCCCGGCGGCGGGCGCGCCTGCGCGGTGATCCCCAACTTCATCGCCGACGACCTCAAGGCGCCAGAGGAAGACACGGCGGACCACGCGGCGCAGCTTCCGTCCGGCGACTTCCTCCTCTTCGTCGGGGCGCTCAACCGGCACAAAGGCGTGCGCGTGCTCCTCGACGCCTACACGCGCCTGGAGGCCCCGCCGCCGCTGGCACTCATCGGCACCTGGGCCGACCCGGAGTTGCGCCTCCCCGCCGGGGCGCGGGTGTTCCAGCACTGGCCCCACGCCGCGGTCATGCGCGCCTGGCAGCGCTGCGCCATCGGCATCGTGCCTTCCATCTGGCCCGAACCCTGCCCGACAGTGGCGATGGAAGCCATGCTGGTGGGCCGCCCCCTGGTCGCCTCGCGCATCGGCGGCCTGCCGGACCTGGTGGCGCACGAGGAGACGGGGTTGCTGGCGCCGCCGGGCGATGCCGGGGCCCTGGCCGCGGCCCTGGCGCGTCTCCTCGGCGACCCGGCGTTGCGGCGGCGCATGGGCGCGGCGGGGCAGCGCCGCGTGGCGGCCTTTCAGGCGCGCGCGGTCATCCCGCGGATCGAAGCCCTGTACGCCGAACTCCTGGAACCCGCCGCCCGAACGCTCTCCATTCGATAGGCGGAGACGCGAGGTAATCCGGTTTCCACCCTTTCAACCAGTCATTCGCGCAACAGGAGGAACTCCCCATGACGACCTCATCGCTCCCCTTCGAGACCGGCAGCTCCGAACGCGCGCTGGCGCCGGGGATACGGTTCTGGCTCTACCCGGCGCCTCTGGCCATCGCCGAACTGCTGGTGTCCGGCGGCCGGCCCCTGGTGGGCCTGCTGCTCCACGCCGCCCTGGCCCTGGCCCTCATCTACCATAGCGCCCTGGGCCGCGCCGACACCGGGCGGCGGCTGGCCCTGGCCCTGTTGCTCGTGCCCCTGCTGCGTATCGTGGCCCTGACCACCCCCTCGGCCTTTGCGCCCCTGCTCAGTATGACCCTGTCCGGGGCGGGCATCCTCGTCGCGGTGGCGCTGGCCATCCGCGCCCTGCGGCTGCGCCCGCGCGAGGTGGGCCTGACCCTCGGCGAGTGGTGGATGCAACTGATGGTGACGGGCTGCGGCATCGCCCTGGGCTACGCCGGGGCGGTCCTGCTGCGCCCCGAACTCCCCGCCGGTCTGGCCTCCTGGCAGGCCGTCGCCGCCCTGGCCCTGGCCCTGCTGGTCTTCGCCGGCTTCGCCGAAGAGCTGATCTTCCGCGGCCTGCTGCAAACGGTGAGCGGGCCGGTGCTGGGGCGCTGGGGGCCGCTCTATGTGGCGATCGTCTTTGCCGTGGTGCAACTGGGCTTCGGCGCGCCGCTCTACGCTCTGCTGGCCTTCATCGTGGGGCTAGTCTTCGCCGGAGTGGTGCGCCTGAGCGGCTCGATCATCGGCGTGGCCCTGGCCCACGGGGTAGCGAGCATCGTCATGCTGCTGGTGATGCCCTACGCGCGGGCCAACCCGGCCTCGCCGCTGGCGACGGCGCTGCCGCTGGCGATGCTCATCGGCGGGGTGTGCGCGGGGATCGCCGTGCTGCTGTTCGCCCTGGCGCGCCTCGCGCCGGCGGGCGCAAAGCCAGGGGCGCAAGACGTTTCGCCCGTAGAGGCGAAAAACGTTTCGCCCGTAGGAGTGAAAAACATTTCGCCCATAGGGGCGCAAAACGTTTCGCCCGTAGAGGCGCGCCAGGCGCCGCGCGCGCCGGCGGCCCCGGCGCAGCCAGGCGCGCCGCTCCTGTCGGCGAGCCAGATCACCCGCCTGCGCCGCGCGGCACAGTTGACCTACATCGATCTGGCGGAGCGGGCCGGACTGCCGGCGCGGCTGCTGGCGGAGATCGAGCTGGGCCTGGCCCCCCTCGACCCGGAGAGCGCCCTGCGACTGGCCGATGGGCTGGGCATTCTGCCGCAGGAGTTGCGGGCAGCCGTAGGGTAGCTAGAGTGGCCCGCGGCGGTACGAGTTCACATGTCTCCCCTAACGTGAAAATAGCCCCTCGGAGGAGGGGGATGGGGAAACCGGGTTTCCCCATCCCTCAGCGGACGCGGGCCGGAGGCCCGCGCACCCAGGCCCCGGCCCCTGGGAGGGTTGGGGAGGGCGCAGCCCTCCCAAGAAGAACCGTATGTTTATTGCGGCGTTGTGCGGCGGAGCCGCATGGACGGCTGGGAACGCGGGCAGCTTGCCCGCCTACAGCATTTCTCAGATGACGTTGACCGAAGTGACCATCGTTCGCCGCGTTCAGCCCCCTCCCAGCCTCCCCCCGCTGGGGGGAGGAGCCGGGTTTCCGCCCCCAGCGGGGAAGGGTCAGCGAGGGGGCCGTCACCGTGCCCGCGGAGCCGTGGCGCGGGCGGGACGCCCGCGCTCGCGGGCTATGTTCATCAGGCGTTGTGCGCCCCGCGCATGGGGCCTGACGTGAACATGGGGGAACCTGGTTCCCCCACGCCCCCGCCCGCGGGAAGGTGAGGGCGCAGCCCGTGCGCAGGGGCGTGGGGAAACCGGGTTTCTCCAGCCCCCCGCCCGCGGGCGGGTGTGGGCGGGCGCAGCCCGTGCGCAGAGGCGTGGGGAAAGCGGGTTTCCCCCGCCCCCCGCCCGCGGGAAGGTGAGGGCGCAGCCCGTGCGCAGGGGCATGGGGAAAGCGGGTTTCCCCCGCCCCGCTCCAGGGGACTGTTTTTAGCGGACTAACATCTCAATAACCATAAGCTCCAGGCTACGCCTGCGAAGGCCACCTGCGCGGCCTCGCGAGCCGGCGCGGCCGGCTTCGTACACCCTGACCAGACCGTTTGTGGCGACGGCGATCCCATACCGGGAGCGCGCAGCCCGACGACCGCGGCGGCGCCGGCCGGGTCAGCCGAGCGGTCAGCGTGGTCGTTGTAACGCTCTCGCTGACCGCGGTCGAGCGACGATGGTCGGTGATCGTCGGGTTGGAGCGCTTACCCTCGGCGACAATCGCGCTCAATCCCCCAGCGCTTTTAACAGTGCCTCGCGGACGTCATTGTAATACAGGATACTGATGCGCATGGCCATGTCGTCGCTAAGCTCGTTGAGCTGGCGCCGGGCTGAGATGGGGATGAGCAGGGTGGTGGCCCCGCGCTCGATTGCCAGCTCAGCGACGCTCACCGCGTTGTAGACCGGGTCGAGCCCGCCGCCCAGGTTGAGCCCGCCGACGACAACCAATCCGCTACGCAGGCTCTTGCCAAGCAGGATGCTGCAGAGGGCCAGGGTGACGGCCACGCCGAGCCGGGCGCCGCTACGCGCGGTGTCGAAGGCGCGTAGCTGGACGGAGAATTCGTGCGCGCGCGGGTCGCGGTCGCCGACCAGACTGGTCGCCCGGCTGTAGAGGTTCTGCTCGGCGTACTTCACGCTCTCGCGGAACGGGCCAGGCACCCCGATGTTGATGATGTTCACGCCCGAGCCCGGTCCCATCGTGACCTCAAGCCGGAAGAGGCCCACACCCTCGTCGTTGCCGCCGCCGCTGATCGCCCAGACCTGCCCTGGCGGCAGTGGGTCGGCGCCGATGGCGTTATCGCTCTGCAGCTCGGGGGTGACGACGAACTGCTCGACGCCGTCGTTGCCCAGCCGGTAGCTGAAGTGGGTGTTGCGGAACTCGGCGCTGCCGATGCGCTTCTGCTGCTCCTTGACCCGCCGGCGACACTCGAAGGCCAGCCGGATCGCCCACTCCAGGTCCTCCTCGGCAATCGCCAGCTCGCGGTTGGGGTAGAGCAGCTTCAGCAAGCCGTTGATGGTGCGGTTGACGCTGGTTGTGTCACGCCCGCTGAGCGCCGCGCCGTAGGTGACGCGGCCCTGCAACGCTTGAAGCCGGTTCTCGCCCCGCAACTGTGAGAAGCACTCGGCCATGAAGTCGCTGACCAGGCCGAAGTGGCTGGTGAAGAGCGACGCATCGAGCTTGGGCACGTCCCAGCCGGGAATGTAGGCGTGGATGCGGTCCATGAAGGCAGTGTCGTTGCGCATCTCGGGCGGTAACGGCCCGAACAGGTGGCCGACGCGCTGCTGGTGCTCGACATCGACCTCGAAGTTGCCCACGAAGACCAGGCTCCCGCTGGCGCGAATGCTCTCGCGACCGCGGCTGAACTCGCCCGACTCCATGTAGCCTTTCATAATGTTGACGCCGTCGCGCTGGTCGAAGGAGATGCCTGAGATCTCGTCGAAGCAGATGACGTCGTACTGGGTCACCAGGCCGCGCTGCCCGGTGCTGTTGTTGACGAACATGCGCGCCACGGTGGCCTTGCCGCCCGAGATCAGGTGGGCGTAGGGCGAGACCTGCTGGAAGAGGTGTGACTTGCCGGTGCCCCGCGGGCCAAGCTCGACCAGGTTGTAGTTCCGCTCGACAAAGGGCACGATGCGCAGCAGCAGCACGTCTTGCGCCCGCGGTGAGAGCCGCTCGGGCTCGAAGCCGATGCTGCGCAAGAGGAAGGCTTTCCATTCGGCAGTGGTAAAGGCGGTGCGTCCCTGCGCCATCTCGTCGAGGGCGCCGCGCCTGGAGAGCTGGATCGGGCGCAGCGCGCTGATGCCGAAGGGGCGGCCGTTCTTTTCGAGCGCGATTGCGGCGTCGTACTCGAGTTGCACCTCGGCGTAGAAGCCGCCGGTCAGCATGCGCTCGTGGGCGGCGACGGTCTCGGCGTCGATCCGAACGTCATTCAGGCGCAGGCTGGGGAGGGTTGCCAGGTAGGAGTCGGTCGCGGTGTCGAGCCGCGCCGTCACCAGGTCGATCAGCTTGACGGTGCCGCGCTCGCGCGCCCGCGACTTGAACAGTTCCTCCTCGCCGGGGCGCACGGTACGCTCGCGCATCTGGCGATCGACCACCGCCAACCCCTCGGCGATCTCGGCCTCGTCGGTGCTGGCGCAGTAGCGTCCGATCAGGAATTCGCCGACATAGGTCGGCACCGGGTACTGGCCTTTGAAGCGCAGCGCCAAATCTTTGCGGACGATGTAGCCGGCAAAGACGTCGGCGGCAAGCTGGTCGAGTGCGTCTAGTTCCATACTCTATCCGCCAATCACGGTCGCGGTTTGCGCCAGCACGTTGCCGTCGGTCGCCAACACCACCACCAGCGCGTCCTCGCCCTCGCGCTCGTCGTCCGGCACAATGAGCGAGACGCTACCATCAGGCCCGGGGGCCTTGGCCTCAGCGGTGAGCGAGGAGCCCGGGTCGGCCGCGCGCCCGCGCAGGTCGATCCGGTCGCCCGGCTGGGCGCCGGCCACCTTGATCACACAGCGCAAACCGCGCCAGGCCACTCGTTCGATCACCACGTCGCGCCGGATGGCTCCGCCGCGCGTGACGTTGATCACCGGCACAACACACTCCTGCGGGCTGAGGCCGCCGTGCTCATACTCCTTGCCCGCTTCGTAGCAGCAGATATTCGGCGCAACTGCAATGCGCGCGCTGGGATCCCAATACCAGGATACAACCTGCTGGTCGGTCTGGGCCAGTTCCTTGAGCCGGGCACAGCGCCCTTTGCGCACCACAGTCAGATGTTCGGGCAGTTCCGCTTTGGGTAGCCCATCAGGGAGCATGAGCCAGCCGTGATCGGTGATGACCTGCACCTGCTGCCAGCCGGCGTCGAGCAGCGCCGCGACCCGGCGTTCGAGCGCCCGCAGTTCGGCGCGCACGTGGTGTGCGAGCTTCCAGCCGTGCTGATGCCCATAGCTGTCGATCGCGCCCAGCTCAGCCCAGGCGCGGCCTGATGGATCGCCGGTCTCGTCGCCGCGCAGGATCTGGTAGCCCTGCCCCTCTAGCGCCCGCCGGAGGCCGTCGATCGTCAGCCTGGCGCCGGTTGCCGTGATCGCCGGCTCGAGCCCCCCCTGTCCCGCGCCGGAGAGCTGCCCGTTGAGCGGCGCCAGCGCCGGTTTGGCGGTGGCGGTGACCGTCGGTAACGCGGCCAGCCTGGTCGTTAGTGTGCTGCTCAGGCCGCGCCGGCTGAGCGCTGCCGCCAGCGCGCGCCCGAGGTCGAAGCGCAACGCGTCGCAGAAGAGTACGCAGACGCCTGCTGCCGGCTGGATCGGCTCCACGGCCGTGGAGGTCGCTTCTTGCGCACCGACGAGGGCTTGTTGAAAGGTTGTTGCGGCCTGGGTGAGCCACGGGCGATAGAGCGCCGTGATCACGGACTTGACCGCCGCAACGTCGCCGGGATCCTCCACCGTGGCGAGCGCGTCAAGCACGGCCGCGTCGGCCTCCCAGCCCCACTCGGCGTAGGCGGCAGCGATCGCTGCAACGCTTGCGCCGGCTGGAATGCGCCGGGTCGCCGCGGCCAGCCTGCTGAGCGGCTCCAGCGCCGCGGCCAGCGGCGCCCGACCCAGCGCAGCCCAGACCCAATCGCGCCGCGGGGCGTGCTCGGCCTCCAGCCGCGCCAGTGTCTCGCGCACCTCGTTGGGGTGACGCTCACGCTGCGCCTGGAGCTCGATGCGCAACTGGGTCTCGGCAGTCTCGTTGTCCTGGGGCCAGGCCTCGGCGAGATCGAACATGGTCAATTGGGCCGGGCGCGCCCGTCGGAGGAGCTCGGGCAATTGCGGGTAGGCCTGCGGCGACTCGCGGAAGCGCTGCCAGATCAGCTCCCAGGGTGGCTCCTGGCGCCCCAGACGCTCGGCGGCGGCCAGGGGCCCGTCCTTCGCCGGGTCAACGCCGTACTTGCGGGCGCATAGACCGACGAACGCATCCCACTCTGCGCTGCTCAGGCGCTCGCGATAGTGAGCCGGGTCGTTGAGCCAGAGCAGGATGCTGCGCGCTTCATCGGGATTGAGCAGGCTGTCGAAGAACTGGGCGCGCAGCGGCGCCTCCTTGCGCAGCCGCGCCACCGGCTCCTCGGCGATGCGCAGGAGCGCGCGCTGCAGCGCCTCGCGGGTGGCGCTGTCGCCGCCAAGCTCGATGCCCAGACCTGGGTTCGCCGACTGGAGAAAGGAGCTGACCGTCCAGTCTTTGCCGTTCCGGTGGGTCCAGATCGTACCGCGGTACTGCAGCTCGGCCAGGGGCTTGAGTGGACGCGGGCAGTCCTCAATCGCGCGCAGTTCCTGGCGGCTGTAGCCGGGCAGGTAGAGAATGGGCGTCGCATCATCTGGGAGGCGATCGTCGGGGATGCTGCGCGCGATCATGCAGCGCAGCCAGAAGGCCGGGCCACTGCGCTCGCCGGGATGGTAGTCGCCCAGGGTCAGTAGCGGCAGTCGCGCGCGCAGCAGCGGCAGGAGCGGCACCCACTGGCGCTCCTTATCCGGCCACAGCACGGCCGCCGGCGGCTCCTGGTCGTTCCGGTTGTAGCTCCCGGCCCGCCGCAGCGCCTCGACCAGCGCATCAAGAAAGGTTATCGTTGCTCGCTCACCTGCCACGTCGGTATCTTCGTGTTCTGCGCTCTGCGCTCTGCGTTACAGCGTTCCCCAGCGAATGCGCACATACTCTAGCAGCGCACGATTGTTGAGCTTATTGGTTGCGTTGCCTGTTCGCGCGTAGAAGACCTCGTCCAGCTCGCCGCTCTTCGCATCCTTTTCACGGGCGAAGACCGGCTTCGGCGCCGGGTAGATCGTGAGCTGGCAGATCTCCTTCCCCTCAATCGTATGAAAGGCGGGCTTGATGAATGGCGCCAGCTCGCGGCCACAGGCGCCAAGCAGCAATTCCATGAGCCAGAGCTCGTAGCTGTCTTTGTTGCGTTTTTCCGCTTTCCAGGCCTGGTAGTCGTCAGCGAGGCCGTGGATGCTGCCATCGTCGCGGACGCCGATCAGGAGCGTACCGCCGCTCTGGCTATTGAGGAAGCCGGCCACGGTCTTGACGATGATCTGCTCCATGACGGCGCTCTTCCTGCCCTCGCGCACATCCCAGCGCGCCGTCGCTTTGAACTCCAGTTCGGCGCTCTCGCCCTGGGCGATCAACTGGCGTACATCTGTTTCGTTGCGTACTCCATGATACCCGATCAGCGCGTCAAAGTCGCTGGCCCGCCAGGGCGCATCTTCGCGCAGCCGGGCCACCGGTAGCCCGGCGATCTGGCTCAACGTGCGCTGCATCGCCGCGCTGGTTGCCGCATCGTGACGCACCTCGACCCCCAGACCGTGGGTGCGATCGGCCAGAAAGGACGCAATGGTCCAGTCGCGGCCATCGGGATCGCACCAGAGCGCGCCGCGGTAGATCAGATCGACCAGCGCTGCCAGGTCGGCGATCCGTTTGCCCGGGTTGCGCAAGTCCTGGCTGCCGGCCCCCGGCAGATAGAGCACTGGCGTCACCCCCGGCGGCGGGCAGCCGGGCAGGCTGCGGGCGACCATACAGCGCAGCCAGGCCACTGGTCCGCTGGCCTGCTCCGGCTCATACGGCCCCAGCGTGAGCACCGGCAGCCGCGCGCGCAGCCGGGGAACCAGGCTCGCCCAGGCTCGCTCACGGTCGGGCCAGAGAATCGCTGCCGGTGGCTCCTCGGTGAGCCGGTTGTAGCCGCCAGCGCGCTCCAATGCTGCCACCAGGATGTCGAGAAAGGTTTCGGCCTGATTCATTGCGCCCTACTAAAGATATACCGTCGTAGCGGTGGAAAGGTGCGGTTGACATCAGGGACTATTCAGGAAACGTCAACGCAGTGTGCTGGCATCGCTACCCCCAGCGGCAGGCAGCCGGGCAGAGCGCGGGCGACCATACAGCGCAGCCGGGCCGTTGGTCCGCTGGCCTGCTCCGGCTATCTGATGGGCTTTACGCCCCCACGCCGACCGAGTCCAAATCCAACTCGATAGAGGTCAGGCATATTGATCCGCCCATCGCGCATGGTCTCGAACACGCCCAGTCGCGTGAGATCGTCGCGCACACCGGCCCAACCAAGTTCAGCATGCTGGGGAGGGAGACGATTGCCTGCGGCTGCTCCGGGCCCCTGTGGAAACGATTCCTTCCAGCGTTCTGCGATCGTCTCAAACGCGCACGGGACGGTCAACCCGCGCAGCGGCTCCATCAGGTTCGTTACCCAGGGATAGTCCTCAGCCATTTCACGCACGCGAATTTCTGAGGCGCTTTGCACCCCTCGCTTGATGCTTTCGTAATGCAGCGCATAGGTGTAACTGGGATATCTCTCGAAGGAGTCTTCAGCGGCAGCACGAATGGCTGCCAGAAATGAGCGCGGCGATGTGCGCCCTCGCCCGTCCGCCAGGTGGCTCACCGACCAGACATACGGCACGCCACGGCGGCGGTCGGTGCCCATCCATGGTCCAGCCAATGCCGCAAATAATGCCCGTTGTTTGGCGCTCTCGCGTTTTGCTTCATCGGCGAGTTGCCAGACGCCGTCGTCCTCGCGCGGCGCGGTGCCAATGGCATGGGAATAGATCGCTCGCAACGACTCTCCATGCACCCCCGGTGCGTTGCAGAGCATCTGCCAGAGGAGCCCGTGGAGATCGTGTGGCGCCCATGTCAACTCCGCTTTGGTCGCCAGGAGTTTCGAGGCGTCGGGGAAATCTGTGACCGTCCGATCAAACTGGTCTTCACGCAGAAAGACTTTGGCATGCAAGCGCGGGTAGGACTTGAGCCACAGAACGACCCTGAGCAGGTCACGGACAATGCTATCCATTGTCTGCCAATCAGCACTGGTGCGATCCAGCGCATCGAAAACGATCAGCCGGTAGCGTTGCCCTTCTGAGCATTGCTGATGAGCGCGCTGCACCAGTCTCGCTAATGGTTCAGGATTCGCTTGCACCCAGGCAACGGTGGCTGACCAACTGTCGCGTGGTACGGTCTCTATTGCCGGCTCTGCTAGCCAACGGGCGACGACCGCGCGCCAGACATCGTAGGCCGGTATCCTGTTGCCCATCAACTGTCCGAACACGTCGCTGTCAGGGAAGGCGTCAATGTCTGGTGTGACGGCAAAACCGATACGGACCGTTGTGCGCTCCAGTTCGCGCACTTCCTGTCCGAGAAGCGCGCGGAGGGCCGCAGAACGCAGTGCTGCGGTCCAGAACGATTTGCCCACTCCGCGAGCGCCAACCACCAGGTTGCTCTCCAGGCGCAGCGCCTTTGTGTGTGCCGGGGGCACATACACGAGGCGACGGTCAGGCTCTTCGCCGTAGTTTGAGGTTGTCACCGGCAGCGCGATCATGATTGCCTGCCGGATGTCCTGAGGGGTCCTCATTGATTCGTCGCTTCCCCGCCATCTACGACGGCGCCGATGCCGGAAATAAGCGGGCCAAAAATAGTATCGATCTCGGTGGCATCAACGCGTTCAATCCGTCCATGCAGCGAGCGCACCGTGGCCCAACCGCGGTGCCAGCGCACCGCCCATGGGGCATGCGGCGCGGCTTCATCAGCGTTGTCAAAGCTCCACAGATCATCCGCTAGAGCGCCGGGCGGTACCAGATCGTAGAGCTCTTCGGCAAAGACCACCCAGGCACGCTCGCGCAGGCCCTCAAGGTACGCGAGCCGATCATCCTCAGGTATCATCGCGCCGACAAGCTGCAGACGCTCACGGATGGCCCGCGCCACGGCGCCCGCGCGCCAGTGACGGAAGAGGATGCGGTAGCCGGCCCATGTTTGCTCGCTATCAACGGCAAACAGTAGCACCAGGTTCGCGCCCAGATCGGTAACGCATGCCGAGGCCACCTCATCGATCCCGGCACGCGAGTCGATCAGGATCACGTCTGGCTGCCAGTGTGTCTCCAGCGCATCGATCAGTCGTTGCAGGCGGCGTGACCAGCCCTCGCGCGCACCTTCGCGGCTCACCTTTGGCATCCAGACACGGCCAAGTTTCGCGACGTACTCGCCTGGATCACGGCCGTGGGCCGATACAACGTAGATTTCTCCGTCACGGGAAAGTGTGCTGGTGGCGACCATGTGCTCGAACACGGCATCGCCATTGTCTACCAGGTCTTCCACGAGCCAGTCGGCGATGCCATAATCCAGGCGGCGCTCGTCTGGCAGCAACGCCGATGAGAGACCAGGCGATTCGAGATCAAGATCGAGCACCAGCACACGCTTGCCTTGTTGGGCCAGCGCCCACGCGGAAGCGGCCAGCGCCGTCGAACGCCCCACCCCACCCTTGATGGAGAAGAACACGATCCTGGGCGCGCCAGTTGTGGGTGGCGCAATTGAGGCCCAGTTGCTTTCCGTCGCCAGCCGGTCAACCACGCGAATATCTTTCAGACCATCAAGGGTGAAGCCTGGCAGCCCGCCAGGCACAGATTCTGGCTGCTCCTCAAAGAGTACCGCCCGATCCGGCGCAAAGGCGTGAGGGCCGAGACGCTCGACCATCTGCTGCACAATCGCCTGCAATGTGAACATCGCCTCAGCGTCTTCTTTGATCGCTGCCCCTACAATCAGCCGCACGCGACCGTTCAGGTCGCGGTTGACAACCAGCGGGCCAAGGCGGTTGAGCGCCGCGCCCTGATCGCGAAAGATCGCCGCTAAGGTGGGCACGATCTGGTCAAAGGTGCTCATAGCAGGCCCTCCACGAGCGCCTTGATCACGAGTTTGTACACCGCTTCGGCTCCAGTGCGATGCCCGGTCGCCCGTGCTTGATCGAAATTGTTCTGGTGCGCGTAGCGCTGAGAGATGTGCCAGTCGAGGAACGGGTTGTTCGCTGGCAATGCATACCTGGCGCCCGCAACGTGGCCCGAGCGGTAGGTCTCGTAGCGATCCCAGGCCTGATCGGCGTGAACGCGATCACTCTGTTGTACTGGCCCGCCATCGGTTGCGATTGGCATCCCAAAGGCAATCATCAGGCGCTTCAGGCCACATTCTACCGCCATACCATACAGATGGTCCGCATTCGCCCAGCGCGATGCTCCATAGAGCTGCTCCGCATCATCCCAGTGGCGTTGATGTGAGTCGAGAAAATCGGTTCGCATTGCAGGCCCACGCAGCTATCGGCTATCGGCTATCGGCTATCGGCTATCGCTCTCGCCCGTCGCTTCTCCTCATTGCTCAGATGCAGGTCGTTCAACCGCTCGCTGCCGTCGGGATTGCTGCCGCGGTCCTTCTTCCAGTGGATGGTGAACTTGCTGCGCAGCACCCCGGCAGTGACGAAGGGGCGAATGTTGAGCCGCACGCCGTCGTTCAGGTCCGGCTCCCAGCCGATCGGCTGCTGGTGCAGCGGCTTCCAGCGCACATAGATGTCGTAGGGCGGTTCGCCCTCCAGGATGGCCTCCAGCTTCTTCTGCAGCTCCAGCGCGGCCACCAGCTTGCCCTCGGCCCCGGCCAGGCCCGCGTCGCGCTCGGCGCGCCGCTCGCGGATCCAGGCCCCCAGGTAGGTGTAGATCAGCTTCTCCAGCCGCGCCCGGTCCAGCCGGTGGTAATTGACCAGGGCCGCGAAGCCGTCGCGCAGGCCATCCCAGATATGCCAGATGAACGGGCGATTGTGGAACAGCTCGCAGTGCTGCTTGAAAAAGCCGTCGCGCAGCCAGGCCTCCAGCGACTTACCGGCGAAGCCCACCTGGGCCAGCAGCTCGTCCTGAACCGCCACCGACCAGCCGTCGCCGTAGGCCGTGGCCAGCAGGGCGCGCAGCCGCTCGTGGGCCGGGCGCTCGCCCGACACCGCCGGCAGGCAGACGATGCCGTCGGCGTCGGCCAGTTCGCCGAGGGCGCGCAGCAACCGCCGCTCCTCCGCCGTGACCTTTACGCCCATCTGCTTGGCCTGCCCCTGATCTTCCGCTGGCCAGCGGTAGCCGAGCAGCTTCGCCAGCGCGACCTGCAACGGCGCCGTCGAATCCGCCGGCAACCCCTTGAAGAGCCACTGCGTCGGGTCGTTCGAGTACGGCTCGGGCAATGGCCCTGCCTCCTCGGCCACGCGCTGCCAGTAGGCCAGGTCGAAGGGGATTTTGACAAATGTAGCATTGGTAACATTCATCTTCTTATCAATCTTCTTCACCTCTGAAGAAAACTCTGGAGATTGGCAGTACGCCCATATGGCAGTGATATGCACAGGATTTTTTGGAAGAATAACAGCAACATTGGAATCGAACTTCTCACCGGTATAGAGAGTTACCGGAAAGCTTCCCATTTGACTGACTGCTACTCCCAGCTTTCCCCACGCCAAGTTACCTCTCTTATCTGAGTCGTGCAGCCGTTCACGGCGTATTGTTGCATCCTCACGTAAATGACCATTTACATCATCGAAATATATCATCTTCACTCTGCCACCATAAATTTGAGTATAATCAACAGTACTGCCCAATTCCCAGAAAAGTCTCTGAAACTTGGGCGAATCTCCATTAAGAATGCCCGCATAACTGTTGGCGTAAACCTCCAGCATTGTACTATGATTAATTTCCTGGAGCACGATGCGTGTATCCGGATTGCGCAACTGCTTGAGTTGTAATAGGTAAATCATTTCCCTGTGTTGCAACTCTGTTGCTTTCGCGATGGTATTTCGTCCATCAGATACGTCCAAGGCGAAAAGGCTTTCGCCATCGGATGGGATGGTATTAGATACTATCACCAATACAGTGTTGACAACCTCACCGCTAATTGAGCCAAATGCTCGTGGCCCAAGTCTCGCTATAAGGTGCCATACTTGGCTTTCCAAGATTTGCTTTCTCATCCCCTTATACGACGACAAGAACAGCCAGCTTTGAGGCGTAACCGCCGCGTAGGTTCCGCTAGTGGCTGCGAAAGCACGGCATCTGTAAACGAAAGCTGCTGCTAAGTCAGCCCTCCCTGCTGGATAATGCATGTCGCAATGCTTCCTGATAACGCCCTCTTGCTTCTTCTGCCCCAAATACGGCACATTCGTCGCCACGAGCGTATACTGGCGAGCCAGCAGGCGGGCGGCGCGCAGCACACCGCGGGCGGCGTCGCCGAAGACGGCGGCGGCCGGGTCGTCGCCGCGCTCGCGGGCCAGGGCGCGCTCCAGCAGTGGCTCGACCTCGTGGTAGTCGGCGCTGAACATGCGCTCGTTCGGCGGCAGGTCGGCCGGGTTGATCAGGCTGCCCAGGTCGGGGGCGTGCTTGAAGAGGTGGTAGAGGCGCTCCAGGGCGCTGCGCAGGCGCGGGTCGTCGCCGGCCAGGCGGGTCCACTCCTCCAGGCTGCCGGCCAGCGGCACGCCCGAGCAGGCGATGTTGGGCAGGGGCAGCGGGCGGTAGCCGGCGGCCTTCCAGGCGGCGAGGGCCAGGGCGAAGGCGGCGATCTGGGTGCAGCGCGCGTCTAGCTCCAGGCCGAAGAGGTTGTCGCGCAGCACCGCCTCGGTCGCCTCGGCGACGCTCAGCCCTTCTTCTTCCATGCGCATGCGCCGCAGCAGCTCGAAGGCGGCCACCAGGAAATGGCCCGAGCCGCAGCAGGGGTCGATCACGGTCACCTCGGCGGCGCGTTGTGGCCAGCCGGGGAAGGTGCCGGCGGCGGGGGTGCCATCGTCGCGGAAACGCAGGTACTCAAGCTCCTTGACCAGCGGGCTGGCGGGGTGGCGCGCGGCCCACCAGGCGCCGAGCGAGTTGTGCAGCAGGAACTGCACCATGTAGTCCTCGGTGAAGAGCTGGGTCACCGGCGCGAGGTCGGCGCCGCCGATCTTGCGCCCGCTACGATTGACCTCTTCTTTCTTCTTCGCCTGCCAGAACTGGTAGGCCCAGCCCAGGCCGTTGTCGGAGGTAAAGACCGCCGCCGGCAGGGCGGCGAGGATGCGCTCGAGGCGCTGCAGGTCTTCGGGGGCCAGGCGCACCTGGGCGGCGGGCGCGTCGGCGCGGAAGATGCCGGGGAGCATGCGGGCGGCGAAGCCGGTGGCGACCTGCCAGGCGTCGCCGTCGCCCGCTTCCAGCGCCAGGTCGGCGCAGTCCTGCAGGCTCACCGGCGCGCCGGCGGGGTGCATCAGCAGCTCGTTCTCGGCCAGGAAGCGGGCGAAGAGCATGCGATGCCACTGTTCGTAGGCGATCTCCTCGACCAGCAGCGGGGTGCCGGCGGCCATGTCGCCATTGCCGAGCTGGCGGGCGCGGGCGCGCAGGGCGTTGCGCAGCCGGCGCTGCTCCACGCCGAAGCCGGCGGGGGCGACCTCGCGCTCAAGGGCCAGGGCGGTGAGGGCGGTGCGCGCGGCGGCCTCGGCGGCGTCGCGGGCGTTGATCACGGCCTTCTCGAAGGCGCGGCGCAGAGTGTCGTCAAGTGGCGCCATCGGGGACTCCTTATACCATTTTGGCTTGCCGATTTTGGATTGTGGATTGCCGCGCATGGCGTTCCAATGCGCTCTGACGGTAACACCTATGCGGGTTGCTCAATTCCAATTGGTATTAAGCATCAGCCGGGTCTTGTCCGTCTTCGTCCTGTGCTTGCTGCTCGATCAGGGCCTCAATCTCCTGGATGAGGAATGGCAGGTTGGGTTCGGTGAAACTCAGGCCTGGCGCCGGCACCCGGTGATGTTTGATGTCGGGAGGAATATGCTTATGGTGCGGATGTGTTTCCTGCAGCGCCGGGTCGTTGGGATGCGGCTGTGGATCGTACCAGTACAGCTTCTGGTCAGCCTGCCAGACTTCGTAGCCATAACCATCAATGACCCCGGGCAAGCGCTCGAACGTGAGCCGTTCACGGATGCTCAGCCGGAGATCAGCATCAAAGGCAATCTCGCCGGAAACCCGCGCCAGGGTTGCGCCGGAGCGCACAAAAATCAGATTCGAATGGCGGATCGAAGAGAACTGCTCCGCCAAGGTATAGACAAACAGCTCGTAATCTTCTGGCGTGCGCAACGGGTTCATCATGCCGTCACTCGAATTAAGCCTGCGAGGCTTGGAGAGCCGTGTTGCAGACGCTGTACCTCGTTACGGTACGCGGCCTGGCGCGCAAGCCAGGTCTGATAGGCACTCGCCCATTCACTAAAGTCAAGCACCCAGCTGTCATCAGCGGGTTCTTCGCCACTGATATACGCTGCATAAAAGGTTTCAGAGCGCACTCCATACTTGCGCTCGAAGGCCAGGATATCTTCTTCCAGCGCATGGATATCGGCTAGGAGATCGGGTAGACGCATTGGTCACCTCCACTGTGATCATCCTTCGGGATAGTGGTCACGCCATTCCCGCTTTCGTACCGTACGAACCCACTCGTCCGCCTCGCTCATCTCAGCCCGATCACGCCATCCGGCAAGCTACAGTTGGACATCCAGTCCTGTTGCCAGGAGGGCGAAATACGCCTTTGCCGCTACCATTCTACCGCGCTGTGGTCAGACGATCACCGGGTTACCCTCATCCAGCCGGGCCTGGATCAACGCCCGCACCTCGTCGAGATACTGCTCCAGCTCCTCGCGTGATTTCAGAGTACGCTTCGGCAGGGTCAGCGGCACCGCGCGCGGTTCGAGCAAACGAGCGGCCGCCTCGCGGGCGCGCGCAACTCGCTCGGGCAGCGCGGCAAGGCGCGTCTCCCAGGTCATCAGCGGTGTCGCCTCCAGGGTGGCCAGCAGCTCCTCATCGCTGCCGGTGCGAACCGTCGGGCGCTGGTCGAGATTCTGGGCGGCCAGGATCTGCCGGCGCTGCTCGGCGTCAAGCCGTTCCCACTCCGCCGCCTGCTCCAGCTCGCTCAGCGCCTGGCGGTGCGCGTCGCCATAGCGCTGCGCCGCTTCCTGGAGCGCCGCGCGCAGCGCGTCGAGCAGCCGCGCGGTCAGCGGCGCCAGCGGGTCGGGGTCGCTCAGCAGGCTGCGCTGGCGTTCGATCGCTTCCAGTTGAGGCTGAAGCTCGCCGACCACGGGCAGGCCATCGGCGTGGCGCAGCAGTTCCTGGAGGCGGCGCCATGCCAGCAGGCGCTGCTCGCGCTTGCCGCGCGCCTCGGACCACTGGCGATAGTCGGCGAGCAGCCGGTCACGCTGGTTGTAGACCTCAACCAGTTGCTCATTGCCGCCCAGCGCACGCAGGTGCCCAAGGTGATCGCTGTTGGGCGGCGCGGGCAGCGGCGGCGGGCCGCCGGCCTCGTCCGCCAGTTCTGCCAGCCGCCGCAGCAATTCGGGCGCGGCCAGGGCCTCCTCGCCGGCCTTGCAGGGCAGCCCCACCTGCTGGCAGAGGCCGCGAACGCCGACCCGCTGGGTCGTGGTGACAGTCACACCCTCGCTGAAGAAGTCGGTCTGGCCGATCTGCGCCCGGCTGATCGCGGTCGCGTTCTGTGGCTGGCCGCCGCGCGTGGCGCGCAAGAAGCCGCCGGCGACCAGGGCCAGCAGCGCGCCATCGACCGCATCCTTCGGCCAGCCGTAGCCGGCGCCCAGGAAGCGCTTCTGGATCTCGCTGCCGCGCCGGCCGTTGGCGCCCACAAAGGCGCGGATCTCCTGGCAGGCCGGGTGCTTATCCACATCGCCGTGGTAGCCGATGGCGGCCAGCGGGTCACCCGCGCCCTGGCTGGCACGGTTGAAGACCTGGCCCCAGTTGGCGTGGTCGGCCATGGTGAACTTCGGGAAGAGGCGCACCAGCGCGCCCTCGATCGCCTTCGCCACCGAGTCGCGCAGCGTGCCCTCGCTCAGCTCGCCGCCGCCCTTGAAGACCCGGGCCTCGGCGATGATCGCGGCGATCAGGCTGCGCAAGGTCTCCTGCTCGGCATCACGGCGCGACACCATGCCGCTGCGCGCATCCTTGCCCTCTTCCGTCGTCGGCATCGCGCGGGTCTCGAGGGTCTCATTGGCGGCGGCAAAGCGGGCCAGGGCCGTCTTCAGGGCCTCGGCATCACCGCGGGGCAGGAAGACAAAGACCGTCGGGCTCTCCTGGCCGGCAGCCTGGGCGTCGTCACGCACCGTGCGCTCGGTCACCGACCACTCATCACGCACCCAGACCGGGATGTTGGCCGTATCGGTCGGCGGCGCATTGGTGCCGAAATGCAGGTCGAACTTGCGCGGGGTCTTGCTCTGGCCCTGCACCGGGTTGATCCCCTTCAGCGTCTCCTCGACCGCGGCGCGCAGCGCATCGCTGCGGTCGCCGGCGATGCGGCCATCATCGGAGATGATGCGCGCATAGCGGCTGCGATAGTCGCTATCCCACTCCTTACTCTCGCGGGTCTGCAGGCGATACTCGCCATCAGCCAGGATCAGCACGCTCTGGTCGACAAGCTCCTGCAGCAACTGGGGAATGCGCTGGCGCAGGGCCGCGCTGCCGGCCGGCAGGTCGGTCACCAGGAGGTCGGCGAGCATCTCGGCGGTGGCGCGCACCCCGGTGGCCAAGGGGCCGTCACTGGGCAGCTTGCCGATCAGGAAGATCGTCGCGCAGAGGCGGGCGCGCAGCTCGCCGTCGGGCGTGCCGTCGCGCTGCTCTTCGATCAACTGGGCCAGCTCACGCTGCAGCACGCCGCTCGACAACATACCGGGCTTCTGCTGCTCATAGATAAAATCGCCGGGAACAACCGTGCCGAGCGGGTCGTTCGCCGTCGCGCGCGCCGCCTCGTGCACCATACGCAACTGGGTGCGCAACTGGCCGGCGGTGCCGGCTGTATCGATCGCGCGCAGCACCCGCTCCCAGAAGCGGCGCCGCACCGGCAGCAACGGATAGTCGGCGATCAGATCACGCTGGTCCTGCGCCGTCGGGCCGATGCGTGCGCCGTTGAGGTGCCGGCTGATCTCGCCGCTGGTGCGATCGAGCACCTGCTGCAGCTCAGGCACGCGGGCCTGGTTCTTGCGCAGCACCACCTCGCGCACCACCCGCTCGACATCGTTATCCGAGAGCATCACCCGCACGGTGAAGCGCCCCTGCAGCTTCTGCAACTGGGCGGTCGCCGTGATCGCCGCCTGGCCGGTCGCCACAAACAGGATCTGGCTGCCGAAATGCGAGGAGACCGCCTCAACCGCATTCTGCACATGGCTGGTGCGGTTCGAGTCATCACCGATGAACTGCTGCAACTCATCGAAGATCAGCAGGGTGCAGGGGATCTTGCTCGGCTTGTCGCTCTGCAGCGCCAGCACCGTACCGATCGTCTCGACCAGTTCCTCGTCGGTGATATCCTCGACATTCGGAAACTGGGTCTTGATCAGCTCGCGCACCTGGCGCTGGTTATCAGTCAGATTCGGATAGGCGGCGAGCAGACTCTCCGCGAGCACCGGCGAGACATACATATTCGGCAACTCGGTCGCGAGGCGCTTGCCCTTCGCCTCGACCCCGGCCTTCACCGCAGCGTAGTAGTCGTTCTGCTTGAGCCAGATCACAAAGCGGGCCGTGGCATACTTCGTTGGCAGGCCGGCGCTGCGAAAGATGATCCCGAGCAGGGCCAGGCGCACATTGCTGCCCGCGCCGGCGCCGAGCGTACCGGCGGCCGACCAGAGCCCGCCCTCGCGCCTGCCCGCAGTCGAGAGCTCCCTGAGCAGATCGTTCACGGAGGTCGGCAGGTTCTGGGGCAAGCTGCGCGCGCGCACGCCGCCGGGCAGTTCGACATCGCGCCAGAGGTACTCCAGCACGCGCACAAAGTGTGACTTACCGCTGCCGTAGAAACCGCTCACCCAGACCGCCGGCTGTTTCGGCTGGCTCAGATGATCGAGGTAGCTATGCAGAATGCGCTCCATCCCCCGCAGATACTCGCCGTCGCAGACAAACGAGCGCAGTTCGTGGCGCAATACCTCCCATTGCTGGTCGTTCTCCGGCTCGACAACCTGGGCCACACCATCATTGGGGATCGTCGTCTGCAGAGGGTCATTGAGAAAAATGTCGCGATTGCATGCCATAGCGCTACTTCTCACTGGTTGCGGTAATGGGGATGGCAAGATAGTTCCAGCCATCGCGTGCGTCGAGCAGACGATAGTTGGCGCCATCATGCTGTCCAGGGAAGAACACCAGGAGCCGCCCGGCGATCGCCGCGGTCACCTTTTCGAGCAGGGCCGAGGCGCGGGTCAGGCCGAAGAGCGAGCCAATGCCGACAATCGCCACGACGGTGTTAGCATCCACCGCTGGCGCCTGCAACTCCTGGAGCACCAGGTCGGCGACGTAGGCGGCATAGTCGTCGAGGGCAAGCTCCAGATCTTCGGGCTGCTCAAAATAGCTATCTCGATACTCGTGCTGCGCCATCCAGACCGCGAAGGTGTCGGTCAGATCTATCGCGTGCCAGCCATGGCCGGCGCTCTCGGTCGCCACCTTGAACTCGGGCACGCGCAGGCGCAGACGCCGTTCCTGGTTCGGGTCGTAGATCGCAAACCAGACCTTCTGCGGCCCGGCCAGGGTGCGATCCCAGGGCAGGCGCACAAACTGCTCATATGCTCGCAGCAACCCTTCGATTTCGCTCACAGGCGGCTCTCCGATAGTGACGAGTGACAGTGGCCATCCTCGTGGCTGGAAGACCTCTCGCTGCGCTCGGGGTGACAGTCCGCTGCAGTCCTATCGGCTATCGGCTCTTTCCTCATCCTCGCGGAGCAAATAGCGGAAGCCGACCTCGGTCACGCTGCCGGCGCGCCGGTACTCCAGCCAGCCACGCTGCGAGGCGGCGACCGCCTGGCTATGCAAGACGTGGCCAGGCGTATCGAGCAGGCGGCACCAGAGCGTGGCAAACAGCGCCTCGCCCTGCACCTCCTGGAGGGCGCCGAGCAGCAGGGCATAGACCAGCGCCGGGGGCCGACACACTGCATGAACGCGAATCTTACGCAGCTTGCCGCGCAGGTGCCCCGACTGCTGCCAGGAGGAGGCGACATTGCGGCCGATACTTGCGAGCGACGCAGGGCTGTAGCGACCCGGAAAGGACTCCTTGACCACTGCCTCGAACTGCTGCGGCGTCACCTCGGCATCGACCGGCAGCGAGAGGAGCAGGTCGGCGGTACAGCGCAGCAGCGGGTCGGTTGCGACCGCGCAGAGCAGGGCAAGGAGTGGTTGGGCTGCCGTATCGGCATCCCAGAGATCGCGCAGCGCGCGGAAGAGGATCACCTTGCGGTCAAGACGATACAGTTCCTTGAGACGCCGGATCGACTGCCGCCGCGTCGTCACGGTCGGCTTCAGCAACACATTCTCGTCCACAACAGCCGCTGCGTAGGTCGCAGGGTCGGCCGATGGCGGGCAAGCGGCCAGCAAGCGCCGCAGGTCGGCGAGCATCAGCGTCCGGCTGATATGCGTGCCGACCGGTTCATTCGCGAAGCCGTACGCCAGAGCGGACCGTGGAAACGCAAGGTCCGCCTGCGTGCCAGCGGCCTGAACAGCAACCATAACCGTCACCTAATCTACCACAGAAGCCGGCGCCGGATGTTCCTCGGCGATCAACTCCGCGTACGCCTCATCCTCACTCATGCCCGCCAGCGTGGCGTAGGCCTGCGCAATGCGCCATGCCGTGCGCAGGTGCATCCCGCCGAGCGCGCGTTCCTTCGCCTGGTGCTGGGGGTGCAGCAAGGCGAACAGCGTCTGATGCGGCACGCCGGAGAAGCGTGCGAAGCCACGCACGCTGTAGCCCTTGCGCGCCAGCGCGGTATCAAAGCCGGGTTTCAGGCGCAGAAGGCGACGGGCCATAATACACGCACCGCTGACTTTGTAACAAGACCTACGCGATGGGGGGGGCAGGGAGGCGCAGCCTCTCCGCACCCCCCACTTCCCCGCCCGCGGCGGCCAGGAGGCCTGGCGAACCGCCCATAGCGCTACCGCCGGGAGGCGACCGCGTACCTCCTGTTCGTAAAAACTGAGTACATTATAGGACATCCGACGGCCAACGCCAACGGGCGCAGGCGCCAGCCGGTACGAGTTCACATTTCGCCTGGGAGCGCGGGCAGTATGGTCTTTGAGAAATTCATCCGCTCTAGCCCGCGCAGGCGGGCTTCGCATTCCATAGCCGAGGGCTTATGGTCTTTGAGAAATGAATCCGCTACACATGGTCCTTTGGAGCGGGGTGTGGGGGAACCTGATTCCCCCACGCCCCCGCCCGCAGGAGGGTTTGGGAGCGCTACGCCCTTCCAGGAAGGATGTTCATCCCGTCGGTGCGCGGCGCAGCCGCATGGACGTCTGCGGTACTGCTCCACCCTCCCGCAGGCTCGCAGCCTGCGGGAGGGTCATTGTGCAACCTTGCCCAAAAGGTTCAACCTTTCTGAGAACCGCTATGGACGCGACTCGGGGGGACGCCCGCGCTCCATGGCGCGTGGGTTACCCCGGGTGTGAACACATAACGCCAGCCACACGGTTTGCGCCCCTGGCAACGCAATGCTATAATGAAATGAGTTTTTTCTGGGCTAATTGAGCAGGGAGGAACGACCTCTCTGCTCGTTGTTGCATGGTGTGAGACTTCTCGCTGTAGGGGGCAGGCGCATGGATGCAGCCCCTCCGCTCCCCCTTTCCGGCGCGGCGCTGCCTGGCCGGAAAGGGGCATCGGGCGGAAGCGGCAAGCTCCCGCCCCTTCCCGAGAGGCAGTCTGGGGAACTATGGACGCAAAAGTGATCGTCTTTGGCGAGACCGCCATTGACCGCCTGGTCCAGTGGTTGCGCGCGACGGGCCAACCCCAGGATATTATGGACCTGGTCAGACAGTATCTGGAAATCTTGAGCAAGGCGGTGAGGGAGGAGAACGAATGACCGCTGCGCCCACGTTGCCGGCCGACCAGCAGCGCCTGGCCGAGGATATTTATCGCTTGATGGTCGCGCAGGGCGCCATGTTCGCCATGGACACGCCCATCCGCCAGACGCTGGCCAGTCTCGCCGCGTTTCTGGCGCGACGCGAGGGGCGCGATCGCGCCGAACTCGAGGCGGCGATTGATCTGGCCCTGAGCGCCGATAGCCGGTTCATCCGCGAGGTCGTGGACGGCGAGGTGCGCTTTGTGACCACCCGCCAGGGCGCCTATGTGCCCCGTGAAGATGCCGATACGCACAGCTTCAAGCAGCGATTGCACGATCCAGAGCATCCGCTTCCGATTGACGATATCAGTGTGGTTGTCTCGACTTCGCGCCCGGCCATCACGACGGTCGAGCCGGTCTATATTTCGGATTACTGGCAGGTGCAACTGGCGGCCGCTCCGGTCGCGCCTGAGCCTGAGGCGGTCACGGCCCCCGAAGCGCCGGCGCCCGTCGCCGAACCGGTCCTCGAGGAAGTTCCGCTGACGCCGGAAGCGGCCCCGGCCCCGGTCGAGGAAGTGGCCCCCGAACCTGCCCCCGCGGCGCTGGAAGTGCCCGCCCCGGCCCCGGTCGAGGAAGTGGCCCCCGAACCTGCCCCCGCGGCGCTGGAAGTGCCCGCCCCGGCCCCGGTCGAGGCAGCGGCCCCCGAACCTGCCCCCGTGGTGCCGGAAATCCCTGCTCCGGCCCCTGTCGTCGAGGCCCCTGCGCCGGTTGTGGCGCCGGCCCCGCGACCGGCGCAGCCGCCCCGCAGCACCGTGTTCACCCTCAGCGATGGCACGGCGATCGATCTCCGCCGGCCAGTTGATGAGATCATGGCCGAGTATGGCGATCTGCTGGCCCAGGTGCTCGCGGAACGCCTGGAGCGCGACCCGCTGCAGCGCATCGTGAGCTTTGGGCGCAAGTATTACCCCGAGGCCAATCTGGCGAGCTTCGGCAAGAACGATCTGCGCAAGATCCGCGACTATATTCTCGAGCGGAATGAGCCGTTGCTTGACACCGAGATTATCGCCGATCTCTACTACCATAACCCGCGCCAGGCCGACTACGAGGGCTTCCGCTTCTCGTTGAACTATCGCCTGCACCGTGAGAAGGACTTTGAGTTCGTCGGCGTGGAGGGGGCCTACCTCTGGGCCACCAGGGGGTTGACGATCACCAGTGGCAAGCGCGTCAAGGCCGCCGAGATGGGGCAGATCACCTCTTACCTGGTCGAGGGCTACGACGATAGCTCGGAACTGCAGAGTGTCGAGGCTGTCAGGCAGAGCGGTAGTGTTACCCGGCTGCTCACCTTCTTCGAGTGGGAGTACGGCGTCTTGCCCCTCGATGCCGGTCTCGCCGCGCTGCTGCCGCCCCCCCTGTTGCCCGACCAGCGCACCGCGGTGCTGCGCTTCGAGTCGCCGCAGCATTACACCACCTATCTGGTGGAGGTGCGCTTCCCCGCCGGCAATCGCGGCGGCTGGCTCCAGGGGTTGGAGGAGTTCTTCCGCGAGCATGTGGCCCCCGGCGCCCTGATCACCATCACCCGCACCGGGGAACCGAATGTCTTCCATATTGTCTACGAGGAAGGCCCCGAGCAGACCGAGCGCCTCCTTACCTTCGACGAGAAGAAGAACCGCTTCGCCTTCGCCAATGTCTCGTTCTACTGCGTGGTGGATGAAGAACAATTGCCCACCCAGAGCCGCTATGGGCGGCTGAACCGCCTCAAGGCCTTCCCGATGGGCGAGCGCCGCAAGGCGGAACTCATGCTTGAACACGTGAGCGAGACCATCGGCGACCAGGTGGGTACGCCGGCAGCGCCGCGCTACGCCGTTACCCTCGATGATCTCTACGTCGCCTTTAACGTGCTGCGGCCCGGGTCGCGCGCGTATCTGAAGGCGCTGCTGGAACGCGGCGAGGATTTCAGCGCCGATGAGTCGACCCCCGGTCTCTACTACTATGCCCCCGCCCCTCGCGCCAGCGCCGGTGAGGTCGAGGAGGAAGAAGATGAGGCGCTGGAGGAGCGCCCGCCGCTGCGCCAGCGCTACGGACGCTACGATGAGGACGAGTGAGGTCCGGCATGACGTTTGAGGAACACCTGGCCCGGCTGGGCGACCTGGAACGCCCCCTCGCCCACGCGGAACTCAAGGCCCTCTCGGACCTTGGCCCCGAACTGCTGAAGGCGTTCTGGGCGGCATGGCGCGAGTTTCCCGCCGAACGCCGTCTCGCAATCGTCCGCGAGCTGGATGAGCTTGCCGAAGACAATGTGGATCTCGATTTCCGCGCCGTCTTCCGGGCCTGTTTGAGCGATCCCGATGCCGAGGTGCGCGCCGCGGCCATCAATGGGTTGTGGGAGGACGAGAGCCTGGCGACGATGAACCGCTTGATCGCCATGCTCGACGATGAGGCCGGGGTGGCGCGCGCGGCGGCTACCCTGGCCCTCGCGCGCTTTGCCTATCTCTGCCAGATCGGCGACCTGTCGGCGGCCGAGGGCGCCCGCTTGCTGGCGGTGCTGCTGCGCGTGGCGACCGATCCCGAACAGCCGCTCGAAGTTCGCCGGCGCGCCGTGGAGGCCCTGGGCTACTTCGCTGCTTCCAGGGAGGCCCAGACGGAGATTGGCCGGGCCTATGCCCATAGCGACCTGGCTATGCGCGAGAGCGCCCTGCTGGCGATGGGGCGCTCGATGCGCCCTACCTGGTTCCCCTACATCGAACGCGAGTTGAAGAGCCCCTCGCCGGCCCTGCGCTACGAGGCCGCCCGCGCCGTCGGCGAACTGGCCGAAGAGGGGCGCCCGCTGCTGCCCGCCCTGCTGCCGCTGGTTGACGATGATGACGTCGAGATCGCTCTGGCCGCGATCTGGGCCCTTGGGCAGGTGGGTGGGTCAAGCGCCCGGCGCGTGCTCGAACGCCTGGCCCGCTCGAGGGATCTTTCGCGGCGCCAGGCCGCCGACGAGGCCCTCGCCGAACTCTCCCTCGATGAATTGTGAGCCACGCCTGTCTCCCGGCGCATCGCCGTTCATACGGAAGCGTCTATGCCTGTTCATTATACCCGGCTGGACCAACTGAGCGCTCCGTACCGGTACATTTACCTCTCTCCGCACCTGGACGACGCCGCCCTCTCCTGCGGCGGCACGATCGCCCAGCATACCACCGCGGGCACCTCCGTGCTGGTGGTCAACATCTGCACCGGCGCCCCACCCGCCGGGGCGCCCCTCAGCCCCTTCGCCAGTTTGATGCATCGCCGCTGGAACCTGTCCGCCGATGAGGCTATGGCCCGCCGGCTCCGCGAGGATGCCGAGGCCCTCGAGATCCTGCGCGCCGATGCGTTTCACCTTGACCTGCTCGACGCCATCTACCGCCTGCCCGAAGCGTATACCGATGATGACCGGCTCTTCGACCAGGTGGTCGAAGGTGACCCGCTTGCGCGCGATGTGCAGGCGCGCCTCGAGCCTTTGATCAACCTCTTCCCCGACGCGGTGATCTACGCGCCGCTGGGCGTCGGGAGCCACGTCGATCATCTGGCAACCTTCACCGCCGCTCAGGCGCTCAGCCGTAGCGGCGCCAGCGTGGCCTTCTACGAGGATTTCCCCTACGCGCGAGGCGAATCTGCCCTCGACCGGCGTCTGACCGAACTGGGAGGCCCTGACCGCTTCCTGCCCCTCGTCACCAGTATTGATGCTACCCTCACCCGGAAGATCGGGGCGATTGAAGCCTACGCCAGCCAGCTCGACACACTCTTCGGCGGCGCCGCGGCCATGGCCCAGGCCGTGCGCGACTACGCGGCCCGGGTGTCCCCCGACGCCGGCGCCTACGGCGAGCGCATCTGGATGTTCCGCTGACCTGCCGGTTCTAACGTGAACATAGGCTCTCGAAGAGGGGTGTGGGGAAACCGGGTTTCCCCACGCCCCCGCCCCGCAGGGATATGGGGAAACCGGGTTTCCCCATTCCCCCACCCGCGAGAGTCTGGGAGGGCGAAGCCCTCGAGCATGGGGCTGGGGAAACCAGGTTTCCCCACACCCCCGCCGGCGGGAGGGTCTGGGAAGGCAAAGCCCTCGAGCATAGGGCTGGGGAAACCGGGTTTCCCCACGCCCCTGCCGGCGGGAGGGCCTGGCCCTCAAGCAGGGGGAGGGGGAAACCTGGTTTCCCCCTCCCCCCACCCGGTGAGAGGGTTTGGGAGGGATGCGCCCTCCAAGGCTCCTCCACACCCCCGCATCACCCATCCGCAGAGGGGAGGACCACACGCTATGCCAGGCACGTCTGCGGGTTATGTCGCCGACCAGGGGTGATTGATGGATCAGTTCATCACAGGTCAGGTTCAGACCGACGGCGAACGGATCGGCCCCCTGGCGCTCGGCGAGCCTGATGCCGCGACATGGGACGCCTTCGTTGCCGCTCATCCACAGGGCAGCCTCTTGCAGCACGGTGCCTGGGGGGAGTTGAAAGCGGGCTTCGGATGGCGCGCCCGCCGCATCGCGGTCCTCGGCCCCGCCGGGGCGCCGGTCGCCGGGGCGCTGCTGTTGATCCGCCCGCGCTATGGCTTGAGCGTGGCCTATACTCCCCGTGGCCCGCTCTTTTCCGGCGATCCGGTGGTTGACCGGTTGTTGCTGGCGGGGCTGGAACGCGTGGCGCGCCGCGCCCGCGCGGTGCTGCTGCGCCTGGAACCGAACCTGCTTGAAGACGATCCCGCCGCTGATGCTCTGCATACCTGGTTGCTCCTGCAGGGCCTGCAACCTGTGCAGACCATTCAGCCGCGCAGTTCGATCCATGTTGACCTGCGGCAGCCTGAAGAGCGTCTGCTCGCGGCCTGTTCCAAGGGGCACCGCGCCGACATTCGGCGCGCCGAGCGCAATGGGGTTGTTGTGCGCCAGGGCGATGTGACCGACCTGCCCATTTTTTTCGTCTTGATGCAGGGAACCGGCAAACGGGCGCGCTTCGGGGTGCACAGCGAGGCGTACTACCGGGCGGCCTGGCGCCTCTTCCAGCCGCGCAGTTGCCTGTTGCTCGCCGAGGTGGAAGGGCGGGCGGCGGCGGCGCACCTCGTCTTCGCCGATGCCCGGGCGGGCCTGTACCTCTACAGCGGCGCCGACGAAACTGGCCTGCGCTCGGGCGCGAACCACCTGCTGACGTGGCGCGCCATGGGCTGGGCCCGCGCTCAGGGCTGCGCGCGCTATGACCTGTGGGGCATCCCCGACGCCCTGGGCCGCGCCGCCGTCGCCCCTGATGCGGAGGCCCGCGCGGCACTGGAAGACGCCGCCCGGCACGACCCGCTGATCGGGGTCTACCGCTTCAAAAAGGGCTTTGGCGGCCAGATTGTGCGCTACCTGCCGGCCTATGACCGGGTGCTCCTGCCCCCGCTCTATCGCCTGGCGCGCAAGCGCATCTAACGTGAACATAGGCTGCTGGAGCAGGGGTGTGGGGAAACCGGGTTTCCCCACGCCCCCGCCCCGGGAAGGTGAGGGCGCAGCCCTTGCGCAGGGGTGTGGGGAAACCGGGTTTCCCCATGCCCCCACCCGGTGGGAAGGTCTGGGAGGGCGCAGCCCCTGCCTGGAGGCGGGCCGGG
>Ga0308389_1000449_pt1 | contig 29903 bp, 19 predicted proteins | sample Hotspr2Sample148_FD_202362 | JGI IMG/M metagenome (GOLD analysis project Ga0308389, IMG submission 202362) | Hot spring phototrophic mat microbial communities from Mushroom Spring, Yellowstone National Park, Wyoming, United States - 20040719_148 ... | reverse complement strand
AAAGTTCAGGGTAAAGTATTAAAGTTGATAATCCAACTATTATCCAGGGCCAGGGTCTTAAAGCATAATGAGCGACTTGAAAAAATAATGTAGCGAATAGTGAATGTTTTTCATTTTTAGCGGAGAGCATTCTTTGCACAACATAACCACCGCCACCGGGCTCTGCACCCGGATACCAACTTGCCCACCAAATAATTCCTACATAAGCAAGAAAAGATGACAAGGAAAGAACAAAAGTTCCCGCTGCATCTTGTGCATCTGAAATTGATGGAAAGAAATTAAAAACAGTTGAAGAAAGTTTATTCTGCAGTTCTGTTATTCCACCTATTTGCGGCGAGTTTACAACAATTATTGCTAATATTATACAGCCAGTCATAGCCATAAAAAACTGAAATGCATCTGTAACAACTACTCCCCACAATCCGGACAGTGCTGAGTAAATTGCAACGATAGTCATTACTACAAAAACATAAAAGAATACTGTTGATTCATCAATTCCAAAAAATCCTGTAAGGATTGAAATCATTGCTTTATTAACCCAGCCAATAATGATAATATTCATTATGAAGCCAAGGTAAACAGCTCTGAAACCTCGAAGAAATTTTGCTGGTTTTCCTGAATATCTGAATTCTGCAAATTCAACTTCTGTGATTAAACCAGCACGACGCCATAATCTTGAAAAGAAGAAAACTGTGAGCATTCCACCAAAAGCAAAATTCCACCAGAGCCAGTTACCAGCTATCCCGTTTTTTGCTACAAGTTCTGTAACTGCAAGTGGTGTGTCTGCTGCGAAAGTTGTTGCAACCATTGAGAGTCCTGCAAGATACCAGGGCAAATTTCTTCCTGAGAGAAAAAATTCGTTTGTGTCTTTTCCTGCTCTTTTATAAAAATACAATGCGATTTTCAGTGAAATTATAAAGTATAATGCAACAACTATATAATCAATTATTCCCATTTGATTTTAATAATTTGAAACCTTTAATAAATTGATTGTCAATAAATTCAAATCAGATATTTTTTGTAAAAAGAATGTAGTTAAAAATAGTATATACAATCTCAATATTTAAAATTTATTTTTTAAGCAACAAGAGATGAAATTATTGAAATTAGAAAACTTTAATCTAATTAGTTTTACTTAGCTTGACTTACTCACAAAAGGAATATAATCAAAAATTAAATTATCAAATTCTTAACTTAATTTGACATTTACTTCTAAAAATCCAATAAGCCTAAATTAGTAAAATAAATCAGAGATGTTATAGAATTTAATAATATTTTTTATTTGGATTTTTCGCAAGATATTGAAAATAAAATAGTTAAATGAAGTTTTAATATTTTTCAAAAAAATTACTAAGATTATTTATCTTGAAAAGATTAACTTTTAAATCTTATTTTGCTTAAAAAAATGTTCTAAATAGTGTGTGAATAATTCAGTTTTTTAGGATTCGTATCTTCGTAAATGTTCATTATAGTAAGAAATCTAAAATAAAAGTTTTACAAATTCTTCAATTTCAATATCGATAAATTAGTATTTCAATAATATTTATAAAATCAAGAATATATAATTAAAAAAGAAAACATAAATTTTCACTGATTCGTCTAATACGATGAATTAAATAACTAAAAAATTGGTTATCAAATAATATATTTGCGAGCAAATTAGTATATTTTATGGAACACGAAGAACTAAGTGAAAGAGAAAAGATTATTTTGAAGTCGATTGTTCAGCAATTTATTTTGACTGCTGCTCCAGTTGGTTCAAGATTTATTGCTAAAAAGTATGAAATAGGGCTCTCACCTGCCACTATTCGTAATGTAATGGCAGATTTAGAAGAGTCCGGCTATATTAACCATCCTCATACCTCAGCTGGTAGAATTCCAACTGATAAAGGTTATAGATATTATGTTGATGCCCTTATGCCAAAACAGAGTTTAATTGACTCAGAAAAAAAAATAATTGAAGAAAAATTAAAACCTTCTATTAGTGATCCTGATACTTTGATTAAAGCAGCTTCTCAAATTCTAAGTTCAATAACCAAACAAATTGCTTGTGTTTCATATCCTGCTTTAAATAACGCAATACTTAATAAAATTCAATTGATAGAGATTACTTCCAATCGTCTTTTGGTTGTTATCAGTGTTTCATCTGGATTAATTAAAACTGTTACATTTGAAGTAGATTCTCAAATCGAACATTCAGTAATTGAATCCGTTGAACAAAAGTTAAATGAGAAATTATGTGGATTAACATTTAAACAAATTAGAAATTCTTTAAGCGAAAGACTAAAAGATGTTGATATTAAGGAAAAACCTATAGTTCGCTTGTTTTTAGAATCTGCAGATAAAGTTTTTTCAGATAATATTAAAGATGATAAAGTTGTTGTTACAGGTGCTTCTAGTATTATTCAACAACCTGAATTTGAAAATCCAGATAAGTTTCAGAGTATCATTGAATTAATTGAAAATAAAGATATTATTATTCATATTTTAGAGCAACATAAAGATGAAACTAAAGACTCTGTTGTTGTTAGGATTGGGAAAGAAAATCAAAATGAAAAATTTTATGAATACAGTTTTGTTACAAAAGAATATAATATTGGAGAAATAAAGGGAGTTCTTGGAATTATAGGACCTCGAAGAATGGAATATGCAAAAATCATTTCTATCGTTGGTTATATTTCTGAAACTCTTTCAAATTTTCTTGCAGGTCAAAATAGATAAGGAGGTAGTATGAGTGAAGAATTAAATCAAGAATTAAATTCTGAACAACCAGTTGAACAAACCTCTGAAGAGGTTTTTGAAGCTACTAATAAAATCAATTATGAACAAAAAATTGAAGAATTACAAAATGAAGTTGAAAACTGGAAAGATAAATTTTTGAGAAAAGCAGCTGAATTTGAAAATTACAAAAAGCGAACTGAAAATGACCAATTAAATCTTATTACTTATGCTGCTGAGTCTTTTATTAAAAAAATTTTACCAATAGTTGATGATTTTGAAAGATCATTAGAACATATTAATGATTCAAACGACTTTGAAAAATTAAAGGAAGGTGTTAATCTCATTTACAACAAACTAATCAAAGTTTTAGAAGAACAGGGCGTAAAAAAAATTGAATCTATTGGTAAACCTTTCGATGTTCAATTTCACGAGGCGCTTATGCAAAAAGCAGATAATTCTGTGCCTCCTCATACGGTATTAGAAGAACTCGAGAAAGGATATATCTATAAAGATAAGGTAATTAGACATTCGAAAGTAATTGTTAGTTCAGAAGAACAAACAGAAAATTAATTATGCAAAAGCGTGATTATTATGAAGTTTTAGGTGTCTCAAGAAATGCTTCCAAGGAGGAATTAAAAAAAGCTTATAGAAAACTTGCTATGCAATATCACCCGGACAGAAATCCAGGTGATAAAGAGGCTGAAGAAAAATTTAAAGAAGCTGCTGAAGCTTATGAAGTTTTAAGCGATGATGAAAAAAGAGCTAGATATGATAGATTTGGGCACGACGGTTTAAGATCAGGTGGTTTCTCTTCAAGTGGTTTTACTGATATAAATGATATTTTTTCTCATTTCTCTGATATCTTCGGCAGCTCATCTATTTTCGATGAATTCTTTGGAACCTCAACCAGTAGTAGAACTGGAAGGCGAAGAAGTGTAAGTACACCTGGTTCTGACCTTCGAGTTGTTCTTAATTTAACTTTAGAAGAAATTGCTACTGGTACAGAAAAAAAAATAAAAATTAAAAAATTTATAAGATGTCCTGATTGCAATGGAACAGGTGCAGAACGTGGTGTATCGAAAAAAACTTGCCCTGTTTGCAGAGGCTCTGGTGAAATTAGGCAAGTTAGTAGGTCAATCTTTGGTCAATTTGTTAATATTACTATTTGTTCAAGTTGTAATGGTGAAGGAGAGGTAGTTGATGTCGCTTGCAAAAGTTGTAGCGGTGAAGGAAGATATCAAAGTGAAGATACTATTAAAATTGAAGTTCCAGCTGGTGTTCACGACGGCTCTTATATGACTTTAAGAGGGCAGGGAAATGCTGGTAAAAGAGGGGGGGATTATGGCGATTTAATTGTTGTATTTAAAGAAATTGAACATCAATATTTTACTCGCGAAGATGATAATGTGATTTATGAGTTAAAAATTAGTATTCCTGAAGCTATTCTCGGTACTGAATTAGAAGTCCCAACATTAAATGGAAAAGCCTTGGTAACCATAGAACCCGGAACCCCATCTGGCAAACTATTGAAAATGACTAATAAAGGAATTAAACATCTAAATAAACCAGGCTTTGGTGATCAAATAATTAAAATTTTTGTTGAATTTCCAAAAAAATTAACGATTAGAGAAAAGGAACTTATCAAAGAACTTTCTGAACAACCTAATTTCAAATCTAAAATTTTAGACAATAAAGGCTTTTTCAAAAGATTCGGACTTTAATATGTCCATTGAATTATCAAAGAAATTTGGGTTAACTTCAAATGAATTCAAATTTATTTCATTTTTACTTTTTTCTTTTATATTTGGTTTAATTCTTAATCAATTCTTTAATGTTTCAAGAGAAACTGAAATATTAAGTTTTGATTACTCTTATCAAGATAGTCTTTTCAAACTTGTAGAATTAGATGAAGAAATTTCTCTAAATGAAAATAATAAATCTTCAGTTGCATTTAAGAGAGAAGTTTTAGATTTTAACGATAAGAATTTTATTATTTCTAAAAAAAAATTACCCGCTGAAAAAAGTATCAATTTAAATTCAGCAACAAAAAATGATTTAATAAATTTACCTGGCATTGGAAATAAAACGGCAGAAGAGATTATTAAGTATAGGCAAAAAGTTGGAAAATTTAGGAAACTTGAAGAATTAAAAAAAGTAAAAGGGATTGGCGATAAAAAATTTGAGAAAATAATTAAATACATTTATATCAAATAGAAATCTAAATTTCGGAGGTAAAATGTCATTAACAAATCGTACTAATGAAGACCCCTGGTATGTCCACGTTGCTCTCTACACTGTAATTGTTATTCTTGTTGTTGTATTAATAAAAGTTGCAATAATCGACCCTCAAGAAATTATTGAAAGGGAAAAATATATCAAAAAGGAAGCAAGATTGAGAATGACCAATTTGAAATTTGCACAAATATTATATGATAAAAAATATGGTAAATTCACAGATAATTTAGATACTTTAATCAATTTTATTAAAACTGACCCGTTTGTTGATAGTGTTATTAAAGGGACAGATACGGTTACTAAAAAGTCTTCTAATCCTTTTATCCCGCTTTCAGATGGAAACTTTACTCCAGAAAGTTTATATTTTACTCCAAGAACTCAAGAACGATTTATAGTTAGAATTGACACTCAAATCACAAGAGATACAGTTGTGACCCCAAGGGGTAAGGTTCTTAGAGTTGATGAAAAAATTAAAATTGGTACAAGATATTTAATTGAAGACCCGGATGGTAATGGCACTATTGGAAGTCTTGATAACGACGCATTAAAAAACACTGCATCCTGGGAATGAGACTTTTTCAATGCCTAACATTGAAACTTATGCGGGTTTCTTTCTTACTTCTTCTAAATTACAATTAGTTGAAGTTTCAATTTTTGAAAATCAAATTGAACTTATCAACTTAGATGAAGTTTTTCTCAATGAAGAGATAAATTTTGAAAAAGATAAAATTTCCAAAATTGGTGCTCTCTTGCAGGGCGCCTATGAGGAAATACAGTTAAAAAATCAGTTCAATCCTAAATATGTTTCATTTTGCTTACCATTAGATTTATTTTCAATTTTACAACTTCCAATTGATAAACGTTTAAGTTACACCGAATTGCTTGAAGATTTCAAATTTCAATTTTCAATTCTTTTTCCTTTCAAACAACACGAGCAAACTATTAAACTTTATGAAATAAGCCCCAATATTTTTGATAAATATGATACAGCTTTAGCTTTTGCAATTGAAAAACCTTTTCTCGATGTAATAGAAAATTTTGTAAAACAGAATAATCTTAAATTACTTTTTATTGACAATCCGCATACTGCAACTAATATCTCAATTCTCAATAGTAATGCTGTCCTATGCAAGAGCTATTATTTGAGTATCTTTATTCAGAAAAAATTTCTTTCCTATATACTTGCTCATAATCAAAAAATAATTAAAATGAAATTGTTTAATTATAATAGAATTGGTGATCTTCCTGATATATTGAATAATGAATTTAATGAACTAATTTTTTCTAAAATAAGTATTGAAAGCTTAGGTGCAAGTTTTATTTCAGGAGATGAAATCTCGCCTAATCTTGTTTCTCTACTTCGAAAAACACTTGGTTTTGATTTTATAATTTTTAATCCTTTCGAAAAATTAAAAGTTAATTCAAATTTATTTGAGAATAAATTATTTTTGAAAAAATATAACTCTTTTGCTCCAGCTTTGGGGGTCGCTTTAAGGTTGAACTAATTTTTATGAAAATAAGAATTATATCAGGTTATCTTAAAGGTAGATACATTAAAGTGCCGCAATCGAAATTTATAAGACCAACTACTGATAGAGTTCGAGAAACACTTTTTAATATTCTTAACAACTTAATTAATTTTGATGGGATATCAGTTCTTGACCTTTATTCTGGTTCTGGTGTTCTTGGTTTTGAATGTATAAGTAGGGGGGCAAAATCAGTTCTTTTTGTGGAACAGAATTTTTTTATTTATAAAAATCTTAATGAAAATATCGAATTACTCGGTTTGGATGATAAGTGTTCTGTTGTTCGTTCTAATGTTATTGTGTTTACAAGAAAAAAAAGTCTTAGAAGTTTCGATTTGATTTTAGCAGATCCTCCTTTCCTTGAATATGATATTTATGATGTAGTAAAAAATATTAAAATCAATGGTTTTATGAATAATGAAAGTCTTATGATAATTGAGCGCTCAATTCAAACTAAAGATAAAGATATAGAATCTTTTCAGATTGAGCCATTCAGAATAATAGGTGATGCTTGTTTATATCAAATTAGATTGTCAATATGTTAAAATCTATATTCAACTGAATTTATCAGGAGAAAATATGAGAAAAGTTATTTATCCTGGAACATTTGATCCTGTCACTAATGGGCATATTGATATTGTCAGAAGAGCAGTAGATTTGTTCGATGAAGTCGTTGTCACTGTAGCAATAAATCCATCTAAAAAACCTCTTTTTACAACTGCTGAAAGAGTTGAAATGCTTAAAGAATCATTAAAAGATTTTGATAGAGTTACAATAGATTCTTTTGATGGACTAACAGTTGAACACGCTAAACAAGTTGGTGCGATTGGAATTATTAGAGGACTCAGACAAATAAGTGATTTCGAGTTTGAATTTCAAATGGCTTTAATGAATCGAAAACTTGCGGGAGATATAACTACAATTTTTTTAATGCCTCATGAAAAGTATACATACCTGAATTCAACAGTAATAAGAAATTTGGCTTCTCTTAAAGCTGATGTAAGTAATTTTGTCCCTCAATGTGTTCAAGTAGCTTTAAGAAAAAAGTTTGAATAAATATTCATTAGATCTTTTCTTTTTACTCTATAATTACTAATTACTTGATAAAGTAAATCATTTCAAATAAGTTTCTGATGTAAATTTATTTTATTTTATTATACAGGGGATTTATATGAGTTTAAGTTTAATCGCAAAATCAATCAAACCTTCTCCCACCTTAAAACTCAATGAAAAATTTTCAATACTAAAAGAAAAAGGTGAGCCAGTAATACATCTTGGTGGAGGCGAGCCAAAGAGCAAAGCACCAATTGATGCTATGTTATCTGCAATTGCTCATATTAACACTGGTGAAGTTCGTTATGCACCTGCTGATGGGATTCCAGCTCTAAAACAAGCTATTATTCGTTACACCGAAGAGTTTTACGAGCGAAAAGTAAAACCTGAAAATGTTATTGCTTCAAGTGGTGCAAAACAAGCAATAATGGTGGCTTTACAAGCAATACTAAACCCTCAAGAGGAAGTCATTTTCCCAGCACCTTATTGGGTCAGCTATCCTGATATGATTCGCTTGATAGGTGCTTTACCAGTTCCTGTCTTGCCCGAAGATGGTTCTTTTTATCCTTCAATTAAAGATATTACAGACCGCGTTGGTTCTTATACAAAAGCAATAATTATAAATAGCCCTAATAATCCAACTGGTGTTATGTATTCAGAAGATTTTATAGCAGAAGTAGTTGAATTTTGTGAAAAAAAGGATATTTGGCTGATTATGGATGATATTTATCATCGATTAGTTTTTGATGGTAAAAAACCTGCTAACTGTTATAAGTACGCAAAAAAACTTGATGATTCTTCTAAAATAATTTTGATTAATGGGGTCTCTAAACAATACGCTATGACTGGATACAGAATCGGGTGGGCTATTGGTAATAGAAAAGTTATTGAAGCAATGTCTAACATACAGGGACATCAAACCTCAGGTCCTTCAATAATACTTCAAAAAGCTGCTGTCGGTGCTTTAAATGGTATTCAATCCAGTATTGAAAGTTTAAGAACAACTTTGGAAAATAATAGAAATGTTATGATTTCCTTATTAAAATCTTTTAACGGTGTGCGAGTTACTAAACCTGATGGAACATTTTATTGCTTTGCTGATTTTTCTGCTTATGAAAAAGACTCTAACAAATTATCAGAATTTCTAATTGACAAAGTTCAGGTTCTAACTGTTCCCGGTAAAGAATTTGGCCTTGATGGCTATTTAAGATTAAGTTATTGCGGCACAATAAAAGATATTCAAGAAGGAATTGAAAGAATCAAATGGGCTTTAGACCCAAATTCTCCAAATGAACTTTATATAGGCGATAGAAAATTAGTGAGGGATTGGTCATGAGTAAATACTTAGAATTCGATACTCCAGCTTCAAAACAAGCTATGGAACTTGCTTCTGATTATAGATTAAAAAATCAGGGCTTAACTGATCTTAGTCGTGTTTACTGGAATTTACCAGAGGAGGCTTTATACGAAGAAATAATTTTTCGGAATGAAGGTAGGATTTCTAAAAACGGCGCAATTGTTGTTCATACAGGTAAACATACTGCAAGGGCTGCCGCAGATAAGTTTATTGTTCAAGAACAATCTACCAATGATAAAATTTGGTGGGGGATTTATAATCGACCTTTCAGCTCAGAAAAATTTAATCAACTATTTGGCAGAATTCAGGCGTATTGCCAAGGTGAGGAACTTTTTGTTCAAGATTGTTACGTTGGTGCTGACCCTGATTATAGGTTGCCGATTAGAATTATTACTGAAAAAGCCTGGCATAGTTTGTTCGCACGTAATATGTTTATAACTACTGATAATTGCGATGAACTTAAAAAATTTATACCAGAATTTACTGTTATAAGTTTACCTGGATTCAAGGTAGACCCTTCTATTGATGGAACAAGAACTGAGACTGCTATTATCTTAAACTTTGAACAAAGAATGGCTATAATTGCAAATACTCTATATGGTGGTGAAATTAAAAAATCTGTGTTTACTTTACTTAATTTCTTGCTCACTTTCGAGGATGTTCTTCCAATGCATTGCTCAGCTAATGTTGGTAATAATGGCGATGTTGCTTTATTTTTTGGTTTGAGTGGAACAGGGAAAACTACTTTGTCAGCCGACCCTAATCGTAAACTTATTGGTGATGATGAACACGGATGGAGTTCGAAAGGTATATTCAACTTTGAAGGCGGCTGTTATGCTAAAGTTATTCGTTTATCACCTGAACAAGAGCCAGAAATTTATGCTACTACTAAAAGATTTGGAACTATTCTTGAAAATGTTGTTTTTGATTTGACCAGCCGATATATTGACCTTGATGATGATCAAATCACAGAAAACACTCGTGCTTCTTATCCTCTTGAGTTTATTCCTAATATTGTTCCCGAAGGTTACATCCACTCGCATCCCCAAAATATAATATTCTTAACCTGTGATGCTTCAGGAGTTTTACCACCAATTGCTAAATTAAATTCAGCTCAAGCACAATACCATTTTATTAGTGGTTACACATCTAAAATAGCTGGAACAGAAATTGGACTGGGAATTGAGCCTCAAATAACATTTAGTGCTTGTTTCGGTGCTCCATTTATGGTTCGCCATCCATTTCATTACGCAGCTATGTTAAAAGAGAGAATATTAAAATATAAAGCAAATGTCTGGTTAGTAAATACTGGTTGGGTTGGTGGAAGATTTGGTGTTGGAAAAAGAATATCTATTCGTCATACAAGAAATTTGCTTAATGCTGCTTTAGAAGGAAAACTTGATAATGTACAGTTCAGAAAAGATAAATTGTTCGGTTTTGAAGTCCCTCTTTATTGCCCTAATGTTCCTGAAGATGTCCTCGATCCAGCCTCAAGTTGGGCTGATAAGGAGGAATACTGGAAAAAATATGACGCTCTGGCAGCAAGATTTATTGAAAATTTTAAAATATTCTCAGATGGCTGTAGTATGGAAGTTAAAAACGCCGGACCGAAAAGGTATAATGAGGAATGAAGAATTTAGATTGAATAATAATCAATTTAGACAAGTTATCAAAAGTTTTTAGTAGTTTTTTGTTTAATGCATAAAGCAAAATTAAATATCTAATTAAGCTGGCTAAAATTTTTTCAAACAAAGATTGAAAATCAAATATGATTTTAACACTAAAAGTAAAAATTTTAGCCAGCTTTACTAATATTCATAAAAAGAAATAACTCAATGATAAAGCTTATAGCGATAAATCAGAATTACTCTTCTAATGTACTTAAGTTTCCTGGGTCTTGACCTAATGCTCTTGCTTTTAATACTCTTCTCATAATTTTTCCGCTTCTAGTTTTTGGCAAACTATCTACTATTTCTATATGTTCCGGGCGAGCAATAGGACCTACTTCGTGAGCGACATGTTGTCTTAATTCTTCGACTAATTTATCAGATTTTTCATATCCACTTTTAAGCAATACATAACAATGAATTGCATTTCCTTTGACTTCGTGTGGGAGTCCAATAGCTGCTGCCTCTGCTACCGAAGGATGACTAACTAATGCACTCTCTATTTCTGCAGTTCCAAGTCTATATCCAGAAACTTTTATAACATCATCAACTCTACCAATAATCCAGAAATAACCATCCTCATCTTTTCTTGCTGAATCACCAGTCATATACATACCTGGAAATCTGCTCCAATATTGGCTTACATATCTATCAGGGTCATTCCAGATTGTTCGTAGCATAGAAGGCCAGGGAGTTTTTATTACAAGATAGCCTTCTTCGTTTGGTTTTACAGAATTACCATTTTCATCGACTACATCAGCAATAATTCCTGGAAATGGTTTTGTTCCTGACCCAGGTTTTAATGGTGTGCAAGGTAATGGAGTAATCATAAATGCTCCAGTTTCAGTTTGCCACCAAGTATCCATTATCGGGCAACGTTCTTTACCAATTACTTTGTAATACCATCGCCAAGCTTCTGGATTGATAGGTTCACCAACACTACCTAATAATCTCAAAGATGAAAGATTATATCTGTTTGGCCAAGCATCGCCGAATCTCATTAATCCCCTTATTGCAGTAGGTGCAGTATAAAGAATATTTATTCCATATTTTTCTATCATTTGCCACCAACGATGTGGATATGGATAATTTGGCGCTCCTTCATACATAAATGATGTAGTACCATTTAATAAAGGACCGTAAACTATATAACTATGTCCTGTAATCCATCCTGGATCTGCAGCACACCAATATCTATCTTCTTCGTGGATATCAAAAACATACTTAAGTGTAGTATAGGTCCCTACCATATAGCCACCGTGAGTGTGAAGTATAGCTTTAGGTTTTCCTGTTGTTCCTGAGGTGTATAGTAAAAAAAGTGGATGTTCGGCATCAACAAATTCCAACGAATCATTACTGTTTGCTATTGGTAGGTTCATTAATTCGTGATACCACATATCACGTCCAGCTTCCATATTAATTTGATGACCAGTTCTTTTTACTACTAAAACGCTCTCTACTGTAGCAGCTCTTTGTAATGCTTCATCAGCAATCTTTTTTAATTCTACTATTTTACCTCTCTGAAAAGAACCATCGGCAACAATTAAAACTTTTGATTGACTATCTTCAAGCCTCTCGTTTAGTGCTTCAACGGAAAATCCACCATAAACTACTGAATGAATTGCACCAATTCTTGCACAGGCTAACATACCAATCATTAATTCTGGAATCCGACCCATATAAAGTGTAACACGATCACCCTTTTTGACACCTAAACTTTTTAATACATTTGCAAAACGACAGGTTTCTCTATGAAGAGCAAAGTATGAAAAAGACCTGAAATCCCCATTTTCACCTTCCCAGATTAATGCAAGTTTATTCCTTCTAGCGGTTTTAATGTGAACATCAAGGCAATTATAAGTTATATTTGTCTCTGCACCAACGAACCATTTATAGAATGGTTTATTAGAATCATCTAAGATTTTTTCCCATTTTTTATTCCAGAAAAGATTTAGAGCTTCGCTTTCCCAAAATTTTAATGTATCCTTCTCAGCCATTTTATATAAACTTTCACATTTAGCGTTTGCATATTCAATTATATCTTGAGATGGGTAATAAACTTCACCTGATAATTTTTTCTCGCTCATAATGTCTCCTTTTTTTGGTTAATTAATTTGATTTATTCAAATATAATTAAAAATTAAAATGTCATAGATATCTTTTACTTTTTCATTTTTTACTTTGTTAATAGTATTCTTATATAAATTTTATTTTGTAGTATTTGACTAAATTAAAAATCTAAATTTTATTAGGACTGAAAAATTAGCTTAATTACAAATAATCTTGATATAAACATTATTACAAAATTAAAATTATGTAATTATTTTTTTTCTTTTAGGATGTGTTTTTAATCTTATGTCAAAATAGGTTTAATAAATTAGCAATCTTCTAATTTTTATAATGTTTTATGAAGGAAATCTTATTTCAAAAAAAACTTAGAATTACGGGGCTAATAACAGGCTGCAAAAATCATTCATCTCTGCTTTAATGAATTCAAAACTAAATTTAGATTATAAGCAATTATGTAATCCTACATTAAAAATTTATATTATCAACAGCCAATTTGTATATTAAAATTAAATTGAATTTGATATCAGGCTCTTAATAAATCATTAAGATATTTAGAATAAGTTTAGCAATAGATTTTTGGTTTTAGTATATCTATATATCTACTTTAAAGAGTTAGTTTGCCTTTTTTAATCTAAGGGATTTATCAATTACTTCTAATTCAAATGACCGATGAGAATAATTTTGTCGCCTATATTTCTATACTTTTCTAATTTGATGTTAATAATATTTAATATTCTTAAAGGTGTAGTTTAATTTTTATGAAATATTTAGAATAAAATTTAATTTAGCATTCAATGAATTAGTTTTTATTTTTCTTTCAAAATAAAACTTTAATTAGTAACCATAAAGTAGAAGATTTAAAGTTATATTGGAGTTACAATATTAACACTTAATAATGATATAGATAATTGATTTTTTCTTGCAGCCAATGATTTGCTAAAAATTGTTTTTCTAAATCGTGGTTAAAAGGAATAGGGGTGTCCAAACTTCCACAACGAATAATAGGAGCGTCCAAGTAATTAAATAAATTTTCTTGTATCCATGCAGTAATTTCAGCACCAATCCCACCAGTTAAAGTGTCTTCATGCAAAATTAAAACCTTATTAGTTTTTTTAACTGCTTCCGCCACTAAATCTTTATCCCAAGGCATTAGGCTTCTCAAATCAACTATGTTGAATGAAATATGAGGATTATTATTTGCAGATTTAATTGCCCAATTAACTCCTATTCCATAGGTAATAATTGTTAAATCATTTCCTTCTCTAACAATTTTACCTTTGCCAATTGGAATTGTATAATAATCATCTGGAATAATTTCAGCGATAGAACGATACAAAGCCTTATGTTCGAAATACATTATTGGATTGGGATCTTCAATTGCTGATAATAGCAATCCTTTTGCATCATAAGGATTGGATGGATAAACAATTTTCAATCCTGGAGTATGGAAGAACCAAGCTTCATTAGATTGAGAATGAAAAGGTCCTGCACTTACCCCAGCACCAGTTGGCATTCTAATAACCACATCAGCATTTTGACCCCATCGATAATAAATTTTTGCAAGGTTATTAATTACTTGTGTAAAACCGGCACTAATAAAATCAGCAAATTGCATTTCAACTATAGATTTCCCTCCAGCTATTGAATATCCAAGAGAGGCACCAATAGTTGCTGCTTCCGAAATTGGTGTATTCCTAATTCTTGCTTTTCCAAATTCTTCTAAGAATCCTTGAGTAACTTTAAAGACTCCTCCATATTCAGCAATATCCTGACCCATAATTATTAATTCTGGATATTTTCTCATTGCTAATCTTAAAGCGTCGCTTATAGCATCAACAAATCGCTTTTCAGAGGTTGAGCTTTTTTTCGGTTTAGTTTCAATAAACTGAAATGGAGCATATACATCTCTTAGTTCTTCTTCAATAGAATTTATTTTATTTTCAGATTTCAGAGAATTATTCCAGTTCTCATTCAAATTATGATTAATCTCTTTTCTTATTTTATTTATTAAATCTTTATTAAGAATATTTTCGTCAATTAAAAATTTTTCATAATTATCGATAGGATCTTTTTTAGACCAATCAAGTAATAAATGTTTGGGGATATATTTTGTACCAGAAGCTTCTTCGTGTCCGTGCATACGAAATGAAATTGCCTCAATCAATACAGGTTTAGGACTTTTTCTAATTTTATCAGCGAAGTTTTTAACAAAATGATAAACTTCTAGTACATTATTACCGTCAATAGTTATTGCTTCAATTCCATATCCAATACCTTTATCAGAGAGTTTTTTACATTTATACTGCTCATAAATTGGAGTTGATAAGCCGTAGCCATTGTTTTCAATAAGAAATATAACTGGTAGATTCCATACTGCGGCTAAATTAACTGCTTCGTGAAATTCACCCTCACTTGTAGAGCCTTCTCCAGTGAAAACTAAAGTGACTTTTCCAGTTTTGTTCAGTAAATCATAAAGTGCAATACCATCTGCAACTCCGTTTTGCGTACCCAAGTGTGAAATCATTCCGACAATGTAATGTTCTTTTGAGCCGAAATGAAAAGACCTATCTCTACCTTTTGTAAAGCCATTATACTTGCCCTGTATTTGATTAAATAGCTTTTCAAGATTAACTTTTCTTGAGATAAATACTCCCAAATTTCGATGCATTGTTAAAATATAATCATCTGGATTTAAGGCATGGGTTGAGCCTATAGAAATTGCCTCTTGACCTATTCCAGAAAACCATTTTGATATTTTGCCCAATCTAATCTGATTAATCATTAATTCCTCAAACATTCTTGAGGTTAATAGGTCTTTATAAATATCAAGAAGTTTTTCGTTCGATAAATTTCTTTTATCAAATTTCATAATTAAATTAAATGTTAATTAAATGATTATTAACTTATTGAATAATACTTTATCAAGGTGCGAATATAGTTAAATTCCCTCAAAGTAGGGGGAACATACTAAGTTCTAAAGTAAGGTGGATAATTTCTAAGTTATTTCAAAGCTGTTACTTATTTAGATTAAAAAAATAATAAGAGTTTGGTTAAAATGTTAAATTTTCAATGCTCAATGTTGAATTTTAAATTATGAGTGTTGATTTATGATATTTGCGATTTTTTAGTTTTTAATTGTGAATTATGAAATCAATACCAACATTGATTATACTAATTTGCACAGACATTATTTTTATATAAAAATTCCTTTGTGAACTTCGTGTAATTTTTTTTAATAACTTGGTGGTTAATATCTTCTTTCTACCAAATAAAACGAATAATCCTTTCAAATCCGTTTTATAGGTGATATAAAAATATTTAATAATATTTGCGCACAGGTGTAATATTTAAGACAGTTACAAACAGATATTAAATTGCTTAGTAAAATGTTTAATAATGAATTTTCTTATTAAATTATGGGGAACGGACTAATGCCCGTTCCTGTTTTTCTCAAACAAAATCAAAATTTATTTGGTCCTGCATTTCTTATATTCTCATCAGCGTGGGACTCAAATTCTTTAAAATTCTCGTTGAACATATTAGCAAGTCTTTTAGCACCTTGATCATATGCTTCTTTATCCGACCAAGTGTTTTTGGGATTTAATATTTCAGAAGGTACATCTGGGCATTCTTCAGGTATCATCAAATTAAAGTAATGTTCTTTTTGATATTTAACATTGTCAAGTTTTCCTTCTAATGCGGCTGTAAGCATTGCACGGGTGTATTTAATTTGAATTCTTTTACCGATTCCATAAGGTCCGCCAGTCCAACCAGTATTTACTAACCAACATTTAACCTGATATTTTTTTATTTTCTCACCTAATAATTTAGCATACACACTTGGATGATGAACCATAAATGGAGCACCAAAACAAGTTGAAAATGTTGCCTTGGGTTCTGTAACTCCTTTTTCTGTTCCTGCTACTTTTGCAGTATATCCTGAAATGAAATGATACATTGCTTGTTCAATAGATAACTTTGAAATAGGTGGCAGAATTCCATAAGCATCAGCAGTTAGCATAATTATATTTTTAGGATGCCCTCCTAACCCTGACTCTACAATATTTTCAAGATGAGTAATTGGATAAGCTGCTCGTGTATTCTCAGTAAATGTATCATCGTCAAGGTTTATAATCCTACTATCAGCATCAATTTGAACATTCTCTAATATTGTTCCGAATTTACGAGTGCATTGATAGATTTCAGGTTCTGCTTCTTTTGAAAGTCTAATAACTTTTGCATAACAGCCACCTTCATAGTTGAACACTCCATTATCACTCCAACCGTGTTCATCATCACCAATTAATTTTCTATTCGGATCTGCAGATAATGTTGTTTTTCCTGTGCCACTTAATCCAAAGAACAATGCCACATCATCATCTTTTCCAACATTAGCAGAGCAGTGCATTGACATAACTTTTTTTAATGGCATCAGATAATTCATTACGGTGAAAATAGATTTTTTTATCTCGCCTGCATAACTTGTCCCCCCAATTAAAATTAATTTTCTACCGAAATGAATTACTATAAAAACTTCTGAATTGGTACAATCAATTTCTTTTTCTGCGTGAAAATTTGGCATCTGAATTATTGTGAAGTCACTCTTGTGATTTTCTAATTCTTCAGGTGATTGATATCTTCTAAACATATTTCTTGCAAATAAGGCGTGCCACGCATTTTCAGTTATTAATCTTACTCCGATTTTATGTTCAGGGTCAGCGCTTACATAGCAGTCCTCTACATATAAATCTTTTCCTTGAATGTAGGCTCTCATTTTAAGAAATAATCTATCAAAACACTCTTCAGATAATGATTTATTTACCTTTCCCCACCATACAAATTGATCGCTGCTTGGCTCTTTCACTATAAATTTATCATTGGGACTTCTACCAGTATGATGACCAGTTCTGACTACAATTGGTCCATTGTCTGATAATAAACCTTCTCTTCTTCTTACTATTTGTTCATATAAGGCTGGCGTTGAATAGTTATAATAGACTTCGCGAATATTTTTAATCCCCATTATTTGAAGTTCATTTAGAACTTTATCTTTATAAATCATAAAACACCTTTAATTTTTGATATCGAAACTTACGAAAAAAATTAGTTTAATATAAATCTGAAATATCTTTGATAGGAAGTATTGAATAAGATTATTATGAAACAAATTATAATCATTTAGTTCCTACCGTTAATTGTGTGAGATACGAATGCATCTCTTAAGTGGCTGTCGAATAGATGTCGTTTCGTCTGGAATGATTTCGGGATCGTAATTTAATGTTTGGATTTTAAAGAAAAAGGAAAACCTTATTCCGATAAATTGGGACAGATTAAAAGGAACAAGTTTATTTGGGCTGAAGCCTTGGATTGTTTTTCCATTATCTTTACCCCGTGCTAAAGCACGGGACTATTATTTCAGATATAAATAATCATTATAAAATTTATAATAGCCTTGAGTTTTAACTCGGTGGAAAAATAAAATCTCCAACCCACCAGTTGGACTTTAGTCCAAGAATTCTTGTCCCGATAAATCAGGACAGATTGCAAAAAATATATTTATACAACAAACAACCTAGAGAAAAGTTTAATTATTAATCTTTATCTATGTTCTTTCTGAAGTTGGTTAATTAAAGTTTTTACAAAGTCCCCCGATCGAAAAATCAAGGGATATTCAATACAGATAAATCTGGCAATAAAATTCCAATACTGAACCATATTACAAACTAGCATGATACAAAAGTAATTTATTATAATATTTATCCAACCGCTAACCTTACTAACACCAGATGACCTTTAATACTATAACTCTATTACCTTATCTGACTTGTCCATCAGTTGAGGGAAAGACTCATTTCATTTTTATTTCCTTCCCTTTTCTTTTCAGCGATAATAAGTAAGAGATTTAATTTTATGAATATAAATGTAGGACTATAAGTTTTTATATTTTATTTTCAATTACTTTTTAGTAATTAGGTAATAAGGTTAAAAAATAGAGTGTTTGCTAATGTTACTAAAGTTATTTGATTTGAAAAGGCCATCTTCGGCGATTTTCCATTTTATTTCGGAGCCTTAAGCTGAGGTTCAGATGCGGTTTTTAATAAACTTTCACAAAATTAGCTGTAGAACCATCATCTATTTCATTTTGCTGAAATTCTTAATATTCAATGCTGAATGTACAATTTTTAATTATGAATTTTGAATTAAAAGATTTGTGATTTTTTATTAAAGATTTTTATATTGTTGGATTGTTAGTCGTTTTCGCTCTTCAAGTAGCGAACTTTAGATCGTGTATCGAGAAAATTCACTATCGGTTCTCCCGAAATGTTGAATTGTTAATTATGAAAATTGAATTATAATAATTAAATCTGCTCAGAAAAAATTTTAACATTCGTTAAAATCCTTTGTATAATTTTTTTGAGAACTTTGAGGTTCATATTTCTCCGCAAATTAAAAATAATAATCAGTTATAATCCATTTTATCTGTTATATCGGTGTTCTATCAATATCAGATTTTTATATTACAGAAGACACTGATTAGACTGATTTGAACTGATATAATTTACTTCGCAAAAATGTTCAATGTTGAGCGTTAAATTTTAAGATTTTTGATTTGTGCATTTTAAATGTTAATTATTCATTGTTAATTGTAAATTATTTCTGGTGTTCGAGTAGAGTTGCGTATCGAAAACATTGGAATGATGCTTTTCACGATACGCATTTCGATTCGTTAAAGGCTAAGCGAAAACTGAATAGTGAATCATTACAAAAAATACAAAGAGTTTTTAATAGCACAATAATGACATAAAAGTGACTGCTTTAACATTAACTTTAATTTCAATAAATTTTCTCCTCTTAAGAACATTAGTCAGTTCTCAAAAAAAAGGTTTTAAGTTACTTATTTTGGATTTTATTTAAGTATTATTTTTATCTTTATTTCTTTTTCAGGGTAATCATCAGGATTTATAAAATTTGAATCAACTTTTTTACCATTGACTTCAATTGATAATATTCCGGAATTACTACCTTTGGGATTATCAACTGAAAGAATAAATCTTTTACCTCTGAAATTTCTTTCAGCTTTATAAGACTTCCAATGTTTTGGAATTCTTGGATTGATAGTTAAACCTTTTAATGAAGTTTGGAATCCAAGAATATAATCTAATCCAATTCTATACATCCAAACTGCTGTGCCTGTAAGCCAACTATGACTTGCCTGATTTTCAGTTTCGTGTTCTGGGCTTGTAACATACTCTGCATACACATACGGTTCAACTTCATACCTGTCAATATTACGGGATGAATTAAGAGGAATCATTTTACTATAAGTTTCATAAGCAAATTCAATATCATCATTTAGCAATGATGCGAGCACAAACCAAGATGAAGCGTGATTGAAAACCGCACCATTTTCTTTTTTGCCCGGCACACAACGACTTATCAATCCAGTGTTATCTTCTATTTCTCTGTATGCAGGATAGACGATTTGCATTCCATAGGGAGTAGAAAGAAACTTTTTCCCAAACTTCAATGCAGAGTCTGCATATTCTTTAGGTGCAATTCCAGAAAGAACAGACCAGCTTTGTGAGTTTATAAAAATTTTGCCTTGTTTATGTTTTTCAGAACCTACTTCGCTGCCATCATCTCTAAATGCTCGAAGGTACCATTTCCCATCCCAGCAAGTTTCATTAACAACTTTTCTTAGTTGCTCGTATTTGTTTTTCCATCGTTCTAAGGTTTCATAATCCTGTTTGTATTCGAGAAGTTCAAAACATTTTTTGATAATGTAAGCAAGGAAGAAGGCTCCCCAAACTGTTTCGCCTTTACCTTTCGGACCAATGTGATCTAAAGTATCATTCCAATCGCCATTCATAATTTTGGGCAATCCTCTTTCGGTACAGGATGATATTGCAAAATCAACAGCACGAATCATATGCTGATAAACAGATGCTTCACCCTCATCATAAAACTTAACAGTTTCATCTAAAATTGAAAAATCAGCAGTTTCGTTTAAGTATTCAATAATACCAAATGGAATCCATAGTGGAGTGTCGGAATGATTTGTTTTCTCACCCCATTCGGTGATTTTAAAAAAGTTATGTAAAGTTGAACCATCATTAAATTGAAATCGTAATGCATTTAAAATTCTTTTTCTCACTCGTTCTGGATGTGCAATTACCATTCCCAGAATATCCTGAAACTGATCTCTCATTCCCGTTCCAAAAAGAAGTCCACCGTGATAATATCCAGCGTTTCTTGCCATATCAAATGTTACAGCAGCCTGATACTGATTCCAAACATTTAACATCAGATTAAATTTATTGTCGGGAGTTGAAACTTTAACATTGCTCAAATAATCGTTCCAATAAAGTTTTACATCTTCAAATTTATCGTTAATAGTTTTTATGTTTTTTAGTTCATCTAATTTGATTTCTTTGAAAGGATTCTTTGCATCTTTACTGACGACTATCATTAGAATTGCAAATTCAATTTCCGATTTTTTTTCTAAAGTTAATCTTGATTGAAGAGCAGCAACAGGATCGCCCGCAGTAATTTCAGAGTTACTCATTTTACTCGTTTCAATTGCAATTGGATTTGCTTCAGATCGCCATTTACCAATGAATTTGTCAAGACTACCATCAAATCCAGTTATAGGAAGAGTTGAAGTAAATAAGAGATTATATCTCCAATCAATGTTCGGTTGGGCAACAGAAACCTTTTTGTTCAATACCCAATATCTTCTTGTGCAAACGAGAGTTTGATGTTTTTTATTGAAATGAATATCAGTAAAGTGTTTGTCATTAGGTTGATTTATAATATCATTAAGAGCATTACCCATCAGTAACTCTGTAAAAGCATAAACTTCTATGCTGCGTTTTTTATTCGAGAGATTAGAGAGTTTTACTTTCCAAATTTCGCCGTTTAAATCTGTGGGAACGAAATAAGTCAATTCAGCTCTGATTTTATTTTTTTCAGTAATTATTGTTGTATAGCCTTGACCGTGATGACATTCGTAAAGATCATATTTCTTATCTTGAGTGGGTGCCCAACTTAATGACCAATATTTTCCGGATTCAGTGTCTTTTATAATTATATATCTTCCTGGTCTATCAAAAGGCAGACAATTATATCGCATTCTTGTTAAACGATTATCCCTTGGTGTTTCAAGAAAACTGAAACCTCCGCCTGTGTGAGAAATAAGTCCGGCATAATTTTCATTCCACATATAATTAAACCAGGGTCGTGGTGTGTGTGGATCTGTTATTATAAATTCTCTGCCATCTTTTGAAAAATAACCATATTTATTCTTGAACATTTTTTCCTCTTTTTAATTTTTTGAGAAATATATTTTATAAGTAAATATTTTTTTCGGTGGAACACTTACCAGAAATTTGTTTTCAACAAAAGTAATGTTCTCAATAAAAATTTCTTCCAATGTAACTCTTTCAATTTTTTCTGGTTTGATGAACAAATTTATCGCTGAGTCAATAGTATTATCTGTAGGATTGTATAATCTTAGTATCATCGAATCACTATTATCTTCTGGCTTCTTCAAAGTTGAAAATACAAGATTATCATCTTCAATTTTTATGAAAGATAATTCAATCGGCAGCGAACCCTTTGATTGACCAACCTGAGCGATTTTTATAGGTAAATTAAAATTCAGTGCTTCTTGATAAACATTGCCTTCATCCCAATTTCCTTTATGCGGATACAAAGCAATTCTATATGATGACTTTCCAAAACATTGACTTCCTTTTTGATGAGAATAATCTTCTTTGCTGCTTGGATAAATTATATACTCAAAAGCTCTGAATAATGTTAATGCTAATGTTCTTTTCTCATCATCTTTAACTTCATATTCTTTTAATCCGTCAACTAAAAGTGAAAGTCCGTTTTTGTCATCGTTTATATCAACAAAATGATGAAGTGGAAAATCATTCATTGGTTGTTCAACCCAATCTTTTGCATCAATTCTTTTTATTTCTCTTTTTACCACATCAAATTGTCCTTCAGCGTAATGATACTTTGCTTTTAATCCTGTCGGAAACATAATTCGTAATCTGTGACTTTCAGCTGAATTATCAACATCTATTTGTAAGTCAATTCTTCTGGAGATTTTTGTCAGTGAAAGAATTAAATCAATTTTAACAGTAGCAAACTTCGGCTTTTTATTCTTTCTTTCTTTTAGATTTAAAGGCACTTTTATTTGATGACTAATTTTGATTGAAGAAAATAAATCGCCGCTTTCCAAAATTTTCACTTTTGGTTTTGAATTCAATGTAGAAATGAAAGGTTTAACAGGGATGTTTGTCCAGGCGTGTCCTGCTTCTCCTTCATCGTAAAAATATCCAAGTTGCTTAAACTCTTTTTTATTCTCTTTGTCGAATAAATTAAAAGTTCCGTTAGAATTTATTTTAACTCTCAGATATTCATTTTCAAGAATGAATTTACCTCCTTTATTAAAAGCAAGTTTTGAAGTGTTAATAACTTTTTGTTTTTCTTGTGGAGTTACTTGTAAGGATTTATAACCAAAGGGGCTGATATTTTCAATCATCATATAAACATTATATCTAATCATATCGAAGTACATCGGTCTATCAATCATCTGCTCGAGGACAGGTTGAATAGGCTGTATAGATTTTATTTGAAGATTAATTTCTTTGCCATCTTTGTCTAAAACAACTATTCCGCCTTTATCAAACTCTTTAGGAATATCAATAAAAGTTTCGACTACTTCACTTCGTAAGAATTGATTTGGGTTAAAACCGACGAGGAAGATATTTTTTGAATTGTCAATTGAGGTTGAGTTTAAGTTAAAGTTTAAGTTAAAGTGTTTGAGGTTGATGTTTTTAGAGATATGTTTTACTGCTCTTTCAAAAATGCCTTTTGAAATTTCGATTGATTGCTTGTAGCGGGACATCATATCTTCGTGAATTTCATCAAGACTGCAGCCACCAATAGAATCGTGAGCCGAGTTTTGAACAATCAAATCCCAAGCAATTTCCGGATAATTATCATTAATGTCTCTCCCTAATAAGCGAGAGAATAAATTAAATGGCTCTGCGTAAAACTGAATCCATCTTTCTGCTTCAAAGTTTTTTTGCTTTAAGTACATTCTTGCTGATGTAGTGTATCCGTAAAGATTTCCGCTTCTTTTGTCATATTGTGCGCTTCTTCTTTCGCCAAAAACTTTTTTAAGAGAATTGACATCAACGCTTCTAATAAGACTTTCAGCATAATCTTCAAGAGTTGAGTGGACTACATTTAAATCAGGGAAAAGATTTTTAATATCTTTTATTAGCTGCACTGTTTTAATATTCGGACCGCTTGAATCGTGTCCTTCCATCCAGATTACATGTGGAGTTGTAAAATCGTTTGCTTGATCGTTAATAATAGCTTCCACTTGTTTTTTAATATTTTCAGGATGGTAAGAGTCTCTTGGTTCAATAATAAAATAATCTTCTTCGTGCAAAGATTTATCTGCAAAATGAAAAGGCACTCCACCATTGGACCATTTGTATTCAATATCAAAAGGAAATTCATTGTGAATTACAGGGCGATAGATATAAAAATAAAAGTTATATCTCGGCATTGTTGAAAATCTCGATGATATTGCCTCTGTTCCGTCTGCTCCAATCCACAAAAATTCTGCTTTAGGTGAATCAAGAGAATTTATTCCGCGATAAAACATAATCAGATTAATTCCAAACTCTTTATAAATCTGTGGCAGTTGTGAAATTTGACCCCAAGAGAAAGGGGAGTAGCCAATTTTTGATACTCTTCCGTATTGCTTCGAGAGTTTGTGACCAATCAATAAATTTCTGATTAGATTTTCGCCTCCGACCTGAAACTGTTCAGGAAGAACATACCAGGGACCGACAAAAAGTCTTTTCTCTTCAACAAGTTTTTTAATTGTTTCAAATTTGTGAGGTTTTATTTCGAGATAATCTTTAATAACAATTGATTGACTATCAAGATGGAAAGCCCGATATTCTTTTTCATTCGTTAGGATATCAAGCACTACATCAATCATATCAACAAGCATTTGCCTGTTTCTCTGGAATGGAAATCTCCATTCTCTATCCCAATGTGTGTTTGAAATGACGTGAAATATTTTATCAATATGTTGTTTCATAATTTTTCTTCTATTTATCTAATAAAAATTTTATACTTTAAGAAATAAATTGTGTTTGAGAATTACTTCAGGTATTCCTTTCTTACAAACATAAGTTGCAGCATTAAAATTATGACCACCAGTTTGGGCAAAAGGAACTGCAATACATAAGCCAATTCCGGCAGTTCTAATCGCTATTGAGCCGCTTTCACTATCTTCAAATCCTATTACTTCGTTGAACTTATTTTTTGGAATGTTTAATCTGTACAAGGCAATACTGTATAAGTCTCTGTGAGGTTTCAATCTTATTTCACTTGAGTCACTTGCAGTAACGATTGTATCGTAATAAGATTGATAGTTTTTAAAGTTTGATAATAATTCGTCCTTAAAATCAGATGGATTTAATAAATGATTAAGCTCTGAATAAATCACTTTAAACACCTCTCTTAAGACTATGTCAGCTTCGTAAAATATAGATGATGTAACTACTGCTGTTTTTAATGGCTGTTTTGAGAACAAATCACACAATGCAAAAAAGCTCTGCTGAATTTTATCTTTTTGCTTGACAGAAGTTTTAGGAAGGATAGCATTTAAATAATTATCGTGTAAGTAATCAAAGAATAATTTTTTTTGTTCTTTAATCAAACCTTTAATCATAGGAAGAAAAATGGATATGCCTGGCATTGGCTCAATTAAATGTTTACTTGAATTATCGAATAATTCTTCTGCTACAAATCTGCTTTCGCCAATTTTTATACGTTCAAGAATTTCGTGATAACGCTGATAATAAACATCAATACCTAATCTCATATAGTCATTAAAATCAAATGAATGGAAATTTTTCTTGAACTTACTGAACAAATAATTTTTAACTTGCTCTTTATCCTCCTCATCTAAGAATGTGTTAGTCCTGAATTTATTGAGGAAAGAATCATCCTCAAAATTGCTTATACGAAATTGTTTTAAGTTATCAGATACTTCTGATTTCCTCTGAGAATCCTTTCCAAAAAGTGAAGTCCAGAAAGCAGCAAATAAAAAAGACTTGATAACATAATCTTTCTTGAAGGCTTTTTGATACTTGGTTATCAAATACTCTACATGTTTTGTGGTGCTGTTTCCGATAATATTTGGATAATCATTTTTCTCATCCAATCCTTTCCAGGAAGATTTATCTAATCTATTTGAAAAAAGTCGAATCATATACTCAAGGGAATGAATGCAAAGTAGTTCAGTTGTGGTTGTTGTGCCATCCATATCCATAACAGCAGCAGTAAGTTTCTTTAATGGCTTACTGATTTTTTTTGCGAGTGGATATACCTCATATTCAGGATAAATGTAGTTTGGATTTTTTATTACAACAAACTCATCTGACAATTTACTTATTGCTAATTGTGCTTCTTTTTTGCTAATATATTTTTTTTTCATTCTTATCTTTATTTAGTTAATGAATAGATTATTTCAAATTGTAGATTAAATTTTTAGCTTCATTAAGTAATATTTCAACTTCTTCTTCGTTTTCACCTTCGGAATAAATTCTCACAATCGGTTCGGTTTCAGAAGAGCGTATTAACAGCCATCTGTTCGTTCCATCGAACCTGAATTTAATTCCATTTATTTTTCCGCGACTGCTTAAGAATGTCTGAACATTATTTACTTTGAACTGATTTAATGATTGAATGTTCATTTGTAAAATTATTTCAAGTAATTCCGTTCTGTTTGGATTGTCATAATGTAAATCAATTCTGTTGTAAAAAATTTCACCAAATACTTTTCTTTTAAATTCAACGAGTTCTGAAAGTTTGTTCAATCCAGATTTAGCAAGGTATTCAATCATAAAAAGTGATGATAAAATTCCATCTCTTTCAGGAATATGAATTCCATATCCAAAGCCACCGCTTTCTTCACAACCAAAAGCAACTTGCCGACCAATCATTATTTCGGTTATATACTTAAATCCAACCTGAACATCAATTACTTTTCTTGATTCTGTTTCAAAAAAGAATTTTAGTTTATCAGTTACAGATGAAGTTTTAACAATATCACCAGAAAAATTTTTATGATTTACGACAAAGTCAGACAATAGTAAAATTGTTTTCTGAGCATTTAGAAACTCACCATTTTCAATCATTATTCCACATCTATCAGCATCTCCGTCAGTTGCAACTCCGATTGAGTAAGAACCAGAGGTTAGCTCATCTTTTAATGGCTGAAGATTTTTATCAATTGGCTCAGCAAATCTTCCGTAAAACTTATCATCTGGGTAGGAATGAATTGATTTCGAAGGGATATGATGAGCGATTAAAATTCTTTCTAATAAATCAGAGCCCGCACCACCCATTGAATCAATGCAAATAATTAAACGTGCTCTTCTAATGGAATCAAAATCAACAAGCTTTTCTAAATGCTCTGAATATTTGATTAAAAAGTTTTCTTCGTTGATATTTGATTTACTTTTCTTAATTGGACTTTTACCAATTAACTTCTCAACTTTTTTTGTTTCTTCTGTAAGAAATGGTCCGCCATAACTTGCTTTAAATTTTACTCCATTATAATTATAAGGATTGTGAGAAGCCGTAATCATTACACCTGCAAAACATTTTTTGTCTTTTACTGTGAAAGATAGAACAGGAGTTGGAACAATTCTATCGGAAAGAAAAACAGTCAAATCATTGCCGGATAAAATCTCTGCAAAAATTCGGGCAAAAATTTCTGAATTTCTTCTACCATCAAAAGCTATTGCAACAGTTTTATTATCAGAATTTTGATTAATATATTCTGCAAAAGCCTGAGCAACTAAAGAAATAGAAGACTCATTTATTTCTTTATCTAAAATTGCACGCCAACCATCTGTTCCGAAGAAAATGTTCATAGTTCTTTTTGAGTGATGTTATAAGAAATTTCTTTTTGCACTTCTTTGTAATTGATTTCTCTTAAAGATTTTTTTTGTTTAATGGCTAATGCTGCCAAAGCACCACAAGCCTCACCAGTTGCTGCTGATGTTGGTTGAATTCTCAATGCACTATGTCCCTCGCGGGTAGATGAAATACATCGTCCTGCTGCTAATAAATTATCTGCATCTTTTACAATCAAAGCTCTCAATGGAACTTCATAATATTCGCCTTCTTTAATATGTTCCATCCGGCTTTGTTCATCTTTTTGACCGTGAATATCAATACCATAACAAGCTCGAGCGATAACATCATCAAATTTTCTACATTGTTTAATATCATCGCCTGTTAAGATGTAATCACCAACTGCTCTTCTGGTTTCTCTAACTCCGACTTGAACAGCAGTTTCAAGTAAAATTGATTTTGAAAATCCGGGGATTTCTTTTTGCAATAAATCAACTACCTGTGCAACTTGTTTTCTGCCAATTAATTCTGCTTTTGTTAAATCCTCAGAAGAAGAGCCATCAACACCTAAAATATTTGAAGTATTAAACGAGCCTTCACCTGATTCTGGTAAGGTTGTAAAAAAGATGTATTGAATTTCTTCTGCTAATCGTTTCTGTTCAATCGCTCTTTTAACAAAAGAGAAAAATCCTGCAATAGAAATGATTTTGTTAAAGTCGAAATTATAATCCATCCAATCAAAGAAATCTTCTTTATGTTGAATTACATATTCTGTAACTTCTTTAAAATCTATACCTGCCATTCTGAAAAACAGAGTTAATGCTTGAAGTTTGCCTGTTTTTTCATCACCTTTTTGATAAGGAAAATCTCCGAGATAAAGTAATTGTGCATCACCCGTAGTATCAATGAAAATATCTGCTTCAATTTCTAATCTTTCAGATTCTGTAAAAACTATAATAGAATCAATTTTATTCTCTTTCTTTTTTACAGCGCCAATTCTTGCATTCAAAAGAATAGTACAATTAGCATCATTTAGTAAATTATAAGATGAAGCTCTGAATGCAGATGCATAAAAGCCATTGTCAATCATTCCTTTTCGTTTAATCATTTCATTTTCTAAATCTTCGAAAACACCTTTTACCAAAGTTTCATCATTAACTTTGTGCTTCATAAAAGGGGATACCATTCCGGCAGTTGACATTCCACCAACAAATCCATACTGTTCAATCAGCAAAACAGAAACACCAAGTCGTGAAGCTTTAACTGCTGCACTGATACCTGCTATTCCAGCACCTGCGACTATTACATCATATTTTGATTTAAGTTCTGTCATTTATTTCTCTAAATGTGGCAAAAGCCAAAATATTTATTGCAATATTTTATCAGTCAGCTGAAGCTGACTGCAATAGATTTTTTAAACTTTCTATTGAAGTTAATTTCAGTCAATTTTATAAAGTTCTGTAAATAATTTTTGTTTTCTTATCTATAGCAGTTGACTTCAGTCAACTGAATAAAGTCCTAAAAAGATATCCGGCTTTAGCCACATTTTCTTAACTTGATTTGAGAACAAATATGTGGCTAAAGCTAAAAATAATTATTGAAATTTTTATCAGTCAGCTGAAGCTGACTGCAATAGATGAAAATTAATTTTAATTAACGAGGAGACTTAGTCCTTACTATCATTAATAATTTTCCATCCATATTTTTTCATAAACTTTTCAATTTCATCATTAAAAGTAACTTTTTTATGATGTTCATCCTGATTTTTTATATAATCCCTAACAGATAACAAATGACTTTCACTAACACTTACAGCCCAATAATCATCCTGCCAAATGAATTTTGATTTGGTCAAATTATTTTTGTTAATCCAATTAGAAGATTCACCTTTGATTAGTTGAGCTACTTTACTAATACTTTGTTCTCTTCCTAAAGAAATTAAGCAATGAATATGTTCTGTCGAGCCATTAATCATATCCAGCCATATATCTTTCATTTCAGCATTTTGCTTAATATGATTAAGGATTTGCTTTCTGAGTTCTGCTGAATGGAAATATGGTTCTCGGTTTTTTGTTGAGAATACTAAATGAACCCAAATTCTAATCCAACTCATTTTTTAATCTCCATCTTTAAATGTGGCTAAAGCCAAATATTTATGCCAATATTTTATCAGTCAGCTTAAGCTGACTGCAATAGATTTTTTAAACTTTCTATTGAAGTTAATTTCAGTCAATTTTATAAAGTTCTGTAAATAATTTTTGTTTTCTTATCTATAGCAGTTGACTTCAGTCAACTGAATAAAGTCCT
>Ga0308389_1000447_pt1 | contig 30005 bp, 26 predicted proteins | sample Hotspr2Sample148_FD_202362 | JGI IMG/M metagenome (GOLD analysis project Ga0308389, IMG submission 202362) | Hot spring phototrophic mat microbial communities from Mushroom Spring, Yellowstone National Park, Wyoming, United States - 20040719_148 ... | reverse complement strand
CGTCGAGGTGCCTATGAACGTTGTCTTTGGTGATGCGGTGCGACTGATAGGGTATCGGACGGAAACGTCGCATACTGAGCATGGACAGCCCGCCGCCATCACAGCTTTCTGGGAGATCCTGCACCCCACTGATCGCGGCTACGGAATCCAGGTAGACGTGTTCGATGTGCACGGCCAGTCGCTGCAGTTGCGCGAGCGTCGCACGCCCGGCAATAACACGTTGCCAACCTGGCGCTGGCCGGCAGGGCTGGTATTTGCCGAGACCTACCAAGTGGTCATGCGCCACGGCAACTTCCCTACGTTGATTTACTTCACTGTTAATTTCTTCGACCAGGTCACTGGTGACCTCCTTGCATGGTCCTGTCCATCGGTCGGAGAGGCGACTTGCTCGAATCGCTTGGGGCGGATAGCAGTCTCGCAGAGCGGGCCAGAGCGGTGGCGCTGGTTGATGATGCCTGCTGTGGCTGAGTTCGAATCTGGCCTTGACCTCTTATGGTTCAACCTGCCGGCGAATCTGCGCTGTGACGCGCAGTTGGAGATTCAGTTTCGCTGGCGTGCGCGGCAGGCGATTGGTCAACCCTACACGGTCTTTGTTCACCTTTTTGATGCTCAGAAGATTCTTGTGGCGCAGCACGATCAGGCCTTTCGTAGTGGCAAGTACCCTACTGACGTTTGGCGCGCCGGAGACATAGTGCCGGATAGCGTTGTCATTGAGCGTGACAAGTTGAGGGGCTTGCCTGCTGGGCGCTATGCAGTCTGGACCGGTGTCTATCACAACCAGACGCTAGAGCGTCTATTCGTGCGGCGGACTCAGCTACAAGCCGAGAACCAAGTGCTCAAACTTGCTGAGCTGACAAGCTCAGGCTGCGCGAGCGGCGCGGGCGAATAGTGGTCATGGGTAGGGGTATTCAAGGCGGAGAATAGAGAGGCACTAAATATGTCTTTGACCGTCTACAAGGCGATATGCCCAGAACAGGGCTTGCCCTCTTCAGGGCATGCACCCACCTATTTAGATTCATCGGTGCTACACTGCGTGCTAGGTAATAATGATCCCACCCGAAGCCCGTGTGCTGGTTTGTTTGATCAATCATCCGCGCGACCTGGAGATCGCGCGCTGGGACCACTGGTATCGCATCCCAGTCAAATATGCCCCGCGCGAATACTTGGCCGATTACCTAGCGTTTTACTTGACCGAGAAGTTCGGCGACGAGAAGTGGGCCATCCACGAGTACGCACGAGTGCGCGGGCATGAGCTGGTGCGCCGGCTGGACTTATTCCCCGATCAGCCAGCGCATCCGCGCGCCCAAGACCTCTACTACAAGATCCAGATCGGACCGCTTCAGCGCCTGCCGCGCCCGATCCCCTCACTGAAGTGGCGGCGGATTACGTTTATCCAGACCACCGGCGACCGCCTGATGCACGCGCTAGAGATCAGTGAATTAACCTCGCGCAGCGACCGCTACGTCCGCTTGATGGACGATCCCGGCCTTGATGGCGATCTGGCTTAGCTTGGCATCAGCGCCCTGACATTGCATACTAGGCCTGTCATGACACAGCCGGAGCGCATCCTCATCACACATGGCTGCGTGATCACCATGTCCGAACCTAACCTGGTGATCGAGGACGGCGGGCTATTGATCTGCGATGGCCGAATCGCCGATTTGGGGTCTACCAGTGAGCTAAGCAGCCGATACCGAGACCTGGCTGCCCTGCGCGTCCTGGATGCAGCCGGCAAGCTGATCCTGCCGGCCAACATCTGCGCCCACACGCACTTCTACGGGGCGTTTGCGCGCGGCATGGCCATCCCTGGTGAACCGCCGCGCAACTTCATCGAGATTTTGCAAAGGCTTTGGTGGCGACTCGACCGCGCCCTGGACCTGGAGGGGGTGAAATACTCTGCGCTGGTCTGCCTGGTGGACGCGATCAAGCACGGAACGACTACGCTGATAGATCATCACGCCAGCCCTGAGGCCATTGAAGGGTCGCTGGATGCGGTCGCTGAGGCTGTAACGCGCGCCGGCCTGCGCGCAGCGTTGTGCTACGAGGTGACCGACCGCAATGGCCCAGATGGCGCGAGGCGAGGCATTCAGGAGAATGCGCGCTTCGCGCAATCACTGGCAACAAAGCCAGAATCGCATCTGGCCGCAGCGGTGGGGATTCATGCGTCATTCACAGTGAGCGATGAGACGCTGGACGCCTGTGTCGGAACCGCGCGCCAACTAAACATCCCGATCCACTTGCATGTGGCCGAGGATCCAGCCGATGAAGAAGATAGCCACCGTCGCTATGGCATGTCGGTGGTGGAACGCTTGGAGGCGCGCGGCGCTTTGACCGAACGCACCATTTGTGCGCACTGCATCCACGTTAACGACCGCGAAATAGACATCCTCGCTGAACGAGGCGCCAAGGTGACCCATCAACCTCGCAGCAACATGAACAATGGGGTGGGGGTTGCTCGCGTGGGCGATATGTTGGCCCGCGGCATCTGCGTCGGGCTGGGCAATGATGGGTTCTCAAACGATGCATTCGCCGAGATGAAGGTCTGCGATCTGCTGCACAAGGGACATGCCGGCGACCCGCGCGCGATGGGCGCGGATGTGGTGACCCGCCTGGTCTACCAGAACAACGCCCACATCGCGCGCTGCTTCTGGCCGGCGTTGAGCGGCAGCCTGACGATCGGCGCGCCGGCTGACGTGATCCTGGTGGAATACCGGCCGTTCACGCCCGTACACGCTAGCAACGTTCCCTGGCATTTGCTCTTCGGCGTTCACGGCGGCATGGTGACCCACACCTTTTGCAACGGCCGGCTGCTGATGGCTGACCGAGTCTTGCTGACACTGGATGAGGTGGAGATCGCAGCCCGCGCGCGCGAGGTGGCTGTGCGCACCTGGCAGCGTGTTGCGAGTATGTGAGATGCAACTAGGCGTGCGCTTAGCTGCACGCTCCGCGATTTGAACAATTGCCGAATACGTTCGGGTTCACTGTGAGCTTGCTTGGCGTGGGATTCGTCGTTGCGCGATCTCCAACAGTCCTTCCGCGATGGCGTCAAATTCGTATTCTGGATTGGCAGCCCGCAGTCGCTCACACAGCCTGGCCGGGATCGCCTCGACGCCCTTCCAGGCGCCGCAGATCGCACAGGCCATCGCCCCGATTGTGTCAGCGTCGCCGGAGAGCGCAAAGGCGATCTCTGCCGCGCGCAGGGGATCACCGTCGGCCAATGCGACGACGCCGAAGGCCGCTGGCGCGGCTTCGCTGGCAGCCAATCCTGTGCCGACCAGGTCGTAAATGGCCTGAATCTTGCTATCGGTGTCTCCCATCTCATCGCGGGCCAGGCTGATCGCCAGGTCAATGCGCCGCGCGACCGACGCGCCCAGCGCCGGCGCGCCGATCTGGGCGCCGATCTCGGCGGCCTCGATACCGGCGAGCAGCACGCCGCGCAGCGTCGCTTTTGGGTCGAGCGCGCGCGCCACCGCGCCAGCGACCGCAGCAGCCGCAGCGCAGGCTACGCTGGTGTTGTGGGTGGGGATGGCAGTGAGCGCTGCATTGCGGGCGGCGCTCGCCACGTCACCAGGGTGAATCAACCCCACGACCGACGCGCGCATCGCCGATCCATTAGTGTCGCCTCCCAGCCCGCTGCGCTTCAGGTCCATGCCGGCGCGGATGTTGGCCACGCCGCGGCGCGTGCTTGGCCCGACGAATGGACAAGTCTCCCCGCCGATCGCGTCATACCATGCCAGTATGGCCCGCGCAGCGCCCTCTAACGAGACGCCGCCTTCGCGGATGATTTGTCGCGCCAGCCAGAGCGCTTGTTCGGTGTCATCGGTGATCCGCCCCGCAGGCAACCCAGCGTGCACTGGGTGATCATCCGGTGCGGGGAGGAAATCTGTGACGCGCCCGAAGCGCGCTCGCGTCTGGGCCGGCGTGAGCAGCGCCGGCATGCCAAACGCATCGCCGAGTGCCTGGCCATAAATCCCGCCGTATATCCTGGACCGCAGCGAGGCCGCTTCCATCGGCTAGCTGCTTATTGCGGACTGGCGAAACTTGCGCTGGCGCGCAATCGCGCGCTGGCGCTGTGCCACAGCGTAGATCACCAGCGCAGCCAGAGTAGCCAGGTAGGGGATCGTTTGCACCAGTTGGTTAGGGACGCGCAGGTTGCCGAGCTGGACGGAGAGCGCCTCAGCTGCGCCGAAGACCAGGGCAGCAGTCATTGTGCCGAGCGGCGTCTTGCCACCCAGGAAGATGGCGGCCAGCGCGATGAAGCCGCGACCGGCGGTCATGTCGCGGGCGAAGAACTTGACGTAGCCCATGCTGAGGTAGATGCCGCCGAGGGCCGCCAACAGTCCGCTTAACAGCAGTGCGAGGTATTGCTGCTTGCGCACGTCGATCCCCACCGATCGCGCAGCCTCAGCGTTCTCCCCCACTGCGCGGAGGTGGATGCCGGTGCGTGTGCGATACAGGAAGATCGAGACAAGGATGACGGTCAGAAATGCCACGTAGGTGAGCAGATTCTGGCCGCTCAGGATGGGTCCCAAGATGGGAATATCCTTAACGATAGGGATCTCGATGAAGGGCATTTGTTTGCTCACCAGGGCACTGGTGCTGCCTTTGTCTCCGGTAAGGAGGAAGACGACGAAGATCGTCCCACCCGAAGCCAGGATGTTGATCGCGATGGCCGCTAAGATCAAATCGGCCTTTAGGTTGAGGTGAAAGAATGCCAAGATCAGCGCCAGCACTGCGCCAGCGGCCAGCCCAGCCAGCAGCCCAAGCCATTCGCTCTGCGTAGCGATGCTCACCAGCACGCCCGCACATGCGGCCGTCAGCATGATCCCTTCCAGGGCAATGTTCACTACGCCGCCCAGCTCGGAGATCAGCCCGCCCAGCGCAGGCAGCATGATCGGGGTGGAGACGCGCAGCACCGCTGCGACGAAGGTGGCGCTGAAGATGACTTGCAAAACTTGGTCCATAGTCCCTTGTGCAGGTTGGTTATGCTCACTTCACTTGCCGGCTGTGCGCCTTGACGTATTCCAAGAGCACCTGCGCGGTGAGCAGCAGGATGATCACCGCCTGGATGACCTGGACGATCTCAGCGCCGACCGCGGCTTCTTGTTCCATGATGTCGCCCCCAACGCGCAGGTAAGAGTAGAACAAGCCAGTGATAGGGATGAGCAACGGATTGTTGCGCGCCAGCAACGCGACCACAATCCCCTCAAAGCCCAGCCCAGTCGCAATGCCGGGGATCAGCCGGTGATGCACCCCTAGCACGAGGTGCACGCCGGCAATCGCAGCGATCGCGCCGCCGATGGCGAACGATAGCGCGATCACCCGACGGGTGTTGATGCCCCCGTAGCGGGCGAACTTCTCATTGGCGCCGATGGTGCGTATCTCATAGCCCAGTAGCGTGCGATTAAGTAGCGCCCAGACCGCGATCACCAAGACAATGACGAACAGGACGGCCAGGTTCGCGCGGCCCAGGTTGATGCCCAGCAGCGCGGTGAAGCGGGCGAGCATGCTGTTCGCCTGGATCGCTTCTGAGCGAATCGTCTGTGACCCTGGTGGCGTGAAGACGTTGGTCAGGAAGAAGTCGTATAGCAGCACAATGACCGCGTTGAGCATCAGGGTAGAGACGATCTCGTTTGCGTTCAGGTAGGCCTTCATCAGGCCGGGCAGCAACCCCACCAGAAAGCCGGCGACCATCGCCGCGATCAACGGCAGCAGCACGGCGACCAGCGGCGGCAGAGGGATGTAGATCGCGATCACAGCGGCGATCATCGCAGCCATGAACATCTGTCCCTGCGCGCCCAGGCTGAACTGCCGCGCTCGAAATGGGATGGCGACCGATAAGCCGAGGATGATCAACGTCGTGGCATCTTCGATCCAACGTCCGGTGCGGTGCGTGCGGCTCAGCGGCCCGCTCAACAGCGATGAGTAAGCCAAGACCGGATCCTTGCCGATGATCAGCATAACGATAAAGCCGACCAACATTGCTAGCAGGATGGTGAGCAGCGTGACCGAGATGTCGATCAGAGCTGTGCGCCGTCGCTCGCGCCGGACGCGCGCCCGCTCGGCTGCGCGGTCGAAAGAAGGGGTTGTCGTCGGGAGGGTAACTTGCATGGCCTACCAGTTTTGTTCGATCTCTGCCTGTGTCATTGTCTTGGTGCCGAGCATATATAGGCCCACTTCTTCTTCTGATAGATCTTTGGTCGTTGGGAAGATGGCAACGATGCGGCCATCGTGCATGACAGCCAGCCGGTCGGAGAGCGACATGACCTCGCTCAAGTCGGCTGAGACGAGCAGAATGGCCACGCCAGCGTTGCGCGCCTTTATCAGTTGCTCGTGCATAAACTCGGTCGCGCCGATGTCCACGCCGCGGGTGGGTTGGGCGGCGATGAGCAGCTTGGGCTGCGACGAAAGCTCGCGCGCCACGACCACCTTCTGCATGTTGCCGCCGGAGAGTGACCCCGCCGGCAGAGTGCTATCCGGCGCGCGGATGGCATACTGCTCAATCAGCGCTTCGCCATTGCGCGCCACCTCCGCGGTGTGGAGCAGGAAGCCCTGCGCGAACGGCGGCCGGCTGTAGCGATCTACGATCAAGTTCTCCCGAATGCTCATCTCTAGCGCTACGCCATTCGAAAGGCGGTCTTCCGGGATATGGGCGACGCCGGCCTGACGCACTGCGCGTGGAGACAGGCCAGCGATTGGTTTGCCGTCCAGCTCGATCGTCCCACCCAGCGGCGCGCGCAAGCCAGCGATGACCTCCACCAACTCGGTTTGGCCATTGCCCTCGACACCCGCGATCCCGAAAATCTCGCCGCTATAGACGTTGAACGAGATATGTTTGAGCACCTCGACGCCGGCTTCGGTGGCGTATTCCAGGTCGCGCACCCTCAGCATCGCCGGCCCGCGCTGAATGGGTGGCTTCTCTATGCTGAGAAAGACCTCGCGGCCGACCATCATCCTGGCCAGTAGGCGCTCGTCGGCGTCGGACTTGTTGACTGTGCCGACCATGCGCGCGTCGCGCATCACACTGATGCGGTCGCTGATCTCCATCACCTCGCGCAGCTTGTGCGAGATGAAGATCACCGTTTTACCGCCCTGGACGAGCTGGCGAATCGCAGTGAAGAGTTCGTGCGTCTCTTGAGGCGTAAGCACGGCGGTCGGCTCGTCCAGGATCAGCACGCTCGCGCCGCGGTAGAGCGCCTTGAGGATCTCCACCCGCTGGCGCATCCCCACCGGTATCGCGTCCACCGTCGCTAGGGGATCCACCTGCAAGCCGTATTGTCGAGAGAGCCTTTGGGTCGCCTCAATCGCGGCCTGTTTGTCCACGAACGCGCCGCGCTGCGGCTCTATCCCCAACACGATGTTCTCGGCGACTGTGAACGAAGGCACCAGCATGAAGTTCTGATGCACCATGCCAATGCCCAGCGCGATCGCCTCATGCGGGTTGTGGATCTGCACCGGCTGACCGCGCAGGTAAATCTGGCCGGAGGTAGGGCGCTCCATGCCGTAGAGAATCTTCATGAGCGTGGATTTGCCGGCGCCGTTCTCGCCCACCAAGGCATGGATCTCGCCAGCGCGCACCGAGAATGAAACGTCGTTATCCGCCAGCACGCCGTTGGGGTAGATCTTGGTGATGTGGCGCATCTCTACCAGCGGTGGCGCTATCGTGTTTGTGCTATCGGCCTGCATTTCTGCGTGTGCGCCAAAGCGAAAGGCGCGCGACGAGATTTAACGCGCCGCGCGCCCATTTGTCAAGTCAGCAGCGGATCGATCACTTAAACGCCGATGCCACGACCACCTCGCCCTTAGCGACGCGCTCGTAGGCTGCTTGTACCTTCTCCTGAATCTCCTTGGGCACGAACTTTTGGTAGTTCTCGTTGTCGGCCACGCCCACGGCATCGGCAGCTACGCCCACGCTCTCTGGTGCGCCGTACTTCAGCTTGCCTTCGGCGTCTAGTTTAGCCGCGCGCAACAGGCCTTGGTCCACGTTCTTGAGCATCGAGGTGATGATCGTCGCCTTCTGCGCTGGATCAGCGATGGTCTGATATTGGTCGCTATCCACGCCCAGCGCGTAAAGCTTCTTCTCAACCGCGGCCTCGAACACGCCGTTGCCGGAGTTGCCGGCCACGCCCCATACAATCACCGCGCCCTGGTCATACATCGCGTTGGCGATCTCTTTGCCCTTGGCCGGATTATTGAACGGGCTGTCACCACCTACGTATTGCACCAGCACGTTCTCCTCGGGGTCGAGTCCGGACTCGGCGAAGCCCTGCTTGAAGCCGACGATGAAGTCGTTGATCACTGGAATGTCCAAGCCGCCGACGATGCCGACTTTGGTGCGTCCCTCAGCGCCCGGCAGGCTGCCCGACTTGAGCAGCTCGCCGACCAGCACGCCGAGCAGGTACGACCCTTCGTTCTGGCGGAAGAGGACGGTATATACGTTCTCGCACTTATTGCTGCAGCCGCCCTCTTTGCCTTCGTAGTCAGGGCCGGCGTCGAACATCCAGAACTTCTTGTTGGGGTGTTGCGGGGCGATGCGGCTGACGTAGGCGCTCATGTCGAAGGTGCCAGCCACCAAGATGTCGTAGTCATCCGCGGCTGCGGCATCCTCCAGGCCAGGCTCCCACTTGTTGCGGTCATAGCCCAGCTCAATCGTCCTCACCTCATAGCCCAGTTCGTTTTTGATCATGTCCATGCCGCGCTGGGCGCTATCGAAGAAGGACTTGTCGCCGAGCGTGCCGTTGAGCACGAGCTTGACGCGCTTCTTGGCACCAGCGGCGGGTGGGACAGTTGGTTGTGAGACAGGGGCAGCCGGCGTTGCGGGCGCGCATGCTGCCAGAAGCAAGCCAACTGTCACAGTGAGTCCGAACAGGGTACTGGTCTTCTTGTTCACTTTCTCTACTCCTTGTTGTGAGCTCAGGTTTTGCGCGTGCGTTGACATTATAACAAGCTTAAGTGTCTGTGAGAGTCAGCAGAGTGCTCAACTTCAGGGTTTAGCTCGTTAGGCGATCTAAACTGCCGAGACGCTGAGGGCGCAGAAGTCTTTTATGCTCTGCGATCGCGGTGCGTTCTCTTTGCGTTTACTCTTGTGACGCACGCTTACCCAAATTGGCAGTGATGATGTGAGAGATGCGCTCGCTGGAACCTACACATTGACGCTTCGCTTCTTCACTCCACTCGCGGGGGGAATGAGAAAAAAGGGGCGCGCCCAACTTCTCATTCCAAATGAGAACACTCTAGAGCCAGGGCATCGTATGCAGCGGTGCGGAGCAAGGAGCGCAGCATTCCTTGGTATTCGACTGGAAGGTGGGACTCTTGGCCACGAGTTCACGTGATACACGTGCTCGCTCACGCCCAAGCTGCAGCGATCATCTCCCAGGCGTGCGCAGCGTCCACAGCAGTGACCACGCGCGCGTTGGGCTGAGGGTGGCGATAGTCCAGCGCAGAGAGGCCGCGGCCAACATCGTGTCCGATGTCTATCGTCACACGCGCTTGGCGTGCTTCGGCAATCGCACGCTCGTCGAGCGCCACGACGACAGCCAGCGGATCTGGCAGAGGCACGCCAGTGAATCCGAATCGCGCCTGCCAGTCGTATGCAATGCCTGTCATAGCGGCGAAGAAGCGCGCTCGCGCCGACTGGCCAGCCCGGATGCGCTCGAAGACCTCAGAAGGCATCATCTGATCGAGCGACACCTCCCATGGCAGCAGAATGATGTCGTGGAATCGCTCGAAGACGGTATGGGCCGATTCAGGATCCGCAGCGATGTTGAACTCGGCGGCTGGGGTCTGGTTACCGCGCGCCTGCCACGCTCCTCCCATGATCACCAGCCGAGCGATGCGCGCTGGCAGCGCTGGGTCGAGGTTACAGGCCAGGGCAAGGTTCGTAAGTGGGCCAAGCGTGATGATGCCCAGCGTGCCAGCATGCGCCCTGGCCAGGTGGCCGATAGCTAGCGCAGCGTGTAAATCGGCGGGACGGCGCTCGGTCTTGGCCAGCCCTGCGCCGCCTAGGCCGTCCAGGCCGTGAAACTCCTCGGCGTGCGCAGGGCGTTCGCGCATCGGTCGGTCACAGCCGGCGTAGATCGGCACGTCGGCGCCTAGGACGTCCAAAACTGCGCCTACGTTCACGTTCACTTTGCTGACGTGCACATTGCCGCTGACGGTGGTGATAGCGATCGCGCGGTGCTGATCTTGCGTTGGTGAGAAGGGCAGGCCGAGCGCGATCGCATCGTCCACGCCGGCGTCGGTGTCAATGATCCAGAGCATGAGCAAGGAGAAGATGTGCGAGGAGCTTGGGGAATGGACCTGAGGGGATTCGAACCCCTGACCTCCTCAGTGCGATTGAGGCGCGCTCCCAGCTACGCCACAGGCCCTAAAACGAACTGTCGAGTTGGGAATGTCGAACGCAATTTCGTTGCTATCCGACACCCGCAACTCGACATTGTCCAGAGCGGGAGACGGGATTTGAACCCGCGACCTATTCCTTGGCAAGGAATCGCTCTACCAACTGAGCCACTCCCGCATGTGCTACATATTATAGCGCAGCCTGGCTGCTTGTCAAGTGCCGACGGTCAGGATCGAACTGACGACCCCACGATTTTCAGTCGTGTGCTCTACCAACTGAGCTACATCGGCCTATCAGTCCACTATATCTTATCGGCAGCGAGGCGATTTGTCAAGGGTGCGTTCAACAATAGGGGCATCTTCCACAAGCGATGCTGCCAGCGAAGGCAAATCTATAGAGGGTAGACGACGGCACTGCCGTCGTCTACCCAGGGTTTTGCCCCTGGCTGTGAATGCACCCTTTGTCAAGCGTCGGGTTCGAGCGCTATTGATATGCCAATCCCAAGTCATGCCATCCTGCTGGCGCAAGCGAGAAGCCTTAGCATGTGCATGACTAGTGCTCAGAGACGTTTTAACCTGACGAGCTGTTCATACTCGTCATGGTTGCCAATCCAGAACCACGTTACTATATTACCCCTCAACACCCCAAGCGCTCTGTACCCCTGACCGATGCGCACTGAATAAATCGGTTGGCTCTGCTTTAATCGCTTAAAGCGAAGGCTTGGATGAAGAGGGTTCTTACGCCAGAGTTTATAAACCCGCCGCGCCTTTTGACGAATTGTCATTGGTAAGGCCCAGTAATACCGCCAGAAAGATGAGGTGGTCTGTGATCGGATTGCCACTCTATGAAATTCCCCTTCTCATCAAACATCGGCATAATTCTGCCTTCTTCAATCTCTTTCTCTACCGCTGCGGCGAGCGCAGCAAGGGCTTCATCACTGGTTCTGGAGAATTGAATGTTCCATAGCAGCTCATCTATTATTTCGTCTATTTCGTCAGCTTCTTCAACCGATAGGGGCTGGCTCTGAAGAAAGCGGGCAAGTTGATAGAGTTGTCTCGTACGCACCAGTGGCATGGCGCTAGCGATATCCGAAATCGCCTTCACCAACAGAGTTTGCTCGGCGTTATTGGCTGGATTACTTAACATGGCAAATGGATTCTATCAGACAGACGCGGCGGCTACTGGGTGTATTCACGGTTAGGGGCAAAGCTGATCCTCTCACGCGGAGACGCTATAAAAAGCGCAGCATCCACGCCGGCCTCTTTGACCGCCTGGAAGGCGGTGCTTCCAGCGTACTGCGTCGCCCCTGCTGGTGAATGCACCCAAGGTGCATTTGCGATCTGGGGCATCGCCAACAGATCGCTCCACGCGATTGGGGGGCAGCCTCTCCTCCACGCGCGAGGACGTTTATTGATCAGCGCGCTTCTAGGCTGCCTCTATCGGTAGACGCAATTTGGTCACAGGCCGAGCTGCGACTATCCCTCCTGTCTGTCTACTCGCGCTGCCGGCCCGTGAGCAGAGTGACGTAATACAGCAAGGTCATCAGCGCCTGCGCTGCAGCGGCCACGTAAGTCAGGGCAGCCGCATCCAGCACCTGCTTGGCCCCTCGCAACTCCTCCTGCGTGGTGAGCAGGTTGTTGTTCTGAAGTATGGCCAAGGCGCGCCGGCTGGCGTCGAACTCCACCGGCAGGGTGATGATGGCGAACAGCGCGGCCAAGGCGAAGCCGATCACGCCGACCCACATCAGCGTCTCCGAGGCCAGCAACATGCCGACGATGAACATGATCGGCCCAACCCAGCCACCCACCTGGACCGCCGGCACAATCGCGCCGCGCAGCTTGAGCGGGGCGTAGTTCTCCTGATCCTGGAGCGCGTGGCCAAGCTCGTGCGCCACCACAGCGACTGAGGCCACCGAGTTGTAGATCGAGCTTTCAGAGATGGCTACAGTCTTGGTGCGCGGGTCGTAGTGATCGGTAAGATGGCCGGGCGTGCTCGCCACGTTGACGTTCAGCCGATATCGGTTGATCAGCAACTGCGCGGTTTGAAGCCCATTGATGCCTGTCCTGGTAGGCACCTGCGAATACTTGGAGAAGGTGCTCTGCACCTTCCACTGCGCCCACAATGCCAGCAGCAGCGCCGGCATGACGAACACAAAGTAGAGCGGGTCAAAGAAGAACACGTCAACCTCCTTCTCGTTTGTCAGATTCCCAGATTTTGCTCATTGTCCCTCAACAGAACTGGACTATAAGTGGACTTCATTAGACGCGCATTTAGATCCCTACGGTGTGCCTACTGGATAGACCCACATTGGCGCGTCGGCCCAAGTGTTGCCTTTGTCAAAGTTTATCTGACCCAGCAGACCGTCGTAGCGCGCGCGGCGCAGCGCTGCGGCCACGCTGGTCCGCGTTGGCTGCCCGCCGGCCTGCCGTATCGCGCGGATCACCAGCATTGTGGCGTCGTAGGCGACAATTGCACGCGGGCCGGGGGGTGGGCCGAGCGAGACCTCGGTAAACCCCGCCAGCGCGTGCTGTGCGTTTGGCAGATCCGCTACCGGCGGCGCGTCGCTCGCGCAAGGTGGCAGGCCGGTCGCCGACCAGGTGTCGTCCAGCAGATCGCAGCGTGCTGTGCGGACTACTTGGCGCGCAGAGGTTGACCCTGGCCCCAATCGAAAGACGAGCGGATCGGACGGCACGGCCTGAGCCGGCAGGGTGGGCACGATCACTGGCAAGCCAGCTTGGGTATAGACCGCCAAGGCAGCCAGCGTCGTGGACAGCGCGAAGTGGCCGATCACCGCGACGACTTCGGGGTCGCGCGCCACGTTGTGCGCGATGCGCGCGGCTTTGGCTGGGTCGCCGTCGTCGTTGTAGGCGATAAAAGTAACGTGGACGTGCGTCGCTTCGGCGGCTGCTTGGCGGATCGCCAGCCGCATGGCGGGGAAAGCCCCATAGCCGACCTGCCGCAGCCGGCCTTCAAACGGCGCGACTAATGCGATCTTCACTGTCGGCTTCGGCGCGAGGCAGGCCGTGCATGCCAGCAACAGCGCTAACACGAGCGATAGGCGTGCCTTTGCCATAGCATGTTTGAGATGCTAAACCATAATCAGGGTAGCAATTTAGCCAAAGAAGCTCGCCCGCGACTTTGGAAGAGTAATGGCACCCTCTTCACGTCGTGTGTTTCGCTTCTAGGCGTGAGCGCTATAATTCGATAGCCGTTTGACGAGAGGCTCTCTGCGCTGCTGCTGGGAACTGCCGAAGTTGGTGACCTCGCCAAGTTTGAATCCCTAGGGTTTAATCACGTGTCTGCTAGAGAGTTCGCATGCTGGTAATAGCACGATTTTATGGGATTATTATTAAAATATACTTCACTCAGAAATAGCACGGCGTACCTCATTTTCATGCTATCTATGGTGAATATAATGCTGTTTTTGATATTCAAACTCTAGAGATGCTCGAAGGTGATTTGCCCGTGCGCGCTCAACGATTGGTTGTAGAATGGGCTACCCGGTATCAACAGGAATTGCTGCGCATGTGGAATGATAATGAGTTCAAGAAGCTGCCTGGATTGGAGTAAGCTATGACGAGAATCCCTAAAATAGAGAAAGCGGTGGCTCTTAAAGAGCATAAATTGCTATTAACTTTTCATGGCGGAGTTCAAAAAATATATGATTGTAGTAAAATTATCCAGCTTGACCGTTTTCAATTAATTAGACAGGAAGCCTTCTTTAAGGCAGTCGTCGTTGATCCTGGTGGCTATGGGGTGTCTTGGAGCGATGAGATGGATTTAAGCGCATACGAGTTATGGAACAACGGGGTTGAAGTGAGTGGCTCAATGGTGGTAGCAGAAGAAACAGCCACTCAGCGCAAGGCGCGCAGCGAGCAAGCGCTGTGCGAGTGATTCTTCCAGAGCACATTCGTTGACTACCTCGAATCGTCCACAGCCACCGGCAGATTGAGATGCCCGATCTGCCCTGCGTTGACCCCGCGCAAGCGCAGCTCGCCGGTTGGGCGCAAATCAGCGAGGCGATACCAGATCACCTGCATGGTATAAGGCTCGCCGGCGCGCAGCATGCCGTTGACCGGCAGGCAGACGCTGTCGTGAATCAGCGCGCCATTTGGCCAGGCCCAGGTGGGCGCCAAGCCGGCCTGCGGCTGTCCGTCCGCTTGCACGATCAGGCGGCCATCGCTGCCGAAGACCCGCAGCGAGGACTGCAGTACGTCGGCACGGTTGCCCTCGGCGCCATCGCGCCGCCAGACTGGGCGCAGGCAGGCTTCGTGGGCGGAGATGAACAACCAGTCCAGGTCGTGCAGGATGATGCCGTTGCCAAAGCGCAGGTTGAGCCGTCCCGGCGAATGCGCAAGGCCCTCATCGCTGACGATGGTGGGGCCGACCAGCGTAATGGCTGCCGCAGGTCCACCAGCGATCAGCGCCGTCAGCGGCAGGCCCTCCGTGTCTAGTGGCGTCAATCGTTGGCCTTGCGTGTCTGCCGCGCTGAGCTTCAGCAGCAGCGGCCCCGGCAGCGCGCCGCTGATCACGGTTTGCTGGCTGATGCGCGGGTCGCCCGCGACTTCCAGTCGCGCGTGGCGGAAGAGCCGCACTGCCTCCGCGCCCATCGGCAGCTCCTGAGTGGTCGTGATCTGCGCCGGCGTGCGGTCGTCTTGCCAGCGCAGGGTGAGCGTAAAGGGTTGGCCGGCGCGCAGCGTTGTTGGCGTGATCGTCGCGCCGATGAGCGTGTAGGTCTCGCTTGCGCCGGCGAAGCGCACCGGCGCGCGATGGGGAAAGGGACGGCGCTCAAAGTCGAGCGTTTGCAGAGGCGGTGGCGTGTCAGGCGGGCTGAGCAGCCGGCCTAGGCCAACAATTGCCCCGATCGCAGCGAGTGCTGCCAGCCCCTTGCCAACTGCTCGGCGGCGTGCGGCGGCCGGTGCTCGCCAGGCGCGCCAGCCGGCCAGCACGAGCAAGCCCAACCAGGCCAGTGCCGAGCCGGTCTCGGCGCTGCGCGTCAGTGGCGTGCCGACCCAGCGCACCTCGAGCTGGTGTGCGCCCGCCGGCACGGTCAGCGCCATCCATCCTGATCCTGGATGCGGCCAACTCGGCCAGGGCTGACCATCGAGTTGCACGTGCCAAGCTGGCCAGTAAAAGATCGGCAGCGCGATCGTGGCCGTGCGTTGGGTTGTGACCTGCCAGCTTTGGCCCGCAGGTGAGATCGTGCGCAGCGCTGAGTGGACTGCTTCTGCTGGCGCGGCCTCGGCCACCGCTGCGCGCCGCAGCCCCAGCAAATCCGGGCCAGTGCGCGGGACGGGCAGAGCCGTGGCCGGCAGATACTCATGCCGGATGGTGGTGCCGATGTTGCCCGTATACCACTCGTAGAGCTGAATTGTCCAGGGCGAGACATCGCTAGATTGAACATCCAAGCGTGCATTCGGCAACCGCGCCAGGCCAGAAGCGCTTAGGATGGCTATCGTGAACGCCGCCACCATCCCGTGGTGGTATTGATAAAGGCGCGTCACGATGCGCCTATGCATTGTGATGTGCCTGATTGCTGATCCGATCAGGCCGATCCCGCCGATCAGCAGCGCGCCGAAGCAGCCCTGGATCGAGAGAAAGCGCCAGGGGAACTGCGCCAGCGGCAGCAATGGTGCGCGCTCCCAGACCGGCGATGAAAGTGGCGTGATCATGAAGATGCTCAGCGCGCAGCATGCGACGATCAAAGACCAGTCGAACAAGAGATGGTTGTCACGACGCGCTGCGCGCAACCAGATTACTGCGCCGATCAGCGCCCCTAGTGCGTGTGGCCCGCCGATGGCGAACGCGCGCAGGTCTTGGTCAACGCTATAGTCGAAGAGCGCTGCGCGCTGGATGAGGTCCTCACTGCGAAAGTGGTTAGCGAAGTAAAAGTAACCCGTGGTCTGCGCCCCCAATTGGACTTGGCCGGCCTCGCCCAGGGCCGGCAGCCAGAACCAGGCGCTTAGTCCCAGCGCCCAGACCGCTGCACCGCCCAACGCGATTAATACCCGCCCGCGCTGAGTCGCATGTGTCCAGCGCAGATGGCAGGCCAGCGCGTAGAGCGCGGCAAACGGTGCAAAGAGCAGCGCCGAGACATTGTGGGTGAGCACCAAGCAGGCCAGCCCAAGCGCCAGACCGATCATGTGCACCCACTGCTGGCCCATGTTCTCTGGTGTTGCCCAGGCGACGATCAACCTCCGGATGTGCCACAAGATAATTGGATACCAGACGAACGCCCAGAACTCCGAGAGCGAATCACCGCGCACATAGACGTTCGCCAGGTGAAACGGCGTCACAGTGTAAGCAGCAGCGGCGATCGCTGCTGCCCATCGCCGCACGTGCGCATCCGCGCGCGGCAGCACATCTTCGGCCAGCCGTGCCATTGCCGCACCGGCAGCAAACATGCCCAGCGTCTGTGTCAGCTTGATGGCGACCAGCAAGTCAACCCCGAGGACGTTAAAGACAGCCGCCAGGTAGTAGGGCAGAGCAGCGTAGAAGTTGAAGAACGGGTATCCCAGGCCGAACGCTGCGTTCGCCATCCAGCGCGCGGGAAAGACGCCGGCCCGCAGATTCTCGGCCAGTTCGTAGGTGCGGATGAGCAGGAAGGGGCTATCGCCACCCGCGCGCGTGTTGACGATGCCCGGCCCAATCCACAAATTAGCCGCGGCGAGTGCGCATACGAGTGCCCACGTCAGCGTCGGCAGGTGCGCCCCCAGCCACCGCATCACAGTCGCCGTGCGCGCAGCACAACAGAAAGCGTCAGCCCGACGATGCCGATCAACAGCAGCGCGCCGCCTGCTGTGGCCACCAGCCCGAGCGTTGTGTTGCTATCGGGCACAGCCAGCGGTTGTGGCGTGGGCGTGGCGCTCACGTCGGCGAAACCATCGCTCGCTCGGCGCAGGCCCACCGAGAAGAAGGCACGCGCGCCGTTCACCTGCACCGTGTCGTTGAGCGGCGTCGTCGCTACGTATGCTGCTGGTGCGCGGGCTGAGACGGTATAGGCCCGGTTGGGCAGGTCGAAGCAGTGCGGTTCGTTCCCCGTGGTGACATAGCTGCCGAACGCCGCGCCGCCAGCAGTGACGGTGAAGGCAATATCGGGCACCAACTCTTCGGCTTCGTCGCGCAGCCCGTTGCCGTTGTCGTCGAAGAAGGCCTGTACACAGGCCTGACCAGAAGTCGGCGTCGCTGCGATAGCGCTTTCATTGGCGCCAGCAAGTGGCGGCGGTGTGCTTTGATCTGGCGGCGCTGACGCAGCCGGCGCGCCTGGCTTGATCACCAGCACCTGGCCGATTTGCAGCGTCTCGGCGCGCACGCCGGGATTGTTGCTGTAAAGCGTTTCGAGCGGGACGTTGTATGCCAGGGCGATGCCGAGCAGCGTGTCGCCAGCTTTCACTGTGTATGTCACGGCTGGCTCCGGGGTCGGGATGGGCGTTGGCTGGGTCTGTGGCGCGACGGGTGTTGACGGCGCTGGCGTCGCTGTTGCCTCCGGGGTGGGCGTTGCTGGTGGCGCGATGACCTCCAGCGCTGCGTCGTCCCAGAACACCTCATTGTGACGCACGCTGTCCTTCATTGTCGTAAAGGTGTAGAGGATGACCGTTTCAGCGCGCGCCTCTGCCTCTACGCTGAATTGCGCGTAGGCGTCTTTGGCTTCTTGTTCGGCCGACCAGATCACCTGACCGTTAAACGGGCTGGGCCGGCCGTTGTCGCCACCCAGCGGGTCAATGCCCACCTTCACGCGGATGTCGCGCGAAGGCCGCGAGGAGATCGGGCTGTTGTCATTTGTGGACCACACCTGGCCCCAGATCGTGAAGCGCACGCGCGCGCCGACCGGCACGCCGGTGACGATGCGATAGACGCCGCCGGTGAAGGTGGCGCTTTCTGCCCACAGGCGCTGGGCTGCCGCGCCGCTGCGCGCTCGGCCAGGCGCACGATCGGCCTGGGGTTGAAAGTTCGTGCCCGGCGGGTCGTTCTCCGTGCGCGGGATATACCATACGCCCCAGCCTGCCGGCACGTTGCACACGCCTTGTTTGCAGTTGGGGTCGGCCTGGAAGTTGTCCTCGAACCCTTCGCTGAGGAGCGCTCCTCCTGTTTGCGCCCGCAGGTCAGATAGCGCCAGCCCCAACCACAGCAGCGTGGCGCTGAACAGCCTGATCATCCTCATTGCGAAGGCGTAATAATAATCGAGTCGTCGCCGGTGTCGCGCACGCGCAGGCGATGGTTGTCTGCGCGGCGATAAATGCCGACGCGCACCACATCGCCAGCTTGGGCGCGGCTTGGCAGCAGCACAGTGTGCTCGTCAACGATTTGGTCGCCGACGCGCCAGGCCGGCATCGGCAAGTAACCACCTGCCGGACTGCTGTCGGCTTGGGCGATCAGTTCAGGCCCGCCGCGCAGCCAGTGCACAAAGATCGCCAGGTCCTCGCTGATCGGCTGGTCTGCCCTCCAGATCAGCGTGACGATGTAGCGCTGGCCGTCGGTGTCAATCGGTTGTGCCTCGGCAGCGAGCAGGGCGACCTTTCCCTCGAAGTTGGCCAGCACCTGCGCATTGTCTGTGAGCGGCTCGGCCCGCACAGCGATGAAGGCGCGGCGAGGCAGCGGATCGTTGTCGCCCTGAGCCAACGGCCCTTCAAGCACGCGCAGCCTGGCCGGCGCCGGCAGGCGTGCGCGCAGCGCCTGCCACGGATGGTTGGGATCAACGACCAACAGCATCGGCAGCTGGGCGCTGTTGTCGTTCGGCGCCAGTTCAGCGGTGCTGACCCGTGTCCATCGCCCAGCCGCCAGAAAATGCAACGTCGGATTGTCCTCGGCCAGCCGATCCTGTAGCCAAATGTGAGTCGCCGGCAGGGGCGGACAGCAGGCCTGACCCGCAGCGTGGGTGTTGATCACCCGCGCCAGTTGAACGTTGTGATCTTCGAGCCAGTAGCGGGTGAGGTCGCGCCGAGCGTAGTCGTTGAAATAGTCGTTCGTCGTGTTGATGGCGCTGATAAGCACGACCAGCGCAGCCAGAAAGGCAGGCGGGCTGACTTTGTAGCGCAATAAGCCAGCCAGCCCAAGCAGCAACCCTCGGCGCGAGAGCCAGGCCAGGCCCTGTTCCAACCCCAATGCTGCCAGCAGACAGGCTGCCGGCAACGCGCCCACTGCCCGCAGAAAGTGTGGCGCATCCTCGGCCAGCGCTGTTGGGACGAGCATCACCACCAGCCACGCCAAGGCGAACGGTGGTCCGACGTGGTCGGCGATGGCCTTGCCTTCTCGACGGCTCTTCCAATAGTGGTGTGCACAGGTAGCCAGACCGAGCACGAATGCCGCGCCCAGCCAGCCATCGAAGACCGGTCGCCAGGCCAAATTGTGCCGCCAGATGCGATCGCCCTGGAAGAGGAACATGCCGGCTACTTTTGTTAAGTTTGCTGCCAACGCGCTGAGCGGGTCGCCACCGCCGATCGCGGGATTGAAGATGCTCACCTGGCCGGCGCGCACGAAATACAGCTCGGCATGGCGCGTTAGCCAGGCGGCCAGAGGCGCAAGCCCCAGCAACAGCCCCAGGGCGAATGCCAGCGCTGTCCAGCGCCAGCCCGCAGCGCGTTCTGCCTCTTGAGTGGTGGCTGACCAGGTGAGCAATCCACCCACAATGATGAGCACCAGGGCGAGCTGTCCCGAGGTGTAGGTGTAGAGCGTCAGCCCAAACGCTGCGCCGGCCAGGCCGGCTACAAATGCGCGCTGCCTAGCAGCGCAAGTGCGCAGCGCAGCGAAGGCGAGCGCTATGGCCAGACATAGGATGGCCGGCAGGGTGATCGCCCGGAAGGCCACCCGGCTGAGCGCCAGATGCCAGAAGTTAAAGGCCAGGATGGCCGCACTCAGCAGACCTACGCGCGGCGAGAACATCTGGCGGCCAGCGAGATAGATCGCAGCAATGGTGAACACCCCAATCGCAGCCGAGGTCGCGCGCAGCGCTTCGGGCGTGCGTCCGAGGAGCGCGACACCGGCAGCCAGCGCATACATAAACAGCCCCTCGCGCCCGTTGTTGGCTGCGAAATACAGCGCCAACTCGCCTGCCAGGATTTTGAGCGCGTCCAGGCCGTAGTAGGCTTCGTCGCGGTATAGGCCAGGCGGCAGCTCGCCGACCCGATAAAAGCGCAATGCGCCGCCAGCGAGTAAGACGGCCAACAGCAGCACAACGTGAGGGAGCTGCCGGCGCATGACAGTGCCGCTGATTGTAGAACTCGCCACAGCAGGCGAGAGGTACAGCTCACCCTCAGGCCGAGCAATGCAGCCAGCGCGCGGGTCTCAAAGGCGAATAAGTCGTGCGCAAAGAGCAGACGCACGACTGAAAGCGGAGTGATGGATTGACGTGTATTGCTGGACGGACACATACAATCCTCGCCCATGAACGCCTTTCGTGACCACATCCTCAGCTTGCCCGAGCTGGTCAGCGCAGCGATTGAGCCATTTGCGCGCGAGGCGGCCAAAATGCTAGATGACGAAGTCTGTCGCGCTCTGGAGCGCTTGCATCTGATCGGCTGTGGCGATAGCTATTTCGCTGCGCTGGCTGCCGAGTTCGCCTTTGAGTCCATCGCCGGCTTGCCCACCGAAGCGCACAACGCCATGTCGTTCTCGCGCTACGGCGTGGTCAACTTCGACCTGCCCAGCTACCCGCAGCGCGCGCAGACTAGCCTGGTGATTGGTATCTCGGTATCCGGCAGCGTCACGCGCACCATTGAGGGCGTCTTGCGGGCCAGGGCGCGTGGCTTGCGCACGCTGGCCGTCACCAGCAGCACCAGCACACCCATCGCACAGGCTGCCGGCGCTGTGCTCACCACCCACGTCCCAGACTTGCCAAACGCTGCTGGTGTTCAGGTCCCTGGGTCGCGATCGTATTTAGCGTCTCTGCTGATGCTCTTCGTCTGTGCGCTGCGCATTGCGGAGGGACGTGGTCAACCTGTGGCGACTTGGCGTGCGGCATTGATGGATACAGCGGAGCGCATCGCGCAGACCATTGCGCTGAGTGATGCAGCAGCCCAGGCGTGTGCCGAGCGCACCCGCGACGCCGTCGAGTTTGTCTTCTGCGGCAGCGGCCCGAACTTTGGCACGGCGCAGTTTTGCGCGGCGAAGGTGCTGGAAGCCAGCGGCGACGCTGCGATTGGCCAAGACGTGGAGGAATGGGCTCATTTGCAGTACTTTGCCCGCGTCCCAGACACGCCGACCTTCCTCATCACAGCGCGCGAGCGCGATGCCAGCCGCGCCGAGGAAGTCAAAGTAGCGATGCAGACTATCGGGCGGCGGGTGATTGAAATTGCACCAGCCGCCACAGGGGCAGCCCCTGACCTGCCTTACGCGCCTGTGCCGGAGGTCTTCGCGCCCCTCGTCGCCTGCGTGCCTGGCATGCTGTTCGCCGCGCACCGCGCAGCGCTGTTGGGCGAGCCGTATTTCCGCGCTTTCGGCGGCGGGCGCAGCATCGAGGGCGGCGGTGGGATCAGCCGCATTCGCACCAGCGCGTTAGTGCTCTAAAGGCGCGGTGGCACGCCGGCAAGCTGGCACAGCTGGCGATATCCCTCAACACCCAGCGCCAACGCCACCTCCTCGGCATAGACTTGGAAGACCGGCTGTGCGTCATCGCATGGCTCATAGCAGCCACCGCCGCGCTGGAACAGGTCGTTTGCATCGTCCAGCGTCAGCCGTCGTGTCTCGTCCTCGGCATCCCATTCATCCACCAGTGGGAACAAGCAGCAGTAATAGGGCTTAAGTTCCCAGGCGGGCCAGTTGTGTGCGAGGCAGGCCGCTTGGATCGCACAACGACGGTCTTCGGGGCGCAAGAAGATGCACGTGCTGCCGTTCGGGTGGATGGGATCGGCCACTGTGTTTGTGCCTGTGCATTGACCTGAAGGGAAGGACGGGTCGTCGTGGAGTTCAACGAACCATTGTGCAGGGTCTCGCCGCTCAGCCGGCAAGAAGGGTTGAATCATCGTCGCGTGCGCCAGGATGCGCCGAGCTTGGGCCAGATCCACCCACACGCCATCGCTACAGCAGGCGGCCTGGCAGACCGCCAGCCGGCAGCGGCGGATGGCCCTGCACGCCAGCAGCTTGTCATCTACGACGTGGCCGCTGATAACGACCTCAGCCATTACATGCGTCAGCTATCTAGCAGTTGGCGGAGTTGCGCTTCTAGCTCGCGCTGGCGCTGTTCGGCTGCGCGGCGGCCTTCTGCCAGGATGTCCTCTACTTCGCGCTTAAGCTCCTCACGAAGGTCCCGGCCCGATTTCGGCGTCAACAGCAGCGCGAGCAGCGCACCGGCAATGGCGCCGATAAAGACGCCATTGAGAAAGCTAATTGTTTTGTTCATGCTTGCTTAGCTTAACACCGCAGCGCGCAGCGCGTTACAAGCGCGATACGTTGCGCGCGTCCCGAGGTGGATAATCAACATGTTCTATGCCGCATCATTCGCCCACCCGTTGGCAGTGGCTGATCGTGGCGACGCATGTTGCGCTTGCGCTGCTGTATGGTGCGCTCAACCCGCCCTGGGAAGCGCACGATGAGACCGGTCACTTTGCCTATGTCAACCACCTCGTGGCCGAGCGTGCCTTGCCCGACGCAATGAGGGGCGAGAAGGTGCTGTTCGATCAGTCCCACCAGCCACCGCTGTATTACCTGATTGTCGCGGGCTTTACCTTCTGGCTCGATCGCAGCGACAGCCTCCAGCCGGAGTTCAACCACTTTGCACTAGATGGGTCGAACCGCCGTGGCTTTCGCATCATGCTGCGCCAACCGGCCGAGTCCTTTCCTTGGCAGGGGACTATCCTGGCCCTCCACGCGGCGCGCGCCGTCTCGGCTTTGTTGACTGGTCTGGCTGTCGGTCTGATCGCTGCCAGTGCAAACGTCATCTTTGGGCGAGGCAGTCCAGCCGCTGTACTCACCACAGCTATCGCCGGCTTCAACCCACAGGTGATCTTCATCGGCGCGATGGTGAACAACGATGCGCTCGCCACTGCAATGGGCGCGCTAGTGGCTCACGCCCTGCTACGGATCGCTTACGCTGGCGTTGGCGGAGTCAAACTGTCGCTTGCGCTGGGCGTGGCGCTCGGCCTGGCCTTCCTCTCAAAGCACAATGCCCTGGCGCTGGTCGGCTGTGCGGGATTTGGGTTGGCGTTCATCGCCTGGCGAGCGGGCTGGACAATGCGGCGCTGGCTGGCACAGACCGCGCTCACCCTCGGCGCTTTCGCCGCGTTGGCCCTGCCTTATCTCGCCTACAACTTGGCGCGCTATGGCCGGCTTTTGGTGGACCGAAACCCGAACAATCCCCTCCTCGTCGCACCGACCAGCGTGATCGGCGAGGGCGTGTGGGTCTCGCTGCGTGATGCATGGTTGCCGGCCTTATTCGTCAATACCTTTCGCACCTTCTGGGGCAAGTTCGGCTGGGGCAATCTGGCGATGGCAGAGTGGGCCTACCTGGCCTTCGCGCTCTTCGTTGTGCTCGGGCTGGTTGGTTGCGCCTTGAGTTACCGTCATTTAGCGCGCCGGGGGCGCACTGCGCTGGCCTTGCTGATCGCTTTGGCGATCGGCATGATGGTCTTGCCGCTTTACCGCGCGCTGTTCTACCAGGACCCGGCCCTGATGCCGGGTCGCTATCTCATGCCGGCGCTGACGGGCTATGCCGGCTTATTGGGCTTCGGGTGGGGCAGCCTGATAGGTCAGGCGCGCGTCCGCGCGCTGTTGCCGATCGCGCTGGGCGCGTTTGCATTGATCGTCCCGTTTGCCTATATTCAGCCGCGCTACCAGCCGGCTCTCGTGCGGGTGGGCAATCCCTCACCCTTGTTGACCTTCGGCGACTTAATTCAGTTGGTGGATGCTTCGGCCAGCGTGACGCTGCTGCCTGACCGCGAGGGGATGCGCCAGTATGCGCGGGTCAGGTTGACCTGGCGTGCGCTGCGCGCCGGCGAACGGCATTATGCCTTTGGTGTCAGCGTCCTGGGACGGGACGATGAAGTGCTAGGGACGATCAACGCATACCCGAATTTGGGCAATTACCCGAGCACGAACTGGCGGCCCGGAGACACTTTCGCGGATGCCTATGACATCCTGTTGGAGAAGCCTTGTGCTCGCCTGCCGGCCCTTGGCCGACTGCACGTGTCTGTCTTTCCGCTAGACCCAATCACAACCAATCAGTCGCTGACGAACGTCGTCGCCCTGCCCGCGACAGACGGCATGGGCCGTCTGACCGCGCCCATCGTTGGGCGATTCAAAATTCCTGTGGGTCCGCTGTTGCCCGTGTTCTGGCAGCCACCAGTTGGCCAGTTTGATGGCATCTGGCTGCGCGAGGTCGCTATGCCTGACCAGGTTACTGCCGGCCAGGTGATGACAGTGGTGCTGACCTACGAGCTGGTCTATCCCATAGCCCGCCGCGGCACAGCATTTGTGCACGCGCTGGACGCTGCCGGCCGCTTGGTGGCGCAGGACGATCATGAACCACTGGCCGGTGAGTATCCTACACATTTGTGGGATCCAGGCGAGTGCTTTCGCGAGGTTTTCACTCTGCGCTTGCCCTCGGATGCGCGCGGTGTTTTGCGCATCACCACCGGCTTTTATGATCCCAGCGGCCTGCGCTTCACCACCGGTGGACCGGATGACCTCGTCACCCTGGGTGAGGTCTTGGTGGTTGACTCAGATTAACGCTGTCCCGCGCGGTTCGGGCATATACTTCTTTCTACTTGTGAACTGAATGCGAGGTTTGTTGAAATGTTGACTCCGCTTATCAACACCGCCCGCGAATCTTTGCGCTATCGTGGCAGCGGGCACGTGCTGTGGTTGTTGCATCGCATCACTGGGCTGGGCGTTGTGGTCTTCTTGGCTACTCACATCTTCGGCATGAGCATGGCGACGTTTAACCCTTCGCTGCATGAAGCTATGCTCGCTGTCTACAAGACGCCTCTGTTCTCCGTTGGCGAGATCGTCCTGGCAGCTTGTCTGATCTTCCACGCTGTGAACGGCACGCGCATCGCCATCTTGGAGCTGCGCCCTGCTTTGTGGCAGAAGCAGGAAGTCGCGACGCGCTGGTCCATCATCGTCACATTGATTCTGCTGGCGCCCACCATTGCCATCATGGCCTACAAGTCAATGAGCTACTACCTCACACACGGTCTGCGATAGCTGAGGAGGGAAAGAGCAATGGCATCTACGACAATAACCCCTGGCCGCACCATTCGCAAGGTGCGCCCTATTCCCCAGGCGCGCAATCGCTTTGAGCTGGCCATGTGGCTGTTCATGCGCTACAGTGGGCTGGCCTTGGTCTTCCTCGCTCTCTCTCATTTCTGGATGCAGCACTTGCTGATCGGCACTCATGAGATCGAAATCGCCGGCACGCAACTGCGCTGGGGCATCAGTGGCGAACCCGTGACGGTCGAGCAACTCATCTGGCGCACCTACTACGCAGTGATGCTCGTGCTCGCCGTGGTTCATGGCATCAACGGCGTGCGCCAGGTGGCATACGACTACTTTGCTCATCGCCCGGCGATCTACAAAGGCCTGATGGGGACTGTCGTCGCAGTCGCAGCGCTGATCTCGCTGGGTGGGATGGCAGCTCTGTTCATCGGCGCGGCTGCCAGCACGGGCGAGGTCGCGCTGCGCTAGTGCGCGAAGGTCGTCAGGCCGAACGGCGTTCGGGAGTAATTCGCCCAGCCGGCCAGAGCGCTGTGCTCTGGCCGGCTGCCGCGTTGATCGCCTTGCTCGCACTGGCCTTTCGGCTGAACGGGCTGGAGCATGTGCGCCAGAACTTTGATCGCGCCTTCCCACACGGCTTGGGGATCGCGATCCGCGAGGCGGTCGCCGACGGCCTGTTCGATCAACTGCCCACTACGAGCGTCCAGGCCAGCATCAGCTTGCCCAACCCGGCTGGCGCAAGCTACTTCTATGCCCTGCTGACGGCAATTGAGCCAAGCGCCTATGTGGCGACTGCGCTCAATGCGATGCTCAGCGTGCTGGTTGCGCTGATTGCCTTCGACTTGTCCAGGCGGCTGTTTGGGCTTTGGGCCGCCGTGCTCGCTGGAGTTTTGGCTGGCAGCAGCCTCTGGGCTGCCTGGGTGTCGCGCGGGGCGTGGCTGCAAGGCCCACTCGAGGCTATCAGCGCGCTGGCGCTTTGGCTGCTCGTGAACGGCCTAGTCAAGGACAATGTACGCCATCTGTTTGCTGCCCTGGCCTGGGTCGCGGCGGGCGTCCAGACATATCTCGTCGCTTTTGGGCTGCTGGCCTCGGTTGGGCTGTCTTCTTTGCTTGGCGCGCCCGTCATAATGCGCCGGCCTGCCTTGCGTCGAGCGGCGCTCGCTGGTCTGGCGCTGTGCGCGCTGAGCACGCTGCTTTACGTTGGCGCGGCGAGATCGACACTCCCTGCGCTGGCCGCAGGTGCGCCATCCCTCGTCGCTACAAGCGATAGCCAGCTCAACCTCGATCCTATTACGCACGTCCTGCGCATTGCCAGCGGGCGCGATTTTGAGAACACATTCGTCGAGGCGGACACGCCTGCCTTTGACTTGCGCGACCTCTGGAGCGACGCCCGCGCCGGCATCGTGGAAACGCTGATGTTCCTGGGATTGTGCTTATTGCTAGGGAAAGCGTTCGGCGCTTCGCAAGCGCCAGAGACGGGCACAGCCCGCTTGCTACTGATCTGGCTCATCGTGCCGATGATTGCGGCGCTGTTGGTCGCTAATCTGCTGATGAAGCAGTGGAAAGTGCACGTGTTCTACATGCTGCTTACCTCGCCGGTGCCATACATACTGGCTGGCGCGCCGATGACGCTGGTCGAGCGACTCTATCGCCGGCTGTCCAAGCCAGGTCGGCGTGTGCTCTTCGCAGGCCTGCTCCCGTTCGGGATACTTGCTTTAGCCGTCCCGTGGTGGAACGCAGCCGGCGACGTGGACGCCGCAGTGCGCTTCCCCTATCATCATGACGGCCCCTACAGCCTGCCTCTGGTGTGGCAGATGCGCCTGGCCGAGCGCTGGCACGCGCTGGGCTGTCGGACGCTGCACATGCCGGAGGATGGGCGATGGCAAGCCAGCTTGCTCGGAACGGCCAGGCCGGTCCGCAGCGACGAGATACGCCTCAAGGGCGACGCGACGATCTGGCAAATTCATCCGGCGGGATCAGACTGCGCCTTGCTGTTGGCCGAAGCGCCGCCGCTGGCGCATGCCGACTCGTTTACCTTCACGATCCCCGGCCAGAAGCGCACCGATCGCACACCGGTTGTGATGGCCTTCTATCGCGCTCGGCCCGTGCCGCTAGCGCATACGCCACCCGATGATGCGTTGACGGTGAACCTAGGCGAAGGCTGGCGCTTGCTTGATGTAGAAGCGCCGGCTTCGGCGCGCGCCAGCGACCAGATCACCGTGACCCACACCTGGTTGGTTGGCCAATCGCCCAATGAGCCGTACTGGTTCTGGTACTTTGCGCCATTCGTCAAGCTGTTCGCCCCTGATGGACGCATGCTCCTACAGGTGGATAGCGCGCCGGCCCTCCTGGGACACGCATGGCGCGTCGGTTACGTCCAAGTGAGCGCCATCCGCTTTGCGCTGCCTCCCGATCTGCCGCCTGGTGATTACACCCTGGAATTCAGCTTGTTCGACCCCAACCAGAAGAAGAACGCGGTCTACTTCCATCCTCAGCAACCTGGGCTGCCGATTGTTACAATACGAAAGCCTGTTCGTGTGTTGGATACTGCTCAAGGATCCGCTGGGAATTATGAGTAAAGGAGTTGGTATGTTTCACTATCATCAGTTCGATGCCCTCGTGGTTGGCGCTGGTGGCGCAGGGCTTATGGCTGCGCTCCACGCCAGCAAATCGGTGAATACCGCCGTCATCAGCAAGCTATATCCCACCCGCTCGCATACCGGCACTGCACAGGGCGGCATCAGCGCGGCCCTGGGCAACCTGGAAGAGGATCACTGGGAATGGCATGCTTACGACACGATCAAAGGTGGGGATTTCCTCTGTGACCAGGACGCCGTGGACATCATGTGCCGCGAGGCGATCGACGCTGTGATCGAACTGGAGCACATGGGACTGCCGTTCGATCGCACGCCAGATGGCAAGATCAGCCAACGGCGCTTCGGCGGCCACACCAATAATCTGACCAAAAAGCCGGTTATGCGCGCCTGTCACGCTGCGGATCGCACTGGTCACATGATCCTTCAAACCCTCTACCAGAACTGCATCAAGAACAACGTGCGCTTCTTCGATGAGTTCCAGGTGATTGACGTGCTTATCGAGAATGGGCGCTGCGATGGCGTGGTTGCAGTGCAATTGGCGACCGGCGACATCCATGTCTTCCATAGCAAAGCGACTCTGATCGCAACTGGCGGCTTCGGCAAGATGTGGAAGGTGACGAGCAACGCACATTCGCTGACTGGGGATCTGCCGGCGGCGGTCCTGCGGCGCGGCCTGCCCCTGGAAGACATGGAATTCTTCCAGTTTCATCCGACTGGCGTATATAAGCTGGGCATCTTGCTCAGCGAGGCCGCGCGCGGCGAAGGCGCTGTCTTCATCAACGGCAAAGGTGAGCGCTTCATGGCTCGCTACATGCCCACCTTGAAAGACCTGGCTCCGCGCGATATCTGCTCACGCTGCATCTACCAAGAGATCCGCGAAGGGCGCGGGGTGGATGGCAAGGACTACGTTTACCTCGACTTCCGGCCTGAGGTAATCAACCGCTACTTCGAGGAAGATGGCAACCCCAAGCGCATAGACGCGCACTACCTGGAGACGCGCCTGCCGGACATTATTGAGTTTGCGCGCGTGTATCAGGGAATTGACCCGATCAAAGAGCCAGTGCCCATTCAGCCGACGGCGCACTACGCGATGGGCGGCATCCCGACCGACAACGATGGCCGCGTCTTGGCCGACGAGACCGGCCGCGTGATCGAAGGGCTTTATGCCGCCGGCGAGGTGGCCTGTGTCAGCGTGCACGGAGCTAACCGGCTGGGCACGAACTCGCTGGTGGACTTGGTGGTCTTCGGCCGGCGCGGTGGCAAGCACATGGCTGAGTATTGCAAGCAGGCTGCCTTCAGGCCGATCAACAAGGACAGCGCGGCCAAGGACGGCGCTGCCCAACTGGACCGTGTGCGCAACAGCAACGGCGACGAGCGCCCCAGCACCATCCGCAAGGAGATGCAGGCGATGATGGACGACAACGTCGGCGTCTATCGCACCGGCAGTGGGCTGGAAGAAGCGCTCGATAAGATTCACGAGCTTCAGGCGCGCTATAAGCGCATCCGCGTGGAGGACAAAGGCTACAAGTGGAATACTGACCTGATGGAAGCCTGGGAGTTGGGCGCGTTGCTTGACCTCGCGGAGGTGACGACATTCGCAGCCCTGGCCCGCACCGAAAGCCGCGGCAGCCACTATCGAGAGGACTATCCACAGCGCGACGACGCGAACTTCCTCAAGCACTCGCTCGTGTGGAAGAACGGGTCGTTGACTGTGAAGTACAAGCCGGTGCGCATCACGCGCATCCCACCCCAGGAGCGGAAGTACTAGCGCGGCTGAGGCGTTCAAGCCGCATACGAGGTGACCTCAAGATGAAAGTCAATCTCAAAATCAAGCGCTTTGACCCAGAGCGAGACGCCAGGCCGCACTGGAAGCAATATACCGTGGAGGTTGAGCCGACCGATCGCGTGCTCGACGCGCTCCACGA
>Ga0308389_1000446_pt1 | contig 30041 bp, 36 predicted proteins | sample Hotspr2Sample148_FD_202362 | JGI IMG/M metagenome (GOLD analysis project Ga0308389, IMG submission 202362) | Hot spring phototrophic mat microbial communities from Mushroom Spring, Yellowstone National Park, Wyoming, United States - 20040719_148 ... | reverse complement strand
GCGTATGCAAAAGCATCAGCAAAGCTAGCGCTCCAGAAGCCTTTACGTATGCACTCGGAGGCACTCCCTGTGTGCACCCGATTATTCGGAATAGCGATGCGACGAATGCACCAGGTCATCCTCAAAGTTTAAATTTTACAATAATGTCAACACGCTACCGGCAGTGACAATCACCCCCGCCATGAAGTCCGACCTCCCTTGCCTGATGCGCGCACACAACCTGGACGCGCTGGTGATCTTCGGCAGCGACGGCTTCGGGCCGGCCAAGGCACCCTTCATCTACTTCGTCGGCGATGCTCACGTCACCATCGGCCTGGCGACTGTCAAGGCGAATGGCGAAGCTTATCTGGTCCACTATACGATAGAGCGCGACGGGGCAGACAAGGCCAGCTTATAGCTCGTCAACAAGGCTGCGTATAACCTGCCGACCCTCATCCAGCAACACGGCAGCGACCGCCTGGCCGACGCTGATGCGCCGGATCTTCGGCAACCTAGGGATTCAGGGCCGTGTGGCCTTCTACGGTGCCGACCACGTGAACGTCTCGTTCAGCCTGCTCAGCCGCGCCGAGGTCTGCGAGGTGGTGGCCGAGCCGGAGCACGACGTGATCAGCGTCGCCCGCGCCACGAAGGACGCCCAGGAAGTGGCCTGCATTCGCCGAACCTGCCAGCTGACCATTGGCGAGACGCGCGACTACCTGCGGGGTCATCGGCTGGTCGGCAAAACACTATACACGCCAGCCGGCTAACCGCTCACTGTGGTCGACGTCAAGCGCGTCATCTGCATGCAAGCGTTCGCGCTAATGTGCGATTGCATCTTCGCCATTGGGTGCGATGCCGGCTCCTCCCACAGCAGCGAGACGCCAGACGGACCCATCACGGTCGGCAAGACGGTCATCTTCGACATCTTCATGCGCGGACTGGGTGGCTATCACTGCGACATCACACGCACCTGGCCCCTGGGTCATGCGCCGGCCAACGTCGAGCAGGCCCATGCGCTGGTCAGATTGGCTCACGCCCTGGCCAAAGCGCGCTTCAACACGGATGAGCATACTTACGCCTTCAACGAGGCCGTGGGTGATTTGTTCGATTCAAATGACTACCCCACCATTCGCCAGGACTATGCCCCGCGGCTACGTGCATGGCTTCAGCCTTGCCGTGCACGAAGCGCCGGCCATCAGCCTGAACGCCCAGACGAGAAATTCCAAGTCGGGAGCGTCTTCTGTAGCGAGTATGACCCCGATGATCCGCGTGGCGGCTGGGGCGTGCGGATCGAGGACAACTACTATTGCAATCCCGACGGGCATTTCGAGCGATTGACGAATTTTGACCACAACCTGGTCGTGCTGTTGAGCTAGGACAACCTCACCAGCCACAGGTTGCGGGCGCGGGCCGAGAGGAAGACCAGCGTCGTGCCATCCGGCGAGGTCCCCACTCGTTATTCGCAATCTTGAACGGCGAACCGGACCCAGTGAGCGTCCGCTTTTGCCCACGCACCAGGTCAAGCTGCCGCAGTTCATCGCTGGGCTGCCCCGGCTTCATCGGGACGGAGAGCAGGCGATCACCGTTGCGCCGGCGGGAAGAGGTCAAAGCGCTGCGGCGCCCTCGGCAACTGGCTTAAGTCGAGCGCGAATGTCCCGTTCTGCGCTGGATCGCTCGCCTGAGTCACGAATTAAACCTGCCACTGTTCGCTAGGCGAGATGGCAGGCTCGCGCAAGCGTTCATAGAAGAGCAGCGCGCGTTCGCTTTCGTGCGCCAAGTCAAACAGCGTTATTTTTGCGCTCCCCGCATGAGGGCTGCACCGCCCGCTGACCAGCAGGCCCATCGCATCCGGCATCCCGCAGACGATCCCATCACCAAAGCGCGCTGCGATCATGTGCGCCCGGCTTCAGTCGGCATCTGACTGCCAGATCTCTGTGCGCCGCAGGTCGAATTTGACTAACCCATGAACCACTGACCAGGTAACCCGCCGGCCGCCCGCCGTTATGGATAAACCAGCGCGCGCCGTCGCGCAGGCCCTCGACGATGATTTGACCATCCTCCAGATCAACGACCAACGACAGGCCCCGGCTGAACAGGCCGAGCCGACGAGTGAACAGCGTATAGCGGCTGGTTTACTGCGACTGACCAGATGCCCAGCTCGACGTCTGGCGCTGGACGATCCAGAAACATCACGCGCGTCCCGTCGGGCGAGAAGAACAGACATGGGCAGTATCGACCCGAATTGAGCTGGGCGAACGCAACAACAGCAGGGGCTGCCTGACCCGAAGGCGTGCAGCATGCGTCGGGTTGAGGCAGCCAATGAACGCGCACGCGATGGCGCATGCCAGCGCTGCCGATCGTCGGCTCCGTCTGCCGGTCATCGCTGGCAGTCCCTAGGTCACGGATTACTGAGCAGCAAAGCACACATCGGGCTGCTCCCAGACGCTTTGCCAGCGGCGCGGGTTGTCCAGGTCGCGCTGAAAGCCCCACCCGAACGCTCCGACCAGCATCAAAGTCTCCCAGTCGGTGCCAATCAACAGGTGGGGGTTGAAAGTAGGCTGCGGTCGCGGATCTCCAGGTGTAAGTGAGGGCGCGATGTGCACGTTAGCTCTGGGTTGTCCACTCGCCCGACCATCTCACCCTGCCGCACCGGCTGGCCAACTACCAGTGGCGGGCGCTCTAGCATAGAGCGAGACGTAACCGTTTGGATGGGCGATCAACAAATTGTGCTGCCCTGAGTCGTGCTTGCGCGCATCTACCTTGATCCCCACGCCGTCGCCGATGGCGACGACGGGAGTACCACAGGCTGCTACGAAGTCAACGCCGAACTGCATGCCCTGGCTGGCGCGACTGGTACCGCGCCGGCGGGCAAATGTGCCAACCGTGAGGGCTGACCGAGTAACCAGGTATCTGGCCCTGGCGGCTCAGCAAAAGGTAAACCGAAGCGCGCGATGGGGGCGGAGGTAGCCGGCTGGTCCATCAGCAGCATCAGCGTGCCCAGGCACAGCGCAATCAGTCAGCGGCTGGCCAAAGACGATCTGCCATTTGGTCTTGCGTGCATAGACGATCGGGATGCCCAGCGCCGGCGCGATGCCACTGATCTCTGACGTCGTGGGATTCACGTGGCGAAACAGGTGGGCGAATTCCTAGCCACAGGTCATCATCGCAGGCAAAGCGGCCGTGCCGATGGCGCAGACGGTGATCGAGTTGCTTGCGGGTCGCCTGACGCGTGTTGTCGTGGTGACCAAGCAGCGCGGGCGTGCGCTGGCCAGCGCTGAATGTCCCACTTACCCTTATCGAAGCCGGCCAACCGTTGCCCGAAGCCAGCGCGCCGGCGAGATCTTCAGCGAAGCACTGCACAACACTTCACCGCGCATGCTCATCGTTGTCTGCGTCAGCGAGGGGCATCAGCGCTGCTCGTTATGACGGCATCTCGCTGGCCGCGTTGCGCGCGGTGAACGAGACGCTGAGGGCTTGGCATTGCCAACCCCTTTTCCAGAAGCCATCACATGCGAAGCGTGGATAACATCACTTGCCCTCACATGTATTTCGATGCTTACTCCCTGAACACATCATCGGGCAACAGCTACCAGCATCACACCACGCGCTCATCGCCGACCACGGTCGTGTCGCTTATGGACGGCTTACATCTTCTGGCGTCAGCTTGGCGGCGCGCGCGAGCAAGTCCCGGCGTGATAAGCGCGGCGCGGCGCGTTGCTCGTTCACACATCGAATTTCATCACAAACCTGTTCGCGCTCGCGCAGATAAGCCTCGATTTCTTCAGTGTGCTTTAGGTAGTACGCGATGAGGAGGTAGATGTCGCTTAGGTCGAGGGATGGGTACTGGACGAAGACATCCTCGGCGCTTGTGCCATCTTTAAACGCATAGATCACGCTGTCGAGGGTGACCCGTGTCTGCGCAACGCGATAGACACCGTCTTCGTCCTTGTGCAGTGGGATAGTCATCGTCAGCTGTTGTGGATAGCAATGGCCTGCATCTGTACTGAGCATAGCTGATTTGGGAGCTGGTATAATTATAGCATGGCCATGGCAGGGTCCGGTTCACCCGTGTTAGATAAAGCTGATTTTATCATTAAAAAGGCGCAGCACAATGCATTCAAGGGTGGATTTGTTTTATTTATTGCGATTGCATATTTATCTTTTTGTCTTTTACCGGGACTAATTCCCTATTTGGACAAATTTTATAATTTTATTAAAGTAGAACGTGGGGTTGGTCTCATTCGCTCGGTCGAGCTGTGTGGCCCGTTGTGCTACCGCATTAAAGTTTTTTACTACGACAAAGGAGGGGCTGGGGAATTTGTGTATTATCTCCCTTTTTCTTCCGAGCAGCTTTATAAATTTTACATAAAAACAAATGATATATTTTACGAATTTAATAAATTTACAGAAAGATTAAAAATATCTGTTTTTTCAACGCCAAGTTATGAAGGAGGGATGGACTGGGAAACTCGCACAATGCCTGCTCGCGAAGATCAAGAAAAGGCTGAATTACCCACACGCCAAGCGCTCTTAGAGTATATTGAGATCGAGTCTCCAACCGGGGACGATAGCCCGTTTGGAGACGTACCGCGATGGTTAAGCTGGCTGTTGCCATACGAAAATGGGAAAGTCACCATCCAATATTTTCAATATGGTCTCCCATGGTTGTATTTTCCTCTTCCTGTGCATATTTGGTACTTATCAAATTTATTTATGATACAAGTTATTTTATTCTACTTTTCTTTTAAATTATTGCGCTTACCAATTCAAGTTGCGGTAGAGCGGTATAACTACTTGAGGAGGCAGCATGTCTAATGGCGTGTTCCTGACACCTTCGGAGATCCAGTCTTTTAGTGACTGTAGGCGGATGCATTTTTACGCCCGTGCGTCGCTGAACCCTATGCGCTGGGAGCGAAAGGAGGAGGCAGCGAGCGTCCATCATCGTCATCTATGCACAATATTTAATCTTTACGTATCAGGTGATAAATATCTATCTGGTTTGCCCAGTGAGATGTCTTCGATGAGAGAATTTTTTCTTAAATATATCGCCGGTGATGTGGAAGAGTTGCTTAATCTTGGTGCTTCTGGATATGCTGAGGTAGATATAGAACACACCATATCAACTGATTTACTTGAAAAAGATTTATTTGACCCAATGCAGATTCGATTAAGGGCCCGCGCCGATGCAGCATTTGCGTTAAAAGGTCAGCTTTTTGCTATATTTGACTATAAATTTTTTAATAACCAAAAAAGCTTAAATAATTTTAAAGATAATATAAAGAAAAATACACAGTTTTTGTTTTACAATATTATGTTTAACTCAAGCGATTTACCTGCGCGTAAAATATTTTACTATTTAATATTAAAGGATAGTGAAGGTGGTTATAGCTTAACAAAAAAGCAAATAAATGTAAATGAAGTTAGTATATCAGAATGCTTTAATTTGCTTAAACCACCAATGATTAAGTATTTAATAAATTGGAAATTCCATAGAGATATTACACCATCTCCGCGTTCCAGAGAAATTTGCGGGCGCTGTGATTATCTCGATATATGCGAGTATCCAGAAAAGAAATTAAATAAAATACCAGAAGAAGGTGATTTTTATGAAAAGTATATAATTTCAGAAGAAGATGGATTTAATTATTCTATTGGTTTATAGCATTAAAGTTAAAGTAAATCAAATTTTATATTTAATAGCAATTAAATTACATTAAAAATTTTTGAAATAATTAGACTTTCCTCTTCAATTCTATGGTCTTTTAATCATGGGTAAACTGTATATATTCATAAATACAATATTTATAATATATATGATATAATATTTTATATTGTAAATTCTACTGACCTTAACTGTCATCCATAGCTTGCTGTTTTTTCTTTGAAAATTTGTATAAATCAATAATCGTTTATAAATTAAAATAATCTTTATTTTTATCAATTATTTAAATAACGATAAGAATAAATAAAAAATAATATAGCTCTAACAATAATACATGTTAAAATAGCCTTTCCTATGCTTAACCCTGTAGATTCACGAACGGCTATCACCACGCCAACTAAATAAAGTAAATCTGCAACAATTGGCCCAATAGAAGGAATAAAGGACAGCCATTGAAAGATATATACATGCCCAAAGATACGGAATAACTCTCCAACGCTGCTCTGGCCACCCAACTCGTTTGCAATCACATAGATGAACGTGCTGTCGATCAGCAAATTTATAAAATGCGTGATAACGGCTATGGCGATAATGATCCCTAACCCTATTTCTCCCATGCCTTTAATAAGCATTGCTGCTATTGTAGCCAGAATGTTCAAAAAAATCACGAAGATGGCCGACTTAAGGGCTTCTGGGTCTTGTGCAACTTGACGATAAGTAGATGATCTGAACGTAACGATCCCAGTAAGCGTGCTAAACATATCCAGCCTCCAATTATACACGAAGGGTCGAGCGGCCATGTGGTTATTCACAGCCAGGGGCAAGGCTGAGCTCATGCGGAGAACGTGGAATTTTCCGCCTAGAAGCGGGGTCACCGGAAAATCACGTTGACCCTATAGATGAATGCACTTGCAGTTGAATGCCAATTAAAACGCGCAATGGACAGGCTAGGCTCTACAAGGTGACCAACCCACCAGCAAGGCAATCCCTAAAACACAGCTAAGCACATCAAACCTTGTCATCACAAAGCCGGTTCGCCACCTACATCATCTTGAAGCTCACAGGAGCACAACGCGCACAATCTCGGGGCGTATCGGGCTTTGCCATGCTGATGGATGAGATGCCCATAGCTTGTAATGGATCAGGGGGTGGTCAGCAAGTGCCCACGCGAACGCGCATTGTCAAAGCAGAGAATGACACCTGACGAAAGGCGAACGCCAGATGACGGCGCAATTAGGTCCACCATGTTCGCTTGCCAACGACAGCGAAAGCGCGCCATCCTTCACGAATCACATGCACGCGCTGCTCCTTTGCTCAAACAAGCGACGCACGCTCGCCTATCACAGCATAAGCGCACGACCACAGGACCGGTTTACGCCTCATATCAAGCCCGCGGAGGGGCATGCTGCGCGTTGCGCATCCAGGTCACCATCAAAGGTTTGGAAGGGCGGGTCTGCGACGCATGTTTTAAGAATATTTGTTCTAATGAGCGCGCATTCCCCTCTTTGCTTGACAAACGTGTCCCCGAGGTGTATAGTCGTCTCACGGAGGTAAACAGATGAACAAACTTCCATACGCAAAACGGCGTGGTGCCGTGATGACCGTCGAAACATTAATCAAACTCGGCATCGTCGCAGCAGGCATGCTCGTCCTCTTCGCGATCTACAGGGCGGCGACCACCGCCGGAGATGCCTTCCAGAGTAACATCCAGCAAGCTCCGTGGACGTCAGGACGGTAGTCACTAACATCAAACGCCGTGGTGTCGTCACCACGGTCGAGACCTTCATTGGCCTGCTTCCATACGCTTGGTTGGTTGGGCTGGTCTTCGTCTTGTCCTTTTGGTTCTGGGTGGTGGGAACCAACGAGACAGCCACCATGCACTACACCTACGGCGGCAGGACCAGCCCGACCATTTACACCGACATCGTTGGCGCGTCGCTCGGCAAGCACGCTGAGTACTACCTGAACCGAAACGTGCGGATGGCCAATGCAGAATACGGTCGGGTCGTCGAGTTCCGCAGCGGCAAGGGTGAACTCCTCGAGCTGTGGTTGCCCCTGCGAAGCATCTATGGCCGCAGCATGACAACCTTCCTCGCCCGGAAGGAGGGGTTCTATAAGGACGTCGACCACGTACGGCGATGGGAGTGAAACGCCGCAGAGGGGTCGTCTACGTCATCCTGACCATCGTGATGCTGCCGGTCTTCGGCGCATTCATCGCGATGGCGATCGAGATGATGAGCTTTGCCCTATCATCTCGTGTCGCGTTCAACCTCGCAATGGTCGGAACCACGGCAATCACATCTGAGGTCGAAGTGGGTGGCGGCGGCTACCAGGTAGATATCAACAAGCTTTGCCGCGCAGCGCGCACCGCCATCTGCAGCCAAGCCAGTCGCGTCTGCGAGCACGACGATGGCGTTGTCTGCGTACGACGCGGTGACGAGATCTTCGTCCGCGTCCGCGTGCCCCGCTACCTATTCTTCGGCCCTCCCTTCCGCTTCCTGCCTGAGCGCGCAGACGGCTACAACATCCTCACATTGGAAAGCGGGATCGACGTGGTCGACGAGGAGTAGCGAGATACTCCTTCGTGGGTGCCATCGGCGGAACGACGGGATTAAACACAATTTGATTAAAGCCGAACCCCGGCAACACCTCGCGCAAGGCATGGTATAGGTGTTGCTGCGGTATGCGGCAGGGTTGCTTTCGCTTGCGCATCTATTGAACCTCCGCTTGTTATTATACCATAACAGCACAAGCGCCGACGTTACGCAAAGCATTCAATCACCTCGCACTGCCCGCTCCTCGGAGGTTGCTAGAATTTGTAAATTAGCGTCGGTTCGGATTTACATCGCTCAGTAATTCTCACGCGGAGACGCAGAGAACGAAGGAGAAAGCATTTCTAGCAGCCTAGCATGGGAAATTCTAGGAAATCGCATGTCGTCAAATACATCAACCTAGATGAGAGAACCATATATTACATATAAATTGGCTTAGTTTATTGCGTCCTCTCGCCACGAGAACTACGACATGTATAAATCTCCGTGGATCCGCGCGAAATCTGACCTCACGTTAATGATCGAAAGCGGCTACAACACCGACTTCATTCGAGCTGCTGCTCGGCATCGCTCAAATCCCGACGGAGCAGATGCCGGCAGCAATTTAGGTCGTCTCGGACATGGGGCGATACGAGAGAAGTACTCCCGGTCTGGCTATCCGATGCCGGTGCTGGTGTTTTTGAACGTCGCCTGCCGCGAACTGCGGTCGCCCACGCTGGCCGCCCAGGAAGGCGTGGTACTGGTCAACCCCCAGCGCCTTTCACTCCGCACTGGACAACCAGACCGTCACCCCGCGCCAGGCTATGCTGAGGGCGCTGTTGCTATGCGCTGCTGGCCGAGCGGCTGGGCTTTGGGTGCGTTCACAGTTGGGGGTAAGGCCGGTCTCACGCGGAGAACACAGAGAAATAGAAAGCGCAGCATCCTTGCTAGTTTCCTAGAAGGCGTTGCACCTGACTCGCGTGTTGCCCCTATTGGTGAATGCGCCCTGGGCTTTGACAGCGCTGGCGGATGTGGTAAAATTAGGGCGTAGGGCGATAACAGCATTTGTGGCTCGTAAATCGCCCTGAACCCTCCAACGAAAAAGCGCGCCTTGCGGCGCGCTTTTTCGTTTCCTTGCATCTGTGAACATCTTTGGTAAAATCTCCGGGGTAAGGAGGGCAAGATGTACTACCTATCAAGCTCTTTGGCTGACCGCATTCGTTTTGACCAAGCAGCGCGCGCTTATGCGTGGGAATGCATACGCGCCGCCGAGATGCCAATTTGGGAAATTGATCCCGTCGCGCTTGCCCATCATGTCATCGAGCTTGAAGGCCTGCCGGACAGTGACGATCCCGAGGAGGCAGAGGCACGATATATTGATGCGTTTTTAAGGGAGCGCGCGGAGATGCTCCAAGATGAGATCGACGAAGCGATAGACGCGCTGCCCTACGACATCGGCGACATCGCCGAGTACATCAGACCGATTCAGCTGCTCTGGATGCCGAGTGGTGATTCGGTTGAAGCACTCGGCGCTGCTGCCGGGTGGTTCAGAGACGATGGCCGGAGTCCGGACGGGGACCTGTTGCTGGCACCCGTCGACGCATTTAGCGAAGACGAGATCGCTGCCGCGCTCGCTGCCGGCGGCAAGGTGATCGAAGGATACAGCTTCTATTATCCCCGCGCCGTCAGCATCAACCCCCAACTGCAGTGCATTATCACGACAGGGGAAGTGGCGATCGGCAAATGGTGCGGATACAACTGCGGACACAAAGACGTCGGAATGGGCTACGCGCTGCAGCGCGAGGTCGCCGTCGCCGTGTGCGCGGCTTCCTGTGCCGCGCAGGCGAAGGAGGAAGATAACCAACGTCAGTTCGGATTTACACGAGGTCAAGAGAACTTGTGCTGACAGTAAACAAGCAGCCAAAGAGCCCCGATGGATAGATCACTCGAGCTGTTTTGCTACGTCGATGACTTTTTCACTGGAACAACTTTTCGCTCACGCATGAGTGGTCAGCGTATTGTATTGCGTAGGCCAAGGAAGCCGCGCTCAGTCTGTAATCCGAAAATTTTTCGGATTTATATAATTCAGTGATTCTCACGCGGAGAGCACAGGAGAAAGCATGTATGGCCGCCTAGCAGGGGAACTTCTAGGAAATTGCATATATCAACCTGGATGAGAGAACCATGATATAAATTTAATCAGTGATCTTATTGCCTTCTCTCGCCGCGATAACTGCTATATATATAAATCTCCGCGTCTCCGCGTGAAATATAAAATAAATTAAATATCGAAAAATATGTGTTAAATTTTTATTAATATAGTAATAAAAAGGTTGACAGAGGTATGCTGATGATATGCTGATCATCAGCGCAATCTTGATTACCAATGATTAACCCAAAGGGGGCGCGCTTCTCACTCGCGGTGACGAAGGCGCGCAGCGCTTCCCTCTTGGACAGCTGCGCTTGAATTGGCAAGTTCTGGCCTCCTATCGCTAAGACAAAGTCAATGCCGGCCTCGCTGTGGAGGTAAAGGCGAGCGCACGATAACACGCTCAAGAAGTAGCCGACGATGTTCTTGGCCAAGTCCTCAACGACGACGTGCCTTCGTCCAAGTAAGCTGACGCACAGGCTGTGATCTGACACCACAACGCCCCTATCCCTCCCTAACTTCGTTGTCGGAATGAGGCGAACCAGCATCGTCTCATCCAACAACCGCAGGTAGTGTGCAATGCGCCTTTTCGAACCTATCACTTGCTTTAGCTCAGCGCGAACCACCTCATTCGTGATCTCCTCTCCGTCGCGTTGACAGCATGCAGATATGACTGCCTTAAGTAAGGTTGAGTCTCGACGATGCCTTTGCGCAACTTTGCCGACAACCTCATCGCAGATTTCCTCCCAGCTTGCGTCACTCATCTGCGCACGTGGAAATCCACCCCGCTTTATGAAGGCATCGAAAGCTGCATCGCGGGCGATGCGGTGCTTTTCGCCGAGCTCACGCAGGCTGCGCCAAAATTCCACATCGCGAAGCGCGCTGGCGCTGACTTGTAAGTCTGGGATATCGCCCAAGCCATGCCAACGCGCGATCTCACGCAGCGTCAGTCCCCCTGTCTCAATCACGGTGATTCGCCCTGCTAAGCTGTCACCACCAGGCCCAATCGGCAGCGTTGAGCTGCTGGTGATAAGCACGCGCACCTGATTGTGATCAACAAGATGCTTTAGTTGAGATGACCAGCTTTCTAGACGCTGAATCTCGTCAAAAAATATATACGCTGGCTGGCCTTCTTTTGCGGCTTCATTAAAATTTTTACACAATACTTTTTCTTCAAACCAATAGCATATTTCTAATAATTTTTCTTTCTTTTCCTTTTTTATTTCATCAAAATTTACACGCAGGATGTGACTCGGATTGATATAATCTAGTAGGCTTTGTATGATTTGCATTTGAAGGGTTGTTTTTCCGACGCACGGTGGGCCACATACGGCAACGATCGGGACGAGGCCATCGCGGAGTTTACGCCATACAGGCGCAAATAGCCAGCGCCGCTGTTTCGGTAGTTGGAAATCTACGTAGCCTTTCCACCAAGGGTTAATTCGGTATAGATAGCTTTCGAGATCCTCGGATATCATCTAAGATACGTCAGTGCTTAGGTGTAGTACGCGTGATCGGTGCTTGGATCGGTTTGTATGGTTTCTTTCATTAATACTTTTGGGTTTATATAAACCATGATAGCGCGATTGCCTGCAAGAGCGCCGTTCTATTAAATTGAAGGCGATCTATATTTTAGGTATTGTGCTTTAATTTGGCTTATTTCTTGTTCTATAATATCAAAATTTTTTCCTTCTATTTTTATATTTTCTCTTAAATTAATCCTCCCATCCCATGGCACGCTATCATACTCAATGATGGTATAACATATTTCATTTCTTTTTATAAAGAACGAATGAATAGTTCCCTTTTGTTCTTCAAAAGAGCAATTTAAGACAGCATTTTCGTTGTTTATTAAAATATCTATACATTCTATGCCGTTTTCTTTTAATATTTCGTTGACAATATATTTTGATTTAATTTCTTGGTAAATACCTGTAAATTTAAAATTATCATTTGAAATTTTAACCTGTAATTGATATTTCCCGTTAACAGCTTCTTCGCAAAAACTAAGGCAAATAAATTTTTCATTCTCTTTAAGCTCTATATTATAGTTGTTTGGCTTATATTTCTCTAGAAATTGAGATATAAATGTTTTTTGTTTTTCTTTAGACCCTGAAAATTCCCTATCTTTGTTTTCAAAATTAAATAAATTTTCTTCTTTTTTGCTCAAATTTATATCAAACAAAATAGTTTTTATTTCATCTATAATTTTTATGTCTTTAATGACCAAAAAATCATCCTCACTACTTTTATTCTCTGAATTACTTTTTATATTTGTTTTATATTTTATATCGCCATTTTCAATTAAAAAATTATGTTTAATATTTCCCCCTGAACTTTTTCCAGAGATAAAAAATAAATTAATTTTTATGTCATTTCTTTTAAGTATATTTTCTATGCTGTTAATACCTTCTCTTAATAAAATAAAGTTTAAAATATCTTTATATTTAATACTTTGATAAAACTTTCTTGTTTTAAAGCTCTTCGATCTTTTGTAAATTGAAAAACGAAATGGCCTCTCTTTATCGCTATCAAATCCTATATCTATATTAGATTCTTTATCTCTAAATTGTATGCTATAAACCATCGAATCATAATCTCTTAAAATTTCGCTAAACACCATCGCCTTCTCTCCTTTAAAATATTTTTATGGTCAACACCATAGCTATCTATTAATCTTGCTAATCATCTCTCCCTGTTGAGATCGCTTCACGCTCTAAGAACCCAGAAAGGCCAAGTCCATCAATCGGCGGCAATGTCCGCTCCTGTTCCTTCCCAAAATTCATCACCTTGCCGTCTTCAGTGACGCCCTCCACCAATAGCCCAAGCGCCTGCAATTCCTTGACCAGCACCTTGAACGAGGCAGGAAGATGTGGGGGCTTGATCGGTTCGCCTTTGATAATCGCATCATAAGATGCTGTGCGCCCCTCAACGTCATCGGACTTGATGGTAAGCATCTCCTGCAACGTATATGAGGCACCATATGCCTCGAGCGCCCACACCTCCATCTCGCCGAGTCGCTGTCCGCCGAAGTGCGACTTGCCGCCCAATGGTTGCTGCGTGACCAGCGAGTAAGGGCCCGTCGACCTTGCATGCACCTTATCCTCCACCAAGTGCGCAAGCTTCATCATGTAGACATAGCCGACCGTCACCGGACGCTGGAATGGCTCGCCCGTGATCCCGTCGAACAGGCGAACCTTTCCCAGGGTTGGCAACGGCTCGCCGCACTGTAAGCTGACTTGCGTCGCTTGGGAAAGGATATCCTCGAAACTTTTCGCTTCCACTCGATGGCCGCGATCCTCAAGCCAGATCTGCAAGCAGGTATGGATCGCACCCCTGTCCTTCTCATCATCTGTCTCGATATACTCCATCACCCGCGGGTCATGTCCCCGTTCGGCTAGCCACTTCCGCGCGATGAGTCGCCTAACGTAGTGCTGGTCGGAGATAGCGCGATCTAAATCATACGCTTCATCCGCCATCCACACGCCCAAGTACGCTAGCAAGGCGTCGTGCTCGTCGCGCAGCTGTGTCGTGTCTACCTGTTGTGCCTTCAGGGTTTCCCATGCGCGGGCGATGACCTCTCGATAGGCGCGATCGACTAACCATGCGCGGCAAAGGTCGGCCTCAATCTGCAACCTCGTCGCGCCATCGAACGGCGGAGAAACAGCCCGGAAGCCAAGCTTCGCAGCCGCCCAGCCGACATGCGCTTCCAGCACTTGGCCTATGTTCATCCGGCTCGGCACGCCAAGCGGGTTCAGGATGATGTCAACCGGTGTCCCATCCTCGAGAAATGGCATGTCCTCGATCGGCGCGATCTTGGCCACAACGCCTTTGTTGCCGTGTCTACCCGCCATCTTATCTCCGACTGCTATCTTGCGCTTTTGCGCGACGATAACCTTCGCCGTTTTCAGCACCCCGACGGGGAGATCCGGATTCTCTTGCCGGTCAGTCACCCGCGTTTGAATTACCGTTCCATGCTCCCCGTGAGGCACACGCAAGCTGCTGTCCCGCACCTCACGGCTCTTGTCACCGAAGATCGCGCGCAGCAGCTTCTCCTCTGCCGTCAGGTCCCGCTCACCACGCGGCGAGACTTTCCCGACGAGGATGTCGTGAGGCGACACAGTTGACCCAACGCGCACCACACCGTCGAGCCCCAAGTTCGCCAAGGCATCTTCGCTGACGTTTGGTATGTCACGGGTCATCTCCTCCGGACCGAGCTTCGTCTCGCGTATGCTTGCCTCATATTCCTTTATATGGATGGATGTATACAAGTCGTCACGGACCAGGCGCTCGCTGATAATGATGGCATCCTCGTAGTTCCATCCCTCCCAGCTGATGAAAGCGACTAAGACGTTCTGGCCAATTGCGATTTGGCCATCCTTGGTCGCAAATGAATCGGCCAGCACTTGTCCTCGCTGCACGCGCGCGCCCTTGCAGACAATGGGCTGCTGGTTAATGCACGTGTCTTGATTTGTGCGCTTGTACTTGCTCAGGTTATACGTCTCTTTTTGTCTTCCGCTCTTCAGGACTATCTGGCTTGATGTGACGCTGATTACTTCACCGTCATCCTTGGCGCGCAGGAGGTAGCGATCGTTGTGAGAGATGCTTGACTCGACCCCTGTGCCCACAAGTGGCACGTCCGCCTTGATCAGGGGCACGGCTTGGCGTTGCATATTCGCACCCATCAGCGCGCGCGCTGCCTCATCGTGTTCGATAAAGGGGATGAGCGAGGCACTTACGCCGATGATCTGATTTGGTGAGATATCGATGTAATCAACCTTGTCTGGGTCAACAAATACAAATTGCTTCCTTTGTCTCGCTGCGACACGTTTTTCCTGGAATTCGCCTTTTTTGTTTAGCTTTGTATTACCTTGTGCGATAATATAGTGAGACTCCCTATCGGCAGTGAGGTACTCGACCTCATCCGAGGCGTACGGCATGACGGCGATCTCGGCGGCTTTCACTTTGGCGGCGATTTGCTTGGCCAAGTTTTCATCAACAAACGTCCCTGCACTTGCCAAGAGCTCCCCGCTTTTGTCGAACAGGTCTTCGCTGAGGGTATGGCCGGCAAGCTGATCATTCAGGACGTTGTGCTTGACTTTGCGATATGGAGTCTCAATGAACCCATAGGCATTTAGCCGCGCATAGTAGGCGAGCCTGACGATCAAGCCGATGTTTTGGCCCTCTGGCGTCTCGATTGGACAAACGCGCCCGTAGTGGCTTTGGTCGACGTCGCGCACGTCGAACCCGGCCTGTTCTCGCTTCAAACCGCCCGGACCGAGCGCGGACAGGGTGCGCTTCATCGTCAACTCGGTCAGCGGGTTGGTCTGCTCCATGAACTGTGATAGCTCGGAAGAGTTGAAGAAGTCCCTGAGTGCCGAAGTAAACGGCCTGATGTTCACAATCTTTGACACTGAGGTCGCGGCCTCCGCGATGCTCATCCTGTCCTTGATGCTTTTTTCCATCCGCTTCAGGCCGATCCTCAGCTTGTTTTTGATTAGCTCGCCGTTTGTCCGCACGCGTCGGTTGCCCAAGTCATCCATGTCGTCCTCCTCAGCGCGGCCCTCATATACCTCGATCAGGCAAGCGATTGTCCTTGCGATATCCTGCTTGGTGAGGGTGCGGCGAGTCGGCGGCACTATCCCGTCCAAGCCCAGCCGTTGATTAAGCTTGTAGCGCCCGAACCGCTCTAAGTCGTAGTAGCGCGGGTCGAATAGGGTCTGGGAGAACAATTGGCGCGCGTTCTCATAAGTGGGCGGATCGCCAGGCCGCAGGCGCTTGAAACATTCTATCAGGACCTCTTTTATAAATTGTGCTTTCCCCTTGTTGCGCCATTCCGGCTCAAGCTTCAGCGTGGGCTCAAAATGAGCGCCCAACAGCTCGGCGATGTGTTGATCGTCTGCGCTTTCGAGGACGCCGCCAATGCCGTCGTCGACACCGGCCAAGGCGCGCAGGAAGATGCTGGCCGGCAGCGTGCGGCGCTTGTTGAACCTTAACATCATGGCATTGTTTCGCCTGATCTCAAATTCCAGCCAGCTGCCCCGATCGGGGATGACCTTCGCACGTGTGATGTTCAGCTTCTCGTCAGTTGCGACGTATACCCCTGGCGAGCGGATGATCTGCGAGATGATGACGCGCTCGACGCCGTTGATGATGAACGTGCCGTTTTCGGTCATCATCGGAAAGTCACCGAAGTAGACCACCTCGACGACATGCTCATCCGTCTTCCTGTTGTGCAGGGCGACCTTCACATACAACGGAGCGGCGAACGTGAGACCACGGTCGAGACATTCGTCTGGGGTGTATCTCGGCGTCTCAAACCAGTACGTCAACTGGTATTGCTTTGATTGTTGAGAAAATGAGGGTAAATATAAAAAAATATCTTCATTATAACTAACAATTGGAGAAATTTCATCGAAAAGTTCTAGGATATATTCGTTCTTCAATCGCTCAAATGATTGCAACTGAAGCTCAATGAGGCTGCGCGATAGGGGATATGGCGCGTGACGACCATACTGTTTTATCTCGGTCATTACGGGCATTATACCATGCCTTAGCCATTCCAGCGCAAGACCACAACTTCCTCGCGCAGCTCGGCCCTTGTCTTGCTTGCGAACCTGGTGCGGTATGGGTCAATCCGCACCAAGTCATAGCCAAGCCCGCGCGCGATTTCCGCAAGCAGCCTGCCCGTCTGGATCGTGACCCTCAAGTACGAGCATTGATCGCCGACGACGTAGGCGAGCTGAGCACCCGGACGCAGCGTCGACCGCAAAGCAGCGAGGTGGCGTGCCATGCCACCGAAATAGCGCCTCGTCACTGTTCCATACAATTTTTCGAAGCCAGAGTCCTTGCCCAGTGCAAGCCTCCTATATTCAATTTCATCAACGATTTTTTCTACTATTTCTATTTTATCTGCAAACTGCTCATCATTATTATCTTCTTTTTTTACATTTCTTGTGCTTGAACAAATTAGACTTTCTTTTATTTTCCTGATGTCTCCGTCATTTTTTACAAAACCAAGTAAGACTAGCTCTAGTCGTGTGATTCTAGTGTAGTCTTTTTCGTTGGGGTATGGTGGCGAGGTGATGACTGCGTCAATCGATTGAGGTGGGAGCAGCGCATCTGCCCGCCGTGCGTCGCCGAGATGCACTTTAGCGTCTGGATATGCACGCGGATCGACGCTGCGCAGGTCACGGGCCATCTCATAAATTTTCATCAGCCATGCCTTGATAACTGGCGCATCAGCTTTTATTTCTTTTACGCTAGGCTCTGGACAAAATTTTACATTACTAGCTATGTATATAGTTATATTGGCTAATGCTAATAATAGTTTATTATAAAATTTTGATTTTTCAAATCTTTTAATAATATCTGCAAGCACAAGTACTTTGCAAAAAGGTGCGTAGCTTATAGATTTATTTAAAATTAGATCATCGCTTATCTCTAGTTTGTATTTTAAATTATTGAAAAAACTTTCGTCTTTATTTTTATATAAAATTTCTGACTCTGATGCAATTTCATTTGCTATTTTACAAAGCTCATCTGGATTCACGTCCCAGTCGACCTTGGTTGAAGAAACAAAACAAGCAAATGGGTTTGCATCCAAACCTATTGCAGTAATCCCGTTCATCTTTGCCTCAACCAAGGTCGTGCCCATCCCACAAAACGGGTCAAGTAACACCGAATATTTTTTTAATCCAAAACAATCTATATAGTGCTTGACCAGAGCCGGCGAGAAGGATAGGACGAAGCGATGCCAGCCATGGAAAGCACTGCCGTTGTTAACGAGCATGCCGCTATTCTAACACACATCGGAAAGATGTTCGCGCTACAATAACGGCATGTCCCGTCAACCCATCCCCAGACCATTTTTGAAGTGGGCCGGCGGCAAGGGCAAGTTGACCGATGTGCTCGCTATGCATCTCCCAGAACACTTCGGATGCTACTACGAACCATTCCTCGGAAGCGGCGCGTTCTTCTTCTATCTCTACCGCAGGGGATTACTCAAAAAGGCTGTGATCTCAGATATTAACAAAGAGCTGATAGACACCTACTTGGCGATCCGAGATCGACCGATGGATGTCATAAAAATACTAAGTACATTCCCTAATCACAAGGATTTTTACTATCATATAAGGGAATGCGACCCGCAGGCGCTTGACCCCGCGATGCGCGCTGCACGCATGATCTACCTTAATAAGACATGCTACAACGGCTTGTACCGCGTCAATCGCCAAGGACGATTCAACGTCCCATTTGGAGGCTATCAGTCGCCGTGCTATGCGGATCCGGATAACCTTCTGGCCGTGTCCCGTGCCCTACAGGGCGTCGAGATTTACTGCGCGCCGTTTGAGGCAGTGATCGATAAAGCAGCACAGGGTGACCTGATTTACCTCGACCCACCCTATATGCCCATCTCAAAGACTTCGAATTTCACCGCTTATTCCCCAGAGGGTTTTCGGCCGGAAGACCAAGAACGGCTGCGCGACGCATGCTTACGCTTGACCGAGCGTGGCGTCTATATTATGTTGTCAAATTCATATTCGCCTTATATTGAGTCTTTGTATCATAAAAAAGCTTTCTATTTAAATACTATATTTGCTTCTCGTAATATAAATTCAGATTTAACGGGGCGTGGAAGGGTAAAAGAATTTTTAATTGTAAATTACAGAAAACAATCAAAAAATATGCTTTTTCAGGTCAAAGATGGGTTTTATTACATAAACTAGCATGCGGGCAAACCGTTAGCCAGCAAGGTCAAACACGCTAACGATTATCTAGGATCTCCGCCAATTTTAGCCAACCGCTCACCATCGCGTTGCCCGATCAGCAGATCGTCGAAAGCGCACCCCACTACCAGCGACTCCTCCTTGGATGCAAGCTGGTCGGCCAATTGGATTGCTCAGGTCACCTGGATGCGCTGATTTACAGTGCCGGTCATGCCGACAATATACGTCCAAGCAAATAACGTTTTGCCCATGATATGCAACGCGGATGGTTGCCAGCCGCTCTGTGTGATTCATCCGGCGTGTGCTTGTTTCGATGCCGTCGAGGTTGCCGACGGTCAGAACTTGCTGGCAATCCTTGAAGCTGGCGACCGCTGCCAGCGCTTGGTTAAAACGATCGAGGGACATGGCACGCGCGGCGAGATCGCAATTTTGCGCTCGTGTGTGCCATCCATGAGGGGCACACCAAAGAACGCCTGTCCGATCGGGCAAGGCTTCGCTCTGCATGGGCTTTCCAGAAGTGATTGCGCTGCGCATCAACGTGTGCTGGGCATACGCCGAGGATGCAATGGCGCGAATTCCCAATCCTGCCGCGCGAGGCTCGTCCCGTTCCGTGCGCGCCCCATGCACGATAATGTCGTCGATGGCTGCGAGCGTGACCTGTCAAGTGGTGACGCTTCATGTATCTCACCAAGATAGGCGCGCCTAAAAAGATTGAGCGACGGGGTTGCCGTCGCTCAATCGATATTGGCGATGATTGGAGCGCCTGTTGACTATTGTCCCACAGGTGGCAAGGGTGGCAATGAGGGCGGAGGGGTGTCGACGTCGTCCTGTTCAGGCGTGGCATCTTGAGGGCGGAAGCGCTCTTCTTGCTGACAAACTTGCGCATATAGCGTCCAATTGACTTTGCCTGTCGCGTTCCCGGCGATCGTGAAATGGTAGGCCACCTGTGGTGGCGGGCATGTCTCGCCGTTTTCCGGCTGACAAACCTGCGGCACAGACATAAAACCAGCATGCTTAACATGCAGATTTGGCATCGGCGCGTCAACCGCCGTCAGTTGCACGCTGATTTGGTCGTGGACAGTGATGTGGTTAGGCGGGAACACAACTCTTACGACCACATCCTCCCCGGTCGTCTCCATCGACCCGAAGCGATTGTAGATTTTACAGGACATAAACCCGTGGTTGCTTTCTGTTGCTTGATCGCTGAAAATAAAGTTGGACATGTTCGTCGCTCCGGCGATGTTCAGGTTGCCTCGGATTGTCAAATTGCCGGAGACCACGACGTTGCCGTGGAAGTAGCCGGCGCGCCCGCTGGGATTGTGTCCGTATATAGCAATGCCGCCAGGGCCGCTGGCGTGGCCATATACGCCGTGCCCATGCGGTGTGTAGTTGAGGCCGGCGACGCCGAAGCCGCGATTGTTGGCATGGCCATCAACTGACTCGGCTGTGCCGACAACACCGAAGACGAATGAACCATTCCTGGCGCGCCCCATGCCGCGGATGCCGACGCTGTTGTTCGCGCCGCTCTCGTTGACGCCGACCACACCAGCTCCTTGGGGGGCAGTTGTCTGGCCATAGACGCCTACCGCTTGGCCGCTCGTTGCCGGCGCATGTCCCCAGACGCCGACGCCGCCCGGGCTGAGGCTGCGACCGACGACGCCGTAGTTCAGGCCGGCAGTTGCGCTCACCACGCCGACGACCCCGCGCCCTTGTGGGCTGAGGCTGCGGGCAAAGACGCCGAAGTTAATCCCGTTGTTTGCCCGTGCTTCGGCAAACAACCCACGTCCGCTCTGAGAATCGGTCAACGCCATCACGCCTGCGTTCTGACCCGCTGTGTTGTGCGCATGGCCGTACACGCCTGCCCCTGACGGGCTGTAATTTCGACCAATGACGCCATAGGTGTCACCCGTCGGTGACGTTGCAAACCCAACCACGCCGCGCCCGGTGGGACCCGTGGATTGGCCGAAGACGCCGATCGAGACGCCCGATAGATTCGCAGGTGGCTCATTCAGTGCCTGGACCAGGCGGTTTGTCCCGCCGCGAACGATAATGGGGCCATTGAATGTGTGGCTTTGTGGCGATGTCGTCGTCGCCGAGACGGTCACAGGCGCAAGCAGCCCTCCACCGAGGAGTGCGCCGATAGTAAGGTGTAGGAACGTGCGTTTCATGAAGGGACCTCCGTTTGATCCTGTCATCTTAATAAGTTATACGGTTCTGCTCAGCGTTTTCAAATTGCCAACCGCGGGGGGTGCGTTCGCCAGTAGGGGCAACGCGACTTTCCGAAAGCGCTGCTTCTAGGTGGCCAGTAGGGATGCTGTGCTTTCTATAGCCTACCGCGTTCTCCACGTGAGAATCAGCTCACTGTGAATGCGCCCACCGCGGCGGCCTTGTGATATAATATCTTCTATGAGCAGCCATGTCCTTGATAAGCATGAGAAAAATTTTATTGAATATATAAAAAATTTCCATAAATATGAAACTGATTTTATAATTAATCATAATATAAGCGAACTTGCAAAAAAATTTATTATATTGACAAGTGGGTTGCTTGAGGAAAAAGAAAATTTTGATTGTGCGCCGCTTGAAAACGAAATCAAAGCTGCGTTGGAGGGCACACCGGACAAAGAACGTTTACATTGGATTGTCGTCATGGCAAGCGTCTGGGATGCTTTAAGCGGCTTTAGGATATCAGAGCAGGTCGTTAGGCAGACGTTTGATTTTGTATATCAGCACGCTCATCTCAATCCAAACGCATTTCTTTTAGCTGTCGAGACATTGCGCTATCCGCACGCGATGGAAGCGTTACAACGGCGATTATTCGACCTGCCACTTACCCCGGAATTGATACTCCATTACTTTGTATTTTTTAACGAATTAAATACTTATAGAAATCCAGACTTAGAATTTTTAAACAGAGTTATAGATAATATATATAAAAATAAAGATAAAGATACGATGCAGATTCTTGGTGAAATAATATGGAAAAGATACACAGATATTAGAGATACAAAAAAAATATTTATCAAGATATTATCAGAAGAAGAGGATGAAATAGAAAAAACTGAGGTAAAATGTAGTTTCTTCATTGATTATCCTCCTACGCTAATACATGATTCAATTAAAGAAGATATTTTTGTTTTATTTCAAAGACGTTCCCCCCCCTCCTCGCTCAGTCAGATGACGCCATGGTCACTGAGCGAGGCGTTTTTTACGCCGTTGAGTGCGTTTCAGGGTAATCCACTCTGTCTAGGTTTGCACCTTGGCCGGCGGCGCAGGTTCATCCTACCTGAAGACGACAAGGTCCTCGATGAACTCTTCAGGAGTGCGTCGCTCTTTGCTGATGCACTGTTGATGTTTGCCTGTTCTATGGAGCTGGAAGGGCGAGGTGAAGTTAAAGACATCATCCGGGTGGCCGATTTCTTAAGAAAAGAAAATTATATTTACCATGCATCGATCATCTCATCTCTGAGGCTCAATCGTGGAAACATATCGGCGGCAGTTGAGGGATTTGCGCATCCAAGCCCAGATGTTCTGTGTCATATTATATTTAATTTACCAAATTTAAGCAAGATTAATTCTGAAAAATTTAAAGAATTTATCTCTTATTCACTTTTAAATATCAACGCAGAAGATTTTATTAGAACTGAAAATAAGTATGGAGTATCTATTATTGATCGTTTAATTTTGCATCGTAGGGATGATTTTCAAGACGCAATAGGTCAGCTTAGCGGGTGGCCAATTGATCTTATAAGCAAAATTAGTAAAGAGAATTCAGTTGAAATTATAAAAAATATAGTCAAAAAAGCTATTCCGTGGAAATATGATGAAAGAGAGTTAAACAGATGGTTGTGCCAAGCGGCTAAACTGAATGGACACGATGTCAAGGACGGAGCGCAGTATTGGAGGGAACGCGGGGCGTTTTTTGACAAGCGCCCTGCTCTCTTGCGAGAGATCCGCCAAGCGCCAAGCGGGGCCGTGCTCGACGACGTCACCATGTCGTATCTGGTAAAGGATAGGTCTTCTCCCCTACATCTAGCGATGGGCATCGCAGCGTGTCTGCGCAGGCCGGCGCTGTGCCATTACGATAATCCGTTCCGAAAATACATGACAGCTGTTTCCTTAAATGAAAACTCGCTTATTTATCCCTTATGGTCACTATTTTCTAAATTTAATAGTAATACAAATGTTAACAATTTATTTAACGTTACACAAAATTAAGGATATAAATGGTATTTAATTTATATATTTTAAAATGACATAAATTGCGGTTAAGTGAGGATATTAAATGAGAAATGAGCGAGGAAGAGATCGCTCGGGTCGCGGAGACCTACCACGCCTGGCGCGGCAACGCGGGAACATACCGCGACGTCCCCGGCTTCTGCAAGAGCACCAGCCTGGAGAAGGTGCGCACGCATGGCTACGTCCTGACGCCGGGGCGCTATGTGGGCGCTGCCGAACAGGAAGAGGACGACACACCATACCTGGAAGCGCGCTTATTAAAGGATCGGCGGCTTTTCTTTAATAGCGCGTTGGCTTATTTAAGCAGCAGAGAATAACGGTGCATAAGGGACTCAGTGACCCAAGTGGCGGGCGAAACGATGCGCGCCTTTACTCACTCCCGCCCGTTCCGCCGCTGATTTTTGACGCTCAGCGTCAGCAACTGTTGGAACGTGCGACGTTATATGCGAGATCACGGGCAAGTGCCGCAATGCATATCAAGCGTATCTCGATATCCTTAACGAAGGTGCCTAAGCGTTGTGAACGCAAATGGTGCGCGAGCGGCAGGTTTCGATGCAAGGTTGAGTGAGCGCTGCGTTAGCCGACCCTGGCTCAGACAGACGTGGAAATCCACACCATCTGACATGACGAACAGCAGGAGATCCGTTGGCAACAACGCCTGGACAACTTCGGCAGGGCGCTGAAGCAGCTCGAGTGGCCAGGATGAATACACCGACCTGGAGCGCGCTGGCCTGGTCCAGATGTTCGAGTTCACAATGGAACTCGCCTGGAAGACGCTGAAAGCCCTGCTGTTCTATGAAGGATTCGAAGCCAAAACGCCGCGGGAGACCCTTCGCGTGGCGTTTGAGGCTGGGTATCTCACTGAAGATGAAACGCAAGCGCTGCTGGATGCAACGCAGCCTGCTTAGTTATACCTACGACGAAAGAACGGCTGAGGAAGCGGAGCGGCTGATCAAAAATATGTTCACACCAGCCTTTCGCGCGCTCTACAACTGGCTACATGACCGACGGACTTAACATCGGCAGGTAATCATCGAAACGCTTTTGGCCAACCTGAAAGTCGCACGGATCGTGCTCTGCGGATCCCGCAGCTATGCGCTCCTGATCTGCCCATGCTATTGGGCGGTTGGGGAAGGGTAGCGCAGAATAGATCTTGAAATTGGCGCGCCACGGCGTATAACTCACATATGCCCGACGAAACGCCTTATATCCCACCCACTCTTAACCTAGACGAACCGCTGACGTTAGAGTTCCTGACCCGTGCGTCGACGATATTTCCCGATTTACATGATTATTTAAATAAAAATCAAAAAGAAATAAAAAGCGTAAATGTCGCTAAAGGAGGAGAAGAAAACACAAATGACGAAGGATATAGACAAGGTGATGAAAATTGAAATCATATTCGAGGCAAGCGACGAGGGTGGTTACACCGTTCACGTGCCGACCTTTCCAGGTTGCATTAGTGAGGGCAATACCTTTAAAGAAGCACTAAAAAATATATTTAAGGCCATAGAATTATATATCGAAAATATAAGCAAATAGGTCGCATAATTATATAAATTTAAATCTCCTACGCCCTTTTCCGTCGCTACGAGGACACATCGAGTCAGTTATGACCACCAAGCGTATGGTATAATAACCAGGCCATGATCACGCGCTTGGTGGTTGAAAATGTGCGGACCTTCCCAACCCGCACGGAAGCTGAGTTCCACCCCCTCACGCTCATGCTTGGACGGAACGATAGCGGCAAGTCAAACTTATTACTCCCGCCACTGATGCTCAAACAGACCATAGAATCAACGATAGACCATGGCCCACTTTGCTTGCATGGTACGTGTGTCTCGCTTCAGTGCGTCGACCAATTAACTTGGTCAAGCTCTCCGAAGAACGAGTTCACCATTGGTGTCCACGTTGACAACAAGACCGGTTACGAGGTGACTTTCTGCCACAATAATGTTGACGGGCTGTCCATCCAGCAGGCCACATACAAATATGACGGCAAGGAACTCCAAGTCGCAGCGCCGCTCACCCAAGCGATGAGGTCAGCATACCTTGATGTGTTGGCGCGCTGTGCGCCGGGACAGGACTTGTCCCTCGATGAGCTTGCCTCGTGGCCCCGACGAGAAAGATGCTTTCTGCTGATTCCACCAGCGCCACATCTGGCCAATCACCCGCTCTACCAAGCTCCCCCTTTCAAAACACAGATAGAGGAAAGTGTGGGCGGGATCGCTTATCTCCCCAGCCAGAGGGCGTGCTCAAACTCTTGCTATCCGATCTTCGCAATCACCGACTACAACTTCATCGGCCCATTCACCCAACACATAGCGAGCATCATCGACCATTGGCACACTACGCGCGATGAGCGCCTTGATGTGCTTAGCGCCGAGCTTGAAACATTGGGCCTGCCTTCGCACCCGCGCATTCGCCGAGTTAATGATACGTTGGCAGAGATCATAGTCGGGAAGGATATCACACTGAGCCAAGCCGGTCAAGGTATCGCACAGCTTTTGCCGATCTTGGTGGCATTCCTTGTTGTCCAGCCAGGTCAGACAGTGATCGTCGAACATCCTGAAGGCGCGTTACACCCACGCACAATTCGCGCCTTGGCTAAGCTTATTCCGTTTGTCTTAGACCGCGGCGCACAGCTGGTGTTCGAGACCCACAGCGACCTCTTTCTCATCACGATCCAAGAACAGGTCGCTCGCGGCAGAATTCGTCATGAGGATGTCATCCTGCACTGGACGCTGCGCGACGAGGGGGGAGCGACGAAGCTCTTCAGCTCGATGCTTGATACACGAGGCGATTGGTGCGACGACTTTCCAGCCGACTTCGAAGATATACGCATGGATGTAGTGTCAAGTTATCTAAAAGCTACATTCAAAATCTAATATATTTAGCTTAATTATATATAATTTTTTGTTTGGTATAGGCTGTATAACACATATAGGATTTCCGCTATAAACCTCTTGCTCGGTGACTGTCGCAAGAAGCTCAAGGAGATCGAAAGTGACAGCACCGATTTGGTATAACCTCGTCTCCGTATGCCGACAGGTGGGATCGGAGCTATCGCCCCTGACAAGTACGTGAAATGGTTTCTCCCAGTCAGCGCGGAGATCTTGAAGCCATCCGGAACGCTTGTATTGACATCAAGGAAGGCATCGTGGCCGGGGAGCGACACACATATGTGGCCGAACTCATCCTCGCGTTGAAAGGGCAAGGATGGCTGAGGAATTTATCTAGCACAAGATCAATAGTCATCTTGGCCGGTGGCAAATCGTTTCCGCGCCGCGTGGGAGTGCCTGCTCCAGTTTAAAAAATCCTACGGCGGCAAAATCAGCTTGACGAGTCGTGTTTCGAACTCGGCCAGGTAAGTGGCCGAGTTGCGCCAGAAGCGGCGTTGACAGGCCCGAGCGTGTTAGCGCTGGTCCAGCGAGACACGCAATGCGCGCCAAGCGTGCAGGTCGCACTGCGCCAGGTCATCGGCGCAGAAAGGGCAAGCGCGTTGGCGTGTGGCCACGGCAGCGACCAGGCGAGCACAACCACGCACGACCAGAGAAGCAGCAGCGCCCTGGCGACCACTCGCGCGACGTTCATGATATCTGAACGCGCCAAATCCAGGTCATTGTTCGTGCGGGGGAGGTCTTCAACGTCATAGCAGTGGAACAGACCCGGCCAGTAACTGCGGAATACCTTGAGGAAGTGATCCACGGACGGCGCCAGCGCGTGAGCGCCACCGCCTCATCGCTCTCAGTAACCCGCGATAGCGTCGGCGCACCTGCTCAGCGGACTGATTCTCCAGCACGCGGGCGGCCTGCTGCACCCAGCCGAAGGCGCACGCGATATCGCAAGGCTGTTTCATCGCTGAGGCAAACTTCAGCAATTCCTTAGGCAGCGCCTGGGCTGGTTTTGCCGTCACCAGCGCCCCCTTTTTCGAGCCTGTTGCTCCTCCAAGCTGCTGACGATAAGCGCGCGTGCAGGCGCAAGCCTGATGCCTCCAGTGGTGGTCGCCCATCATCTGTCAGCGCGATCCACACCGCCGCGCAGTAGCCGCGCGCCACCTCATCCTCCCGCCTTTCCAGGCTGCGCTCAATCGGTCGCCCCCCCGCCCCCGCTTCTTCAGTTCCTTCTTGGCATGCCGATCAGCCTCGTAGATCGGCAGCGCCGCCTCCCGCAAGTAGTGAAACTGGCGCAACTGGTGGGGCACGCCCGGAAACACGCGCGCCACCGCTTGGCGAATCGGGTGCTGCCCATCACTGATCACCCCCGCCACCGTTTAGCCCAGCCCGCACCGCCTCCAGCAAAGTCCTCGGTCGCTGCCGACAGCATTAACCGCGCCAGCATAATCTCCCCGCTCACACACTCCCGCACCACCCACAGCACCTCGTGTCCCACATCCGGTTGCAACCCGTCCACCGCAAGGATGACCCGTCCCTGCTGTTCTCGCAACCGTCGGCTATCGGTCAACGACACAGCTAACACCTCGTCGTAGCGATTCAACAAGTGTCCGACCGTGCGCTCGCTGATCTCGACCCCGCCTTGCGCGTGAATCTCCGGCACACTCCGATGCTCCTAGCAGCGTAACGCACCGACCCACGCGATGACCGGCCAGCCGAACTCGTGTCCCGTCAACGCCCACCGTTATGGCCGATGGTATCGCTCACAGGTCACCTCCTCGCATCGCCGGATCTAGGCGCACAATCCTTCTATCCAGAAGCGACACGCTGCGCCAGTTGTCGTAAGCGTAGCGCATCCTCTGACCACAACTCGGACACGTCGTAATTCAGCGTCTCGCTTTCTGTCGGTCTGGGTCGTGCCTTTTTCCTTGCCATTTGACTAGAGCTCATCCCAAAAAGTGGTAAAACGCGGTCACCTGACAAAGAGGTGGCCGCTAGATGGACCTAAACAATGGCATCTAATCGAACCGCTCATCCCTGTCCCTCCGCGTCGTGCTGACGGCAGAGGTCGGCCACGTTGTAACCCGCGCGAGGTGATGAACGGCATTTTGTGGGTCATGCGCACTGGCGCGGCTTGGGCTGACATCCCGAGTCGATATCCATCCAGCTCGACCTTTCACCGATACTTCCAAACCTGGGTCAGTGTTCGTCCAGATTCTGAACATTCTAGCGAAGGATTTGTATAAACATGGCTAGATCGACTTGGCCAAGTGCTTTATCGACGGCATGTTTGTGCCAGCCAAAAAGGGGTCACCGCCGTTGTGAGCGTGGCACAAGATCATGGCAATTCCTGGCCTTCCTATCGCCATTCACGTTTCGAGTGCGATGAATCCCAGCTTGTTGAACCCACGCTTATTTTGTGGCGGATGAACCCAATTGGCGACAAGGCGTATGACTTTGGATAGGCTAAGCGTGCATCGAGATGATCGCTTCACATCGTAGCAATCGCACCGCTATTCCTGCTGCACTGAGAAGGTGCCATCTGCACTGAAGCTGATCTGTCCGGGTGCACTGTAAACCCAGAAAACACCGACTCTCATCTGGCGTGTCCTTTTTTCAAATGGGAATTATCAGGCCAGCTATTACGTTTGCCAATACTCACCGTCTCATCGTCAAAAAGCTCCCAAAGGGTCCCAGGCCCGCCAAAGAAAAGCGCCAAAGGGGTTTCAGATACTTGTTCCCACCTGCCCTTGATTGAGGATTTTCCTCCGCAGGCGGTCAGAGTGAGAATAAGCAGAACAAGCAAAGTAGCGAAAGCATAATGGTTTTGTTTTTGAGAAAACATGGTTTACCTCCTGATTCGATAATGCGGGATCACGGCCTGCGCTTCAGCCGCCGCGAAGCGAGCGAAGCGTTTCGGCTGAAAGCACATGTTAGGCGGCGTTTAGACTCATTTTATCAATAAATTTGAATATATCCTGTTCAACAATTCGAGTAAAGTTATATCAGGGCGATTTTGTAAAATACTTACACGATAGCAATTAAATACTTCTAATATTTCTCTTGCGCTATTCTGTGAAACAGCTTGTAAATCTATTACTTTAGAGTTATTCAAGTCGTTAGGCTCAAACTTCTCTAACCCATCACCATATTCACGACGATTATCATTGAATATTTCACGAGCAACGTCCGTGATCAAATAGGCCATCAAAATATCTATTTTTTCCATTTCAAACATATCGAGATAAAAGCAATGAAAACAAGTTAGGTTTCTGACATCCGCTTCATTTCTCACAAACCGCAGACCGTTGCGATTAAATACGGTTACAAGAATCGGCGCGGATGGGCGACTTTCTATCGAATACCAAGGCGTTCTGTGGCTTGTGAGGTACTTTTTATGTACACCGAGTTTTTCTCCCAGCTGAATGTATCGGCGGACTGCGGAACTGGTAACATCAGTGATATTGAGGAGATATACGTTCTTGCCAGCCACTCTTAATTTTTCAAAGTCTTCCTTTGTGAAGAAATAGGAACTGGCTTGATTAGCCTTCGTAAGGCAAGGTAGCAAGTATTTATCTTCAATTTCAAAATCACGCTTCTTTTGTTCATTAAACGTAAAGTAGTCATTGTCGCCAGTGGCAATGCCCCTGACGATTTTTCCGTATGTTGAAAGCGGAACTAAGTTCTTATACTTACTCCCGTTTTGTTTTTGATAGTATGCCCGCCATTTTATATTCTCGTCTAAATCTTCATATAAAACCGCTTTTCCACTTGTCTTGATGTTCGGATAAAGAGGAAATTGACTTTCAAGGTATGCTAAATCGTCAAGCGACTTGACCGCGATAAATTCAACTGCTT
>Ga0308389_1000441_pt1 | contig 30308 bp, 30 predicted proteins | sample Hotspr2Sample148_FD_202362 | JGI IMG/M metagenome (GOLD analysis project Ga0308389, IMG submission 202362) | Hot spring phototrophic mat microbial communities from Mushroom Spring, Yellowstone National Park, Wyoming, United States - 20040719_148 ... | reverse complement strand
AATGGATTATCGAGCTTTTGTAGCTGAGTGTAGAGCAGCTTGGCAGAAGTTAAAAGCTGGAGAAACTGATGTGAAATTTCCAGTTGGTTGTTACATACCGTCTATAGCTTCGCAATTTTTCAACACTGCCAAAGACCATGAGATACAACCTCGGCTTGTTGCGAATGATAATTTTACTTAGCAACAAAGAGCTAAATAGCTTATAAATCTACTTCTTGAACTAAGAGCTAATTGGCTGTAATTTTCAAAACTCTGGCCAAAAACACCTCTTTTTACCCTAACTTCTTTACTACGTACCTAAATAAAGAGTTTAAAACCCTTTGAGAAGTTCTTAAACTAACGGACTTCCCTTCAATAAAGCAACTTGATCAAAAAAAGCTACAGAACGTATATTTAGAAGTAATACAGACAAATAATTTCAAAGAAAGCTCAAACATTGCCACTAAATTATTAAACAGAACACTATTTCATTTTTTCATTTTTTTATGGAGGCTGCCACTAGTTACGACTCAACTTGATAACTAAACATTCTTACGAAAATTAACCTTGAAGAAAGCTTATACGATACAAGTGATTTAGACAGAATAGAACAGTGTTTAAATTAGAAGAGGCTGCAACCAGTTATGACTCAGAGTTTGTTCTTGTGACTTCTAGCCAAAAAACTCTGAGCAGGCTGATTATTATTGGACCTACGAAAATTCCAGAGATTCCAAAAGAGGCAACGCCTCCCAGCACACCGATTAACATTAAACCCGTAGGTATTGCTAACCGCTGTCCCACTAATATAGGCCTAATGAGTGGATCAGATGGAGCAACTATTAAAAAACCCCACAGTATAATACCAGCTCCCCTAGTTAAACTTTCCGCCAGCATTACATACACCCCTAAAGGCACGAAAACGAGCGGCGGGGTAAAAGGAATGGTGCCCGCAATCATAGTTAAAATCATAAACAAGAACGGATACGGAGCACCAAATAAATAGTACCCTATTCCTCCTAACGACCCTTGAATAACAGCAGTCAAAATACCTCCATAAATCGCCGCATGCAACGAGTCTTTGATGGTTGCAAAAAGCTTCTCAAACTGCGTACCCGAAAGAAATTGTAGCCCCTTCGATAGCTCCTCTGCTACTGCTTTAGCATCCTTTAAAATAAAAAATAAAAACAAAAAAGTTAACAGTAATTGAACGAAAATATTAAACGCGCTCCTACCTACCTCAGTCGCAAATGAAAAAAGCTGACCTTTTAACCATGTTGCTAAATCTAAAGCAGATTCCAATAGACTTTGCTTTGCCTCAAAGCCTAAAAAAGATTTCAAAAACTGCCCCTCAAAAGCCCCTTCCAAATACAGCTTGACTTTTTCCTCATTACTTAAAAATTCCACTAAAATCGCCAACTCGTGAGCCAGCTTAAAAGATAGCGGGAAAATTATGCTTGCAACCAACACAAAAACAAAAATACATATAGACGCGGCACTAAAAGTTTCATACTTTAAAAACCTCGTTAAAAACCTTTGAACAGGCAAAAGCAAAAAGGCCAAAATACCAGCCCAAATTAAAGGCTGAACAAATGTCAAAAAAATCTTTCCTCCTAAAAAAAGAACCAGCGCCAGAGCTAAAAGACTCATTAGAGATAAAATAAACGCCCGAGTATCAACTCTCATTTTGAGAAAGTTTACAGCTTCCCAGAGCTCTTGGCACTATCAAAACTTAAACTTTTTGCTACGCTGACTTAAATCTAAACCTGAGTTACAATAGACATTCCAGTCTCTGGATCTAATCTAAACCTAACCGTAGAGTCAGCAAAATCTTGCACGTTCTCAATATGAGATATCAGTATAATCTGCGAAAAAATGCTCTTAAAATTAAAAAGCAAATTAAGTGTCTCAGTGCGTCTTTCAGTATCTAAATAACCAAAAACTTCATCAAGTATTAAAAGTTCAAACTTGAAACCCTCTTTCCTCAAAATTAACTCAGATAGAGCAAGTCGCAAGCTTAAACTAATAATATCTTCTTCCCCACCACTTAAAACGTTAATAACATCAGAACCTGAAATCACCTGAAAAGAAAAATCTTTAGCCAAATTAATCGCCGATATCCGTGAGCCTGTTAAAGCACTTACATACTTGCTGGCTAAAAACGATAAATGCGGTCTGATCTTCTCGCTCACAAAAGCCCTAAAATTTGCCACAACTTTTTCAAAAACCTCTAGATCCCCCAAATGTCTCTGCACCTTAACAACCTCTTTTTGATAAGTTTTTAGCTCTTCGATCAACTTATTTATCTGATCAAGTGAACCATTAACGCGCTCTAGCTCTCCCGAGAGTTTGCTAGCTTCTTCAGAAATATTTTTCAACTCCAACTCTTTTGCCTGAACCTGAAACTTTAATTGATTGTAAAGTTCTTCGTTAAAATCTAGCTCCTTAAGCTGTCGAGCAATATCCGCTCTTTTCAACTCCATCTCCTCTAAAACTCGCTTCTTGACCTGCTCCTCGCCTTTTCGAACAAGCTCCTTCTGAACAAACTCCTCCTTTAATTTAATCTCCCGTTCCAGCTCCTTTTTATCATTCAAACGACTCTCGATTTTCTTCCTATCGTCCTGTAAACCTTGCCTCTCTTCACTAAGTTTCTTAAGTTGCTCATTTAAAAGCTGAATTTCCGATTGCAAACTTTTTAGTTTACTCTGAACATGAAACTCAGCTTGCTGGGGATCCTTTAAATCCTGCCCACAAGTAGGACATTTTAAAACCCTAGCTTCCTGGCTATTTAACAAGTTGAGGAAAACTCTTAAAGCCTGCTCTTCCTGCCTAGCATTATCTAACCTAGCCTCTAATCTAGCTAAATTTTGCTGAAACTCCCAGTCTTTTTGTCCTAAGTTTACTCTAAGTTTCTCGATTTCATGCGAAAGCAACTGATGCTTAGCTTTTAACATTTTTAACTCCCCATCCACTGAGCCACCGGAAGAAGCAGATAGCTCTTTTTTCAATTTTAAGAGTTGACTTTCTATATCCACTAACTTTTCCTTCAAACCTAAATAACAATTTCTCTTCTCCGCCAACTGGCTCAACCTAAGCTGATGCTTTCCTAATAGCTCTTTTTTTTCTTCTAACTTACCTCTTAGCTCTTCTAATTTACTTGCTAAATTTGACTTTTGATTAATCAAAGTCGTCTTCTGAAAGTCGAGCCGCTCCAAATCCTCTTTTTGATTGGACTCTAACTTGGCCTTAACAATTTTTTTCTCCTCCCTTATACTCTCCAGAAAACTATCTACCAAGCTATATCCCAAAACTTCTAAAAAAAAATTTTCCCTATCAGTTCGCCCTTTAAATTTACTTAAAAATTCCAGCCTTTTCTGTTCTGAAAGAAAAGTTGAAACAAATTTATCGTAATCAATCCTAATAATTTTTGCCACTAGGTCGTTGACTTCAGAGGACCCCTTGGCAGTCTGTTTGCCATCAATCTCAAGAGTAGCCGTATTGGAGGTTCTAACAAGCCTCAACAGTTTCTGATCACTGGTAACTTCAAGTTCAACCACGAAATCCTCGTCTTGCCGCCAATAAGGAATTACATCTTTAACTCGAGTTCGAAGGGCTACTGATCCAAACAATCCAAAACATATCGCCTCAATAATTGTAGATTTCCCGCTTCCATTTGGGCCAACAAAAACCGTGAGACCCTCTTTGAAAAAAATTTCCGTACTAATGTGATGCCTAAAGTTGTTCAGTTTAATTCTCTTTAACCTCATTTATAAAATTTTTAAACCGAAGATAAAGATCTGATTTTAATTTGCTCTCAAGAGACAAAGACCCAAGAAAGGCTTCGAACTCTTTTAGAAGACCGCCTTCCAAAAAAAATTCTTTAGTGCTGAAACAAACCTCCCCAAACTCATAATGCACAGAGAAATGAAAAATTTCTTTCTCCCTACCGCGAATTCTCCTGCTAGCTAAAGCTTTGTTGTGGCGTGGAGAAAAATTTCTCAAAATCAGTCGAACTATTGCGCCAAAGAGTTCAGTATTGCTCAGAGCAGAGTACAAGATTTCCTCAAGCTCCTCTTCAGTTAACGTCGAGCAATCAATCTCCGGTAACACCACAACACGCCTTTGTCCGAGAAGACGGTGAAAACTTACCTCTGCGTTTTTTAAGTCAACCTCGATGAATCCTTTGTTGCCACCAGCTTCAGCCCAAAAATTAGGCGAAACAAAATCGAAACTGCCGCTATAAAAACAGTTGCTAGCTAACTTGCAGTACTGATGAAAATCCCCTAGCGCTATATAATCGAATTTAAATCTCTCGTTTAGTTCGTTTACGCTAACTTCAGCTTTTGGATGCAACTCCTTAACTAGACCATGATAAATTAAAATTTTCCAACGACTATCCAGATTGTCGTAGTATTGCTGCGTCAGAGAGTCTAATTTATCGTCCGCCAGATGAAAAATTGCCAGGTCCTCCATCTTGAAAACAGACGTCCTCGTAACCACAAAAACATTGTTCAGGATTCCCAGAATCTCAATTGGGCTTGTAGCTTCTGTTTTCTTGGGAGCATCATGATTTCCCGGAACAATTAAGAACTTAAGCTTCGATGCTTTGAGAGCCTTGAAAACACTAACCAGAGTATAATTGCTAGGCCTAGGGCTATCAAACAAATCTCCTGCAATTAAAACAAGATGAGGGTTTAAAGCCTCAGCTTTTTCTAGAAATTCTGTAAACACTTTAAACACGTCCCTCTCCCGTTCATTAATTCCATCGCTCGATATCCTCCCAAAGCGTTTATGACCTAAATGAATGTCGGCAGCGTGGATAATTTTCATACCCAAACGTTTAGTATAGGGAAATTCTGAGGTAAAATTAAAATTAGTGGTTGCTAAATTTCGAAGATGAAGCTGGTAGTAACAGACGTTGATCCAGAGTCCAGAAGTCAGTGTTACCGTAGAGTGTGCAGCATAATCGATGAGTTAAAGCTTCCCTTCTCAGCTTTAAGTTCTTCAATCGAGTCTCTTTCTGAGCATAGGGATGTTGGAGTTTTAGTGATTGGGCAAAATTTAATTAAAAGATATAGCAATCAAATTAATAACTTGAAAAAAATCTTCCCAAGCTCATTTTTTGTTGGTTTTTTGCCGGACTATAAACTATCTCAGACCTTTCTTGAAAAACTGGCTTTGCTGGGTTTGGATGAAGTTTTTGATGGTGAAACCAGCTTAACTGAGATTAAAAAAAGATTAACTTTTATCCTCCATAAATTGAAACGAGCGAAAGGTTCAAGCGGTTTAGTGGTAGTCACGGGAAGCAAGGGCGGAGTTGGAGTTACAACCTTTGCAGCAGGACTTAGCGAAGCAATTCTGGCAAAACAATTCAAAGTAACAATGGTAGACGTAGATTTTGAAACGCAAAACCTAACCAGATTTCTAAAGTGTAAACCTACGAGCTCCAGAGAATACGGTGATATTCTGTTATCAAACAGATCTTTGTCCTACGACTCGCTTACCGCTTGCCTGTTTTGGTTGAACCAGACAGGAGATTTGTGCCTTCTTCCTCCACCAACAGTCTCAGAGGATTATTTGGTCGAGAATCCTAAAGCTTTCAACCTTTTCTCAGATGCTTTAGAAATTTTAACCAAAGGCGCTCAATATGTCGTTGTTGACCTTCCTTCGACTGCAGCCGAAAAATTGAAACAGCTCCTTTTTTCAAAAGCTGATTCCATAATATTTATAACCCATCTAGACCCAGGTAGCGCAGTAAGTTTAATAACTCGGTTAAACAAATATAAGCAATTTTTTAATTTTGCCAGCAAAATAGTGATCTGTTGCAATCATTACTCAAGTTTAGGCCTGCCAGTAAGCATTCTAAAGAAAGAAATCAACACAGATGCTTTGTCATCCGACGTGATGTTTTATCAAATCAGCGCTTGTGCTAAGGGAAAAAATTGGATAGGAAGCGGCAACACAATTTATGGAGCAGGGGGATTAAAATTAGTTAAAGAGTTAGATTATTTAGCCTCAATACTGACAAACTGTGAAGTACAACACACTAACGCAGTTCAACAAGCAGTGCAACCTCTTGCTTTGCCTTCAAAAACAGTTAATAATTTTTAATGGAGTGATTGTTATGGAAGGGACCAAAATAGTTACCAATATTTTAAGGGCTTTGGTCAATGTAACGGTTAAGAAGAAAGGAGCAAGCAGAGGGGCAAATATGTTAGAGTATGTTTTAATTGCCTCTTTGATTATAACTTTGACCTGGGTAGGAATTAATGCCTTAGGTGACGCTTTAGGCGGTTTTTTCAATAACTTAGCTGACTGGGTAACAAATCGTGGTAACAACTTACCGGGTGACTAAATTTTAAAAGTCCGAGTCTCTTAATGGTTTTTGCCCTTTAATTAAAAGGTTGGGAAGTTAAGCGAGGGGGTAGTTTTACCTGATAGGTTTGTATTAAAACTTGGCAGGAAATGAGCGCATGCCGAAGAGGAATATTTTATCTCGTTACAAAGCGAATAATGTAAAGGTAGTAATTTTTTCTTTGGGGACTGTTTTAATTTTTGTAGTTGCAGTAAAAACTTTACTAAATCTTTTTACTTCCAACTCAAATTATGCCTCTTTTGTTGAGGTCCCTGTGCCCAAAAAGACAATTCAGAAAGGAGAAGAACTTCGAAAGGAGTTTTTTGAGATCATTAAAGCTCCAGCCGAAGAAATCACTCAGGAGACTTTTTTAAACCTCGACGAAGCCAGTAGCTACTTAGCTGATTCAACTTTGCTACCAGCTAAGCCAGTCAAGTTAAGTCATCTTAAGCGAAAGCCGGCGGTATCAAGCGCCATAGAAGTAAAAATCCCTCAAGGAATGAGAGCTCTTACTTTAAAAGTAGATGCAACTGTAGCAGTTGAAGGTTGGGTAAATCCCGGATCGATAGTAGATGTTGTTTTGATTAACAAGAAAGATCAAAAAGCTCAGGTGGTGGCAGAGAAGGTTAAAATTATTTCTGTTGAAGGCAAATTGTCTGAAGACGAAAACGGTACTCCCTCAGTGCCCAAAACCGTGACACTGCTTGTAACACAAGAACAGGCTCTGGCAATTTCTGCAGCAATGCCGCTCGGCACTCTTCTTTTTACTTTAAGGAATCTAGAAGACACTGAAAGCTGGTCTATTAAACAGTTCGAAGCAAAAAAAATTGGAGCCGAACCCTCTTTTACTAGAGATAGGGTTCAAGGGGTGCTTAGATATCGTGATGATCAAGGACGGGAGATTATAAAAACTCTAGCGGGCGATAAAATCTTAAGTCCTGAGCATGTAAAAACTGAAGCAACTATAAGCACAAGTGAAACTGATTGACGAGCTCTCTGAGTTGGACGATAAAACTCCAGCACCGCTCAATTTGGAAGATGGTCGGGGTGAGTTTACCAATGTTGCTCAAGATATCCTATTTCATTATTACGATGAGATCAAAAGACATGATCTAACAGAAGCAGAACTTGCGGAGATTATAACTAATTATTGCGAAGAAAATGAGATCAATCTGACTAAAGCTGAAATTGAAAAAGTTAAACTTCTGCTAAAAACCGAGGAGTCTCTTTTCGGACCTCTGGATGTTTTAGTAAAAGATCCCTCAGTAACTGACATAATAGTTGCAGGTTTCGATAAAGTCTTGTATGTAAAAGATAGAAAAACTTTTAAGACTAACATACAGTTTCACTCTAAAGCAGATTATCAAAGGTTTTTGGAAAAGCTTCTTTACAGGGCTGGCACCATCTGCAACACAAAGAAGCCGATAGCGGATGGAGCGATTGGAAATGTTAGATTAAATTGCGTTCATGACTCAATATGCCAAGGTGGTCCATACCTGACTCTTCGGATCAGCAGGTTCGAGTCAGTGTCTTTAAAAGATCTAGAGGAGAAAGATCTGGCTTCTAAAGATTGTTTAGAATACTTAAAGTTCTTAGTTAAAGCCCATAAAACTGTTTTAATAGCGGGAGAGGTAGGAACTGGAAAGACCACACTTGCAAGAGCCTTAGCAAACACAATAGAGCCCTGGGAAAACATTCTAGTAATCGAAGACACTCCTGAAATTAAATTAGATCATCCTTTTGTAAGATATTTGCTAACAAGAGAAGCTAACATGGAAAATGTAGGTGAAATCACTCAAAGCAATTGTGTTTGGGCGGGTATGAGAATGGCCATGAATCGGATTATTGTAGGGGAAATAAGAGACGCGAAAGCCGCTGAGGCTTTTATAGACGTTTGCGCATCGGGTCACTCTGGTTTATCCACAATACACGCCAGAAGCACTTCTGAAGCACTTCACAGGCTATGTTTGTTCCTGTCAAGAGCTCAAAAATTTAGTGATGAATCTGTGCATCAAAAGCAGATTGGGATGGCTATATCTGCTATCGCTCACCTTTTTACTTGCCCTGTAACTCGGAAAAGACGAATCTCGGAAATAATAGAAATTAGTAATAGCGACGGACAAGGTCTCAAAAAAAGATACATCGCAAAATACATATTTTCTTCTGACGGAGATTACAGATGGGATTTCAACGGCTCGTTATCGCAATTTAAAAATGAGTTTCTGGACCTGGGGTTATCAGCAAGCTGGCTTGATGCTTCGCATTAAAATGTCGTTCCTTCTAAGCTCAAAAATATGCTACAAAGACTAAAAGCCATAAAAAGATATCACTCTCTTATTACTGAGTATTATGCAGGCTCTTCAGAAGATTACCTCGAATCTCAGCTAAAAAAGTTTCCGGTAATACACAAGCTGTGTTTCTTGTCTGGTATACAAGTGTCTTATGCCGGGATTTTATTGCTTTTAGTGTCCCTAGTAATTTTAAGCTTCTGGTTATCATGGTTTGAAATACTTTTAGTTTTACTGATGCTGCCAGTTGTCATTTGGGGGGTTTTAATATTATTGGCAAGAAGAGCGGTTGGGGCGCTAAGCCAACATTTACCCGCATTTCTTTTATCAATTAAATCTCTTCTCAACACGGGTCAGGACTTGGTGCAAGCAATTAAAAGTTGTTTGGAAAGTTTTGACAAACACACCCTTTTACATAAAGAGTTCACTGACTTTATAAACACGATCCGAGCTAAAAATTTTGAAGAAGCTGTAAACTCTTTTGGTGAGCGGCTTAATGTTCAACTAAATATTGGTAATTTTACAATTCAGTTAGTCTCTCCGCCTCAATCGGTGATTTTGCTAAAAGATGCTTTTAGAATATCGAGTAAAGAAGGAGCTAGCCTTAGCGCTTTCATTGACAGAGTTGTGAAATACGATAGAATCATTGAGCTTTTCAGTCAGAAAGCTCGTTCCGCTGTCACAACTCAAAAAATTTCTGCTTACGGAATAGCCATCATAGGACCCTTGCCTTTGGTTTTAAGATTTTCTAGAAATCCAGAAGAGTTATCAGTAGCCCTCAACAGCACGGTTGGCTTTTCAATGATTGCGCTGGGGTCTGTACTTTTGGTTATTGGTTTTGTTTGGATGTTATTATTGGCAAAAGCGAAGTTATGAAGCTTTTAATCGTTAGCCTGCTAACCTTACCTGTGCTAGCATACTTTATCGTTAAATTTAGAAAAACTCCTGAAAATGATCTTGCTGAACTTTTAGATAAACAGGAAGAAAAATCTCTTAAAGCAAAACCGCTTTTAACAGGCAAAACAAAAGAAGCAAGAAAAACTCTTAAAATTATTGGTCTTGGGTTAGCTGTCGTTGGACTACTGTGTCTATCTCAAGGTATGCCTCTTGTAGCTTTTGCTCCTCTTTTAGCTGGCTATTTGCTCTACTCAAAAAACAAAGATGAAGATTTCTCTGTTGATGATAAAACAATCTACACTTTCTTGCCACTAACTTTACAAAAACTTATTATGCTAGTGGAGGCTGGCAACGATTTAATGCAGGCGCTGAAAAAGCTAACGAGTCAACATGACGAGAACAACAAAATTTTAAAAATTTTCAGGGAGATTGTTGAGAAGTTCGAGTCTGGACTTACGGTTGAACAATCAATTCAGCTAGTAAAAAATAAATACCAAAATCTAACTTTAAATTTCGTACTAACTTATCTAAATATTTCCTTAAAAGAGGGCGGTCAGATTACTCCTCAGCTTCAAGAACTATCTAACACAGTGCTTCAAAGTTACGAAGCCTTCATCGAAACTGAAGTGAACAAAATGCCAGTAAAAGCGTTAGCTCCTTTGATGGTGATGTTTGCCGGAGTCTTTTTAATTTTAGCTGCTCTTCCAGCAGCTCAATTAGTCGAGTATCTAAGGCAATTTGAGTTTGATAAAACCTTACCTTTTTAACCGCTCAACTTTGAGTTTTTTAAGAAGATTTTATGGCTACAATGCTAAAGTGCTGCCTTCTGGCTGCTTTGAGGAGGTGTCTTCCTCACAGAACATTAGTTTAAACACGTTGTTACAAGAGTGCGCAAGGTGGCTTGAAGTTAATTGCGTTCTTGAGGTGCCTCTAAAGTTTAATATCATTGACATCTTAAAAGCTCGGCCAAAGGATGCCGGCTATATAGTTTGTGCTAGTGATGACAAAGTTGCTGTTTTTGGAGTTTGCCCCTCAAAGCTGAAAGAGTCCGGGGTGTCAGAACACTTCTATCTAACATCGCTAACGGCCATGTTAAATTTTTTGAAGGTAAAAATAAACGAATGATTGATTTAATTTTGGTATCGATTTGTCTGATTTTGTTTTTTTTAGCCACTTTACTTTTAAGAGATTTGAGAATCGTTGACCAAAACTTAAGACTGGGCGATACACACAGAAAAGCCATATTTCCAGTAACTAAATCAATCCTTTCGGGACTAGACGCTGTCAAAGCCTACTCGAGTATTGTCGGCAAAGATTCTAAAAAGGAAGAGTTATACGAGATTTCGAAGGGCATCTTAGACCAGCTTGCTAAAGAAGTGGCCTTAGAAACTGGGGCTGATGGGTGTTACTTAAAAGTTGGAAGCGTTTTGGGTTGCTCCTCTGAAAAACTAGAAAAAGTCTCTTCTACTATCCGGGAGTTTTTAGATGATGTGTGTAACTCGAGGTTCTTAAACTTGCCTCAGCACAACTCTACTAGCTCGATTGTCTCGATGGGGGCTTTACATGCAGTTGGATTTTCTTATTACTATTTGGATGAAATCCCTGACATTCAGCAATCAATCATACTTGCTTTGTACGATACCGACTCGCGCGATCTAACTAAAATAGCTCAAACAATTCAATTTTTAGGGAGAGAAATTAAGTTTCGCCACAACTTTTTTAATTTAAGCACTCAACTCAGTCAACTTTTGGAGGAAAATAGTTTAATCAAAAGAAACCTCCAGGCTGTTGCTCATGATGCCAAAAGTCCACTACAAACTTTGAATTTAATCTTATCTCGGATCAAAGTCCAGAATCCTGAAAATAAATTATTGAATCTGGGAACTATGAGCATAAAGTTTCTGGAGGATATTATATTTTCTTTTTTAGACACAGATGGACTCGATAGCCCATCTGACCAACAAGTTGACATTAGAATGCTTACAGAGGAGGTTATCACGCTTCTTCAGCCAATAGCTGAAGCCAGAGAAAAACAAATTGTATTCGACTGTCAGCACAACTTTTCAGTTAAGGCAAATGCTATAGCCTTAAAAAGGGTGGTTCTTAATTTGCTAACAAACTCTTTGAAATACTCAAGAGGCGAAATTATCAAGATAACAATCTTAGACAATTTCTCTCAAAGATTAATTATTTCGGATAAAGACAGCAATCCAAATTTAGAGGCTTTTAATTTTTCAGGACAGGCTCAACCTGCTGAGCCTATCAGCAAGAGTATTAATAAAAGCTGGGGCATTGGGCTTAGCTCAGTCAAAAGATTGTGTGAAAAAAGCAACCTGAAAATATTTTTCCAAAAGAATGATCAAAACGGGCTAGATGCAATTTTGGAGTTCAGTTCCCAACTAGAGGATGATCCTCTAGCCTCTCTTGAATAAGCTTGATGTAGCCTCTGCTAGAAACATCTTCATAAATTAAAAAATTCTCTCCGTAGCAAACAAATGAGCCGTTATCTGCAACGACTAATGAGCACCCTCTTTGTATCAAAAATTCCCTCACTAAATATCTTACTCTCTCATGAAGAAGCTTTGCCCTAAGTAGGGGCAAATTGATAATTAGAATTTCTCTGGTTCCAAGTCTTTGACAACTAAAACCTCTAAACTCTTCGCCCGCTTTTTCAAAAAAATCAAGAGCTTTGTCTGAAAACTGCTTAGCGAAGCTTTTTTGCACATACTCAAACAAATCTTTCTCGCACAGGCTAAATAGGGGCAAGGTTAGGATAAAAAGAAGGAGTTTCAAGTAGAAACTTTGGCTATTTTTAGTTTTTTTCTTAGCCTACCTAATCTCGAGGACGGAAGTTTTTGCTTTTCTTTGCAAACCCGAACAAATGACTCGAGGTACCCCGCTTCTTCATCCCGCGAAAATGTTACAGCCAAATCAACAGCCCGTTGAAGAAGAAAAAAGTGTTTGGGCAGCTCTTGTTTAGCAGTCTCAAACTCTTGAGCATGTTTGATAACAGTGGCTAATCTGTCAAGGGCAGTTACGACCAAAACAGCTAAAGCTTCATTTCGATCTTTGGCTTGAAGAACAGCTTCCGGAAAAGGTTCAGACTTTGTAGCTAATATTATCGCCTCATCTACCCCCTCTAAAGTGTATGGCTTTATCAGATAGCCTCTTGCACCCTTAGTTAATAAACTAAAAACATCGTCAAGTCTAGGGTTGGCAGAAGATGATATTAGTATAGTTCGAGGGTTTAATTCTAAAATTTTCGTTACAAACTCCGCAGGAGGCATGGAGGATTTCTGACTATCAAATATTACATGGGTTATAGTTCGTTCTAAAAATTTCTCAATAGCAATTAAATGATTACTTGCTTCAAAAATTGTTGGAAAGTTTAAATGTCTTAAGATTTGTTTCACATTTTCTCTTGCCTCGGGGTTGGGTTCAACCACTAAAATGGAAATTTTGGAACGTTCTGCAAGGGTTAAGGTTAAATTAGTCTGATAGACGCTGAGTTTCTTTGCCATTCTTTCCATATTATCGGTTCTTTATGTAAATTTCTTAATGATTTTTATGATATGAAAAATTTCCTCCGGAGGATTTTATCTAACTGCCTGAAGGCTTTACCAACCAGCATGGAAACCTATGTTGAGGCTGCTATTAATCATAGATTAAAAAACGAAGTAATTCGGAGTAACTATCAAGTTGTTATCGGTTACAGTAAGGTTTTTAGAGGTGAAATCCCCTTGGACACTTTTTATAAATTCTGCCTTAAAGCGCAATTAAAACTACTTTTGGTTCCTGTGGAGGCAAATTGCCTAATTGAGTGTTTTGAAAGTTGTACGAGCTCAGAGGTAAAATTGCCATTAAACTCCTTCAGTCGTTTCGATGGGAAAGTTTTAATACTAGCACCATGTTTGGCTGTTGATTTGAGTGGAATTAGACTTGGCAGAGGAAAAGGCTTTTATGACAGTTTTTTTAAAAGTTATCCTTCTGCTACCAAAATAGTTGTATGTTACGATTTTCAAATTTTTAAAAAGCTTCCAAAGGATCCGTGGGATATGGCGGCAAACTTCTTAGTGAGCGAGTCGAAATTCATTCCAAACTTGAGGTAGAATACATAAAAATTGCTTTATCAAATAAGGCTATAAAGTGTTTCTAGATTTTTTAAGGAAAACTATTAAAGCTTCAGCGAAAACTTCTGTCTTTTTTGTGATAGCTCTTGCATATGTTTTCCTTCAGGCCCTCACTTTTTACGTTGTTTACATCAAGATCAAGCCTGAGGAGAGGTTTAAAATAATAGACCTAACTCCAGAAGAAGCAAAAATCTTAAAAGATGAGCTTATAAGGATCTCCGACAGCTACGACAACTTCCAGATCCCCAAGATCGTGGATGACACCTATTTCTTTGACGCGGTCAAATTCCCTTTTAGCGAAGAGCAAAGGTTAAGAGATTACGAGAACGTCTTAGAGTTGTGTCAAGAATTGGGGAAATGCTCAACTAAATCTATTTTTGTGTTTGACAAATTTGGCAATATTTTTTTCTCTGCAAATAATCAGTTTATCAGTACTCAGCCCTTAAATTTTCTAAAAAGTTTTCACTTGAAAGACCCTGTGTTTAGCTTACGGGATCTTCTATCATATCTGTACAGCTTGGTTTACTGTAGTGAGCTCGCTCTTAAAGTTGTTGATTTGTTGTTAGAGATTGGTTTGCTGTTCTTTAATATCATTTTATCTTCTCTAGTTTTCTGTGGATGGGCTGTAGCAAGCCCTATACTTGGTTTGATATGCTATTTAGGAAGCCTAACGCTAAGAAAAAACCTTTTATTTTCAGAGGCTTACTCTTTGTCTAATATCCTGTTTTTTGTTGTTGTTTCTGTTGCACTTCTACTTTTTGAGTTTCTTAATCTCAAATATCACCCTGGCATTGGATACAAGTTCCTAGCGATTTATTTACTGATTTTATTATGCAGTTTAATGTTGTATGAAAGAGAGTGTGAGTCAGTTACTGGATCAGATTTACCAGCTTAGCATTCCGTTAGCGATCTACTCGAAAGAGTCCGGAGTTGCAGTTTTTTCGAATCAAGCTTTTTCAAGGTTTGTTGAAAAAAAAAACTTTGATGACATTTCTGAGCTGCTAAACCAACCTCCAGAAAGATTTAAAACTTTGCAATTTCAGGATGGCACTCTTTGCTCATTTTCAACCGCTTCTTTCGTTTTCTTGTTTTTTTTGAGTCATGCAAATCTGATGGGTCTTTTGAGCGATATACCACATATCAATAGGCTTCTCCTCCTTGGCAAAATATCTGGTAAAGTCAGTCATGAGTTCAACAACATACTAACCGGACTTCTAGCGCAGCTTGAGGTAGCAAAGTCTCAGATCGATTATGACACCTTTACCTTGCTAAGCGAAACCGCACAGAAGGCGGTGGTGTTAACTCGCGAAATAGCCTCTTTTTCAAAGCCATCCAGTGAAGAAGAAAAAATCGATTTTAGTGATTTTTGCAAGAAACTACAGAGTTGGTGCTCTCTGCTAATTCCAAAAAACATCAAATTTGAGATAAAAACTTTTAATGTTGTCTCTGATTTTTTCTCTAAAAAACTTAAGTTGCAGCAGATTATTTTTAACACTATTTTAAATTCGGTAGAAGCAATTAAAGGCTCTGGGTCAATAGTTTTAGAACTTGATTTATCGAAAGATCACTTGAAAATTGCTGTAACAGACAACGGTGAAGGAATTGCGCCTGAAAATATTGGAAGGGTTTTTGAGCCTTATTTCACTACAAAATCTCAAGGGATAGGTTTAGGTTGTTATGTTTTAAAGGAGATAGTTTCTAGTTTAGGCGGAACTATTGATCTTAAATCAGAGCTCCAGAAAGGCACAACAGTTACGGTTATAATCCCAGTGAAAACAGAGAAAAAGATCTCCTCTGCTAGCGTTTTAGTTGTTGATGATGATGACAGTGTAAGAGAAGTCTTAAAGAAGGGGCTATTTTACTCGGGCTTCGATGTAGAAGCGGCAAGCGGACACCAAGAAGCTCTTGAGTGGGTAACTAAAAAGAAATTTGATCTGGTTTTAATGGACATAATAATGCCTGAAGTAGGAGGATTTGAAACCACAAAAATGTTAATGGAGAAGGACAAAGATTTAGAGTTCGTGATAATGTCAGGTTATTCTCCTCCAGAAACGCTTGAAGCCTTCGCTAATCTAGGTATTAAAACTTTCCTTCAAAAACCATTTTCGTTGGATGAGTTAGTCTTGACTTTAAAAAAAGTTTTAAATGAAAAAGCTTGAGCTAGTAAATGTAAGCGTTAGAGTTCATGAAAGTTTTTCGCTTAGTAACATAAGCGCTAGTTTCTCAGAGGGAGAACTAGTGGTTTTAACTGGTCAAAGTGGCTCGGGAAAAACTGTTCTGCTAAAAACTATCTGTGGTATTTTTGGCTATACTGGTACTATTGCTAAAAACAATATTAACTCGGTAGCTTTTCAGTTTCAAGAAGGTGGACTTTTTGATACCTTAACCGTTGCTGATAACTTGGCTTTTCAAAAGTTCAAAGGTAAAAAGTTTTTAAAAGAGCTTCCTGAAGCCGAAAAACAAGTTGAATTTTTAAGAATTTGGGATATTGCCTCTTTTTTAAATATTTCAGAGGCTATGTTTAAAAAACCTTATGAATTGAGCGGCGGAATGAAAAAACGTGCGGTACTGGGAAGAGCTTTAATGGAAAAAGTAGACTTATTAATTTTAGACGACCCTACAGCTGGTCTTGATCCTATTAATAGCAGAATAGCAAAAGAGAAAATTCTTGCCATAATTTCAAAGTTTGCGCCCATCACCCTTCTAGCCACTCATGCTTTACGGGTTTTCTTGCCGTTGGCAAGTAAAATTTTGTTTCTTCAGAATGGTCGTTTAGTTTTTCAAGGAACTTACTCCGAGTTTCTAAAAGCAGATCTAATTCCTGAGTCGTTTAAATTAAGAGCCGCATGAAAAAAAAAAAAAAAAAAACTGAATCAATAAATAATTTCTATGAGAAAACACAGAAGAGAAAGATATAAGTTCCCGAAGCTAACTCAAGAAACACTAAAAAAAGCTCGCCAGCGTTTTTTAGAGGGAGTTGGTAAGCCGGAGTCCGAGTTTAGAATCGACGATTTTCAGCGCGAGGCTATTTTAAGCGTAACTTCATTTAACGATACTCTAGTGATGGCGCCTACTGGCTCAGGGAAAACCTTTATTGCAATTTCTGCTATGGAGATCTTTTTGTCGCTGGGCCACAAGTGCATATACACTACTCCGTTAAAAGCTTTATCAAACACTAAATTCGCAGAGTTTAAGGAGGAGTTTTTAGATGTAAAGGTTGGGCTTTTAACTGGAGATAGGAAAATTGATACAGAAGCTGATCTGTTGATTGCAACAACAGAGATATTTCGAAATGAGCTTTTAAAAGGAGTAGCAAGGTATTCTCTTGTAGTTTTGGATGAGGTTCATTTCATAGCAGACCCTCAAAGGGGTGCTGTTTGGGAGGAAGCAATTATCCTGGCACCCAAGTCAAGTACACTTTTAATGCTGTCTGCCACAGTGCCTAATTACTCGCAGTTTTCAAGATGGGTTTCTCAGGTCAGGCAAAAGCCTTGTAGAGTGATTGTTGAGACTAATAGGCCTGTCCCCTTAAGGTTTGGCATTCTGGACCCGGTGATTGGGGTTGCTCCCCTGTCTATTTATAGATAACCCATTTAAAAGTGAAATTTAGCTTTGATCCTGTCGCAGCAATTAAGGAGCTTGAAAGACACGAGCTTTTGCCAGCGATTATTTTTCGAGCCAGCAGAAAAGACTGTGATCAAGATTGCTTGAGGTTTTTAAAAGTAAAGTCTGCCACCCTTTCCGAACAAAAACAAATTGAAATCGTGGAGCATACAGAGAAAGTATGTGAGAAATATGGTTTTTCTGTAAATACTTTAAAAAGTCTAAGATTTTTTGAGATTTTAGTTAAATTTGGAGTAGCGCCGCATCACGCAGGTCACTTGGTTTCTTGGAGAGTAGTTATAGAGCAGTTAATGTCTGCTGGAAAATTAAGGGCTATTTTTGCAACTTCGACTGTGGCTGCTGGGGTTGATTTTCCAGCGCGAACCGTTGTTATTACTTCTCACAGGAAACGAGGCCAGTTTGGAGTTAAAACTTTAACTCCCACGGAGTTTCACCAAATGGCAGGAAGAGCTGGAAGAAGAGGAAAAGATAATGTTGGATTTTGCTTATTCGCAGTTCATCCAGAGAACAGCATCAAAACTTTAACGTTGTTATCGAAAGCGAAAAGTGAGCCATTGAGAGGAGCTTATTATTGCGCGCCAAGCACTATACTGCCTATGCTTAAGTACAGAGACATGGCTGATCTTTTGGAGTTAGTAGAAAAAGGTTTTACTGTTTTTGTTGAAAAGGAAGAAGCTAGACAGCTTTTAAAAAAAGCTGATGAGTTAGAGTTAAAACTATCTCAGGTTTCAGCGAAAGGCTCTCGCAAGCTAAAGCAAAAAATCGCACAGCTTAGAAAACAAGGAAAAGCTCTAGAAAGCCGTCAGATGAATCTGCTAGTTAAAGTTTTAGAATGCTTAACTGAACTGGGCTATATTAAAGACGGAAGTTTAACTGACAAGGGGGTTTGGGCGGCAGAGATAAGCTCTAGCTTTTTGGTAGAGATTGGAGAGATTTTGTCTAGCGATTTTATAAAAGAGGTTGACTCTTCGTTTAAGCTTGCTGCATTGTTCGGGCTGATTGCGGGCGATGAGACTAAAAATTACCTACAAGGAAAGTTGCCATTGTCCTCTAAAGCTATTCCAGGTGTAAAATCCATAGTAAACAAGGTGAATAAATTATTTTTAGGTTTAAGGCCTTTTAGCTCAAGCGTTTTAGAGAGCGCTGGGTACACTGTTTACAGATGGCTTATGCTGGGAAATTGGAGAGAGTTTCTGCTTGAGCTTAAATTCAATAATGTTCAGGAAGGTGATGTCTCACGGCTTATCAATCAAACTGCTGATATAATGTTACAGATTTCAAAATTAGGTAGCGCGATTCCAGACTTTGCCTACTTTGCAGAAGAAGCAAGGTTGATGTTACTTAGGCCACCATTTTCAGAGATTGGTTAGATTAAAGCTACTGCTGGCAATTTATGAGGTTTAAACAGGGAACAGGCTGACTGCTAAGGTCAGCTTGCGCTGTGAAAATATCTGAGACGCTTGTCCAAACAATCGCAAGAAGCCCTACACCCGCGATAATGTAAAGGGCAGTGTATAAAGCAAACTCTACGTATGCTTGCCCTCTCATGCTAAAAAAGCCATCCTCGAGATGTTAAAAAGGTTCTGTAGATGTAAACTGCTAATCTTTCCGCAATGGTGTTACCGGGAACTCGACCTCGTTGAACAAATGGAGCCCAAGGGATTCCTTGAGGGAGGCTAAGCCTAACATTTCCTTCCGCAAAAGCTCGAAGGAAGTCTTGAAAGTCGTTGCCGTCCAATCTGCTTGTGTTATCTGTCAAGCATTCCCAATAAGGTGAGGGCGGATCATCGGATACTATGTTAGGAACATCAATATAGCCACAACCATCGAAAACGAAAATATTGAAGAATGGCGATCTGAAGGTTAAACCTAAAACTTGATTATTCCTGGTGTCCCATTCAATCAAATTAAAATTAGCCAGAATAGCTGCCAGCTCAATAATATTCACATCTTCTCTAGGGAACAGTATTGCAGTTACTACTGGACGAACATTGCCTGGTCCTCCAATAGTAGGGATAAAAACCCTTTCCAAGAAGATTCTAAATGTCTGCGGATCAGTGCCAATCCAAATTATGTGGGGGGAAAGAGGAAGTTCCTCTTCTCCATTAAAGGGTTGGCCCTGATTAAGGAGGTTGTCCCGATCGATCAGATCACTGAAATAGATTACATCTAACACGTCCAATCCGTCCAATTCGCCCACTTGTATAAAGCCCTGACAATCAAGTGGTCCAAACCCTGTGAAGTCAGAAGCAGAGGACGCAAATAAACCTTCCAAAGATGTTTTGCGAGAGCTATAGTAGCTACACAGCGGCTGCGAAAACTGCGAAGAGGTCAGCCCTGGTGGTGGGTCGAAGCTAATTCTAAAAAGATCATCACCAACGGCTTTAATTAAAACTCCCTGCTCTACATTCGAGCCCCCCAACACTATTCCTACTCTAGTGCTGTGCCTTGTAGCGCCGTTCCTAGCAAGAAGCTTAATTAAGTGAATTGCTGTTAATTTTTTAGCAACACGTCGAACATTAAATTGTTGGTGGCTTGAATTTGCATCACATGTTACTGTGACTCCTTGTTCAGAACACACCATGAAATTTTGCTGCTGATTATTCTGCTGATTATCCTGTTCTAACTCAAATAAAACCAAAGGGCTAGGATAGGTATTTACTTCAAATTGATTATTTGCTAAGTCAACAAAACTTAAAGTCGGTGGACTGTTTATGTTACTGATATTCTGAAACAACCCCGATATAGCGGACACGGTAGCATCCCCTTGCCTCATAAGCGGTAACATCCAAGCAGCCCTTTCAATAGTGCCTTGAGAAAAACAGATTACCACGCTATTTTCACTGCGAGTCGGATGAAGAGCTTGGAGATGCTCTTCAAACTGAGGTATTATTGGGGGAGGAGGGTCTTCACGAGGGTCGAGACGGTTGAGCGATAGTGTCCACTGATTGTTTTGACGGTTTTCTATTACCCGAAAAAAAGCTAAATTTTCGACAGCTACAGTACCGCCAAAATTTGGCCTGCCCCTGTTTGCCTGCGAGGGCACTATGCCTACAAAGGCCACGGGACCATTAAAGTTTATCAATGTCCGTACTCTATTCAGTGCTACTGAGAAGGCCGAACGATCATCACGAAGGTCTAAATTTAGGTTTAATTGATCAAAGGCAGCAGTAAAAGGTAACTCTTGATACAATCTAAGGCAAAGCTCATCAACGAAAACTTGAAGGTAAGACTTGCTTGATTTAATAAAAAAAGGCACCCAAACTAAACTAACAAAAATAATTCCACAACAAAGGATAGTTATTAAACTTAAAATTACAGCGCTTCCTTTTGAAGCTACTGTTATTGAGTCTCTTCTCATCTTTAACACCCTGGCCATAGACACGGGTTAGTAAGAGAAGATGGATAAAAAGCCACAAACTCAGCCTGTAAAATCCCTAAGCCAGTTACGTTCGCCCCAAAAAAGCCTCCTAAATTCCTAACAAAGTTAGTTACAGCATTGCCACTATTAAACATACAAGTTACAACAATCGAGTCTCCGCCAAAAGCATTCTGGAGACACCCCGGTTGGGACGGCCTCGCAAAACAAAGCAAACAACCATCTACAATTATCCCCTCTGGAAGACGAAAGGTATTCTCATCTAGAGTTCCCGGAAAAAAACAGGGATACTGTCTAACCGCACCACCCAACTGAGATACAGCCAGCCTATTGGCCAAACCTATCGAGTACCAAGCAAGAATGGGAAATCTCACGTTCTGGTTCTGGTTCCCGTCAATCCCATTTAAATACAGATTTTGATAATATCCTAAAAAGTTGCCGACGCACGACCGGCCGCCGCAAAACGAAGGGGCTAAATCACGCAAGTTCCCTCCCCCACCTAATGGATTAATCAATACATTTAACTCGTGAAAAAGTGAAGGTATTAGCAAGTTAGTCTGCGAGTTTACAGCTGGATTAAACCATAAATCCCCCATCCTGCCACGAGTTACACTATATCTAGCTGCCTGTCTGGTTACATCCTGCAAAACTATCTGAGCATAAAAATCAAAACAAAAAACAAAAAATAAAAACAAAATAAAAATGTTTACTAGAATCGTTAAGATTACTGTAAAAACAGACATCTAAATCACAGTTAAAACGCCTTAGGCTTAACCAGAGAACCTCCCTAACATTTTACCAAAAATCAGTCTTCTGCTACAGGTTTTCTTAAAGAGCCACTTATTGCAACCAAAAGCTAGCTGTCTCTAGTAGTGGAACTGAGACATAAACAGGCTTACAACTAAGACTTATATTGAACCATGCAGACTTTCGAGTTCGTAAGAACTTTTAACTTATTTATAAATTTCGTTCTAGCTTTAACGCACCGTTTCCTCACTATTTTCGCCTAGCCATAAAATGATAAGCCACTTTTAAAAATTGCCGTTTAAAATTAACATCAACGTCCAAAAAAGGCCAAATAAAGGGCCTAATAAAAATTCTATACACCCAAAATTTTAGATGTTGAAAGATTTTTTTAAAAATCCCTCTCCCTCTAGCTGGAAAATCTATCGGAGCTAAAAACACCGATTTCTTCGCTAAGAAATTTAACCCTTTAAAAGTTAAATCCAGCCGATCCAAACTGCCATTTCCCACATAATCCCAACTCCAATTTAAAGCATCCAAGCGCTCGTTAACTATCTTTGATACCACCTCCTTCTTCACTTCTAAGGCTAACCCGGCAAATTTTTCCGGAACTTTAATACCTAAAACCTCAATCTCTCGCTCCTCCATAAAACAAATAAAAGCCCTCCTAATAAAATAACTGTGATCAAGCCAACTAACCTAACAACTTTAAGCACGCTTAAAGTATATTTCCCTTTTTGAGGATCAAAACTAGAGCACACCAAAAAAACTCGATCAAAAAAATTTCCTAAACTTCCTTCGGATGCATTAACCAAAGCAAGATCTACCGACTCAACATCCAGCATGACTGTTTTAAAAACACTGCTTATTCTAAGATCTTTACTTAAAATATAAACCGCAGGTGGATGATCAAAATCCTTGCCTCTTCTGACAAACTTAAAACCTAACTGATTCATCAAACCGCTAATAACTTCCTGGCTAGCAGTTAAAAACTCTATGGCCTTACCTTCCTTTTCTACTTCCGCTAAAAAAGCTTCCCTCTTCTCCGCTGCAAGCTTATAATCCTCAGTTTCATCAAAACTAAAAAAAGCGAGAGAATATTCTTTTCCAGGAACAAAGCGTGACTTTTCAACATACCCCAAAACTTCTTGAACCATAACCCCGCAAATTGAAGGACACTCGTAATAAACAGGGATCAGCATAAGAGCCTTTCCATTTGCAACTTGAGATAACTTAGCAGTTGAACCGTTGGAGTTAACTACTTCAAAATCTTCAATCGAATTACCGATTTTATTTTCAACACCTACATCGTTCCCATCAACAGGGTCTGAGGCAGCCTGACAGAACAAGCTACTTAGAAAAAAGGCTGAAACTAGCCTAACTAATCTAAGCATTTTGATGATTTGATACGCCGACGATCTGATCAATCTCCAAGGAGTCCAAAGTCTCTTTTTCTAAAACTGCCTCTGCTAATCTTATTAAAGTTTCCCTCTCGGAGCTTATAATCTCATAAGCCCTTCTATACTGAGCTTTTAGAATTAAACTTACCTCGTGATCCACCTCTTCCTGGAGCTTTTCTGAAAAATCCCTGGGACTTGCTAACTCCTTCCCCAAAAAAACATGCTCTTTCTTTGTAGATAAATTTATCGGACCCAGTTTATCACTCATACCCCACTCTGTAACCATCTTTCTTGCTATCTCAGTGGCTCGCTCTATATCAGAGCTGGCGCCTGTTGTAATTTCACCAAAAATTATCTCTTCAGCAACCCTACCACCAAATAAAACTGCTAACTGGTCTAGCCAATAATCTTTGGTGTATGTGTATCTATCTCCCGCAGGAAGCTGCTGCACCAATCCCAAAGCCATACCACGAGGTACTATAGTTAATTTATGAACTGGATCAGCATTCGGTAACCTTTTAGCAACCAGTGCATGTCCTGCTTCATGGTAAGCTGTAAGCCTTTTCTCTTTCTCGGATAATAACAACGATTTTCTTTCAGCTCCCATTAAAACTTTATCTTTTGCGTACTCAAAATCACTTGCGTCCACACTGATTTTGTTCAATCGAGCTGCCCTCAAAGCCGCTTCATTAACAAGAATTTCAAGGTCAGCCCCACAAAAACCAGGCGTGCCCTTTGCAATAATTTCTAAATCAACATCTGAACTCAAAGGAACTCTGGCAGCATGAACCTTTAAAATCTCTAACCTACCCCTAAAATCCGGACGAGGAACAACAACCCTTCTGTCAAATCTGCCAGGCCTAAGTAATGCAGGATCTAAAACATCAGGCCTATTAGTGGCCGCTATTAAAATCACTCCTTCATTGCTCTCAAAACCATCCATCTCAACTAACAGCTGATTCAAAGTCTGCTCCCTTTCATCATGACCTCCCCCTAAACCGGCGCCACGATGACGACCTACAGCGTCTATCTCGTCGATGAAGATAATGCAGGGAGCTGCCCTCTTTGCTTGTTGAAATAAATCCCTCACCCTGCTGGCCCCAACACCCACAAACATCTCAACAAAATCACTACCCGAGATACTAAAAAAAGGCACATTTGCCTCCCCCGCTATCGCTTTCGCTAATAAAGTCTTCCCTGTCCCTGGAGGGCCAACCAACAAAACCCCTTTTGGAATCCTGCCGCCTAAGCGAGAGAATTTTTTGGGATCTTTCAAGAACTCTATAATCTCCTGCAGTTCCTCCTTAGCCTCATCAACACCAGCGACATCCCTAAAAGTCACCCTTTTACTTCCACCTGAAACTAATCTGGTTCTCGCCTTTCCAAAATTAAATCCTTTTCCGGCTCCTATTTGAACTTGCTTAGCAAAGAAATAAAACAAACCCACAATCAATAATACAGGAAGAAGACCATTCAAAATGATAGCTAACCATAATCCATCATTAGAGGGCTCTTGTATTGTAACTGCTATTTTGTTGTTTACTGCTCGATCAACAATTGAAGAGTCTGGTGGTATTATAGTAACAAACTTTTTGCCATCCTTCCTCTCCCACTTCGCTTCTTGACCTCTTACTACTAGCTCTTTTAACTCGTTCTTTTCAAGGCTCTCAACTAGCTGAGTCAGGTTGGCTTTTTCATACATTAGTTTTTCGATGTTGATGAAGCTTAAAAATGCAACTAGGCCTAAAAATAAAAAAAGTATTGCTAGAAAATAACCTCCTTTAAATTTATTAGGCTCGGTTTGATCCATCTAAAACTTTGAAGCTTAGTACCTTTAATTTTACTAGATACCCTTAGGAGTTTGAAATCAAATTAATAACTCTTGCAACGTAATCATCAAAAGATAAACGCAAGCTTGCTTGCGAATATGCTTTTTCAGTAATCTCTTTCAACTGGCTTTCGCCGACCTTGATCTTTTTAAACAACTCCGCCAGATCTTCTCTGTTTTTGAAATCGTTGATAAAGAAGATAGCATCGTTGCTAAAAACTTCCCTTAAACCACCAACAGAAGTCGATACTACTGGCAATTTTTTAGCTACAGCTTCAATCACAGCTTTAGGTACCCCTTCCTTACCCGATAGCAAAATAAAACCTCTAAAATTTTGGTAAAACCGCCAGGGCTCTTTTAAAAATCCAAAAAATTTCACATTCTTCGGTGCCAGTAACCTTGCCCAAGCAGGAACTTTTCCGAAAATTCCCAAAGAATACTCGGACAAATCTCGAAAAATTCCAAACAATCTAAACAGCCCTTTACTGAACCTAAAATTTAAAGCGCTAACAAAATCAGCAGTTCCCTCGAACGTCTCATTTTTTAGATACCAATCCAACTTGTGGCCTTTGTAGATAATTTCCAACTTTTTTTCTGCTATCCCATGCTGAGCTAAACTTGTAGCCACGGCTTGGCAGTTGCAAATAATTTTGTCCAATGCCGAGCTTCGAAAAGTAAACCACGCCGAGGGATCTAAAAGGCTGGCTCCTCCTAAAGTACCTCGATAAGCAATTACTTTCCTAACAACTTTCAGTTTCTTACAAAAGATTGCCGAAAGCAGGAAGCGTGAATTAAAACATAATGCTACATCAAAGTTAATCCCTATCCTTTGGCTCCAATTAACAAGGTGCTGTGTGGGTCGAAAGTCTAATCTTCCCAGCGGCAGGGGTAAGCTTAGATGCCCTTTAACTTGTAAATCCTGCGGCAGCTCGCCAGCTGTGTAAACGTTAAAGCTTGAGCTTAAGGCTTTGATGAGCTCTTTTTCCGATAAATCTGGATTGTGTGATAGTATTAAAACATTCATGAACGAACTTCAGATTATAACAATCCCAGTTACCCCAGTAGAGCAAAATTGCAGAATAATTTGTTTGGAAAAATTCACTCTTCTAATAGACCCTGGAGGAGATTACGACAAGATTTTGAAAGCGCTACGGCAACATAATCTGCAAGTTCAGCAAATCTGGCTTACCCATTCTCATTTTGATCATTGCGGAGGAGTTGCGGATATAAAAACAGAGTTTCCAGAAGCAAAATTATTGGCTCACCCTATTGAAAAAGAATTTAGACAGTTTGTGCCAGAAATAGCAGCTCAGTTTGGCTTACCTGATACTTTTAAAAGGTGTCCTGAACCTGACATCGCAGTTCAAGATGATTGCGAGTTTGACATTAATAACACGAAAGTAAAAATTCTTTTCACCCCAGGACACTCTCCCGGCCACTTATGCTTTTACTTTCCACAGCATAATATTTGTGTTTGCGGCGATACAGTCTTTCAAGACTCAGTGGGAAGAACCGACCTTCCTTATGCCTCTTGGCAACAACTTTACTCAAGCATAAAAACAAAACTCCTGACCTTGCCTCCTGAAACTAAGCTCCTTCCGGGACACGGCCCAAACACCACGGTTGAAAGAGAACTAAAATTTAACCCTTTCTTAAAGTAATTCAAAATTAACATTTTTCAGGTCAATGTTATGCATTTACTAGACGCTTCTATTGTTAGAGCACGGAAGTATAACCTTTTTTGATCCAAATCTATCCTTTATAATTAGGTCTCATAGCTTGCCGAGGTGGCGGAACTGGCAGACGCGTCGGACTCAAAATCCGATGCCCCTTGCGGGCGTAAGGGTTCAACTCCCTTCCTCGGCACTGACTTTTTTGATTTGAATTGAGAAATTTTTTAAACTTTAAGTGCGAGGGATTTTCAGGTAAATTTTGATAACTTAAAAAGAGTGATGACTGACACTCTAGATTTTTTTTTGTTTGAAACTTAAAAGATGCATCAGAAATTTTCAACAGCCAAAGACGAACTGTTTGACGTTATTTTTGAAGCAGCCAAGAAACTTAATGTCTTTCCAGATTGGCTGAAAGAAAAAAGGGAGCCACAATGCAATTTTGACAAATACGGGAGTGCAGGTCCAAATTTAGTTCTCTTGCATGGTTTATTTGGCCATCTGTCTAATTGGAGGCAGGTAATTCCAAAACTTCAATCAGTAGCTAGTGTTTACGCTTTACAATTTCCTCTCTTGGAAGCAAAAAAATCCGAGGTTTCCGTACAAAGCTTAACTCTTTTTGTTCTATTCTTTATTTTGCGAAACAATTTAGCTCCGTGTTTCATTTGTGGCAACAGTCTGGGCGGACATGTTGCTTTAAGGGTAGCCCTTCTCATGCCTCAAGTTGTAAAAGGTTTAATTTTAGCAGGGCCTTCCGGACTTTATGAGCACACTGTTGACAGTCTACCTGTAAGACCAGATAAAAATTTTATCCGTGAACATATGAGAAGAGTTTTCTATGACCCCTGTCACGTGACAGATGAGTATGTAGATGAGATCTATGAAATTCTATCTAGAAAAGAAAATGTCAAAAACTTAGTTGTCTCTGCAAAAAGCGCAAAAAGAGATAATCTGTATGATGAGTTGGTAAATGTAAAAGTTCCTGTATTACTGCTTTGGGGGGAGAACGATCAAATTACAAGTCTTGATGTAGGAGCTGTCTTTGCCTCTAGGATTAAAGATGCAAAGTTAGTATCAAAAGAAAAATGTGGTCATGCACCTATGATCGAGGAGCCTGAGTGGTTTTCAGAGCAAATAAAACGATTTTTAGCTGAACAAACTCAAAACAATAGGTAAGTCTATTAACTTCAAGTCTACTAATCTTTGAAATTGACTAATCTGCTGTGGGCTGCGCTTTCAAAATCTCTGAAGGAGGGCCTTTCAAATCCCAAACCAATCCAAACCACGATAGCACTTTTAAAACCCAGTGAGTCGGATCAATCTCCCACCAGTAAAAACCCTGCCTCTCTGAGGCTGGATAGAAATGATGATTATTGTGCCAACCCTCACCCAGGCAAACTATTGCCATTAAAAAACTATTCCTACTTTCGTCCCCTGTATTAAATCTTTGATTGCCAATCATGTGACATAAAGAATTGATAAAAAAAGTTCCATGATATAAAAGCGTAGTGCTTACAAAAAAACCCCAAACAATTAAAGCGGCTGGAGTTAAAGGTGTTTGAGGGTTTAAAGCTTGAGCAATCAAACCTACAATTACAAGAATGAAAACTAGCAATAGAGGTCCTACGTAATAGTATTTATCTAGCCACACTAGCTCAGGGAATTTCTGGAGATCTTTGACATTTGAGTAGTCAACCTCTTCTAGGCCAGAACTTAAAATCCAGCCTACATGTGCATGCCAAAATCCATGTTGTTTTACCGAATGGATATCGTTCTCAGTGTCGGAATGCAAATGGTGCCGTCTATGGTGAGATGCCCACCACAGCGGTCCTTTCTGTCCTGCACTTAAGCCCAAAAGAGCTAATAAAAACTGAAACCATCGCGAGGTTCTAAAAGTTCTGTGCGAAAAATACCTGTGATAACCAGCAGTTATACCAAACATCCTCACCAGATATAGTAGCAGAGCAATAAGAACTAACTGCCAACTGAAAGGCACAAAAAAAACTCCAAAACATCCTAAATGGACTCCCAAAAAAATAATCGTTTTTATTTTGTCGAGAAAAAGCGCTTTCCAACTTAAGTCATCATCAGTGTGAAGCATGTTGTTAGTCTAACATTTATAAAATAAGATTCATACATGTCCTTAATTTTTGTCGTTTTTCTCAGCTTATGGATAGTCGTTTTTTTGAGTCTTCGTCTTAGAAGTTCTCTCGAAACTTTTGACCTTTGGTTTGGTTACTCAATTTGGCTTATCTTTGTACTAGCAGGTTGGGATAAAAACTCAACTTTCCATTATGTTGTTCTAGGTTTGATTACAATTTGGAGTGTTTCTCTAATTGGGTTGGTGTTCACAAGAACCCTAATTTTAGGGGGTGATTTTAGGTACCAGGAAATAAAAAATCTTCCTTTAGCAACACTATTTCAAGTCATCGGTAGCGTTCTAACTGCGTCTCCTGCGCTTTGCCATTTCTCAACTATCGAGCTAGTTTGGTACAGAGGTTTATTTTTAGTTTTAGCTTTAGTATCTCTTTGCCTGAAGCTTTGGTGCGATTTTTATTTGCTTTGGCATAGATTCCAAAAAGGGGGACTGTTGACCAGTAATTTTTGGAAAATAGTAAGGTATCCAAACTATTTTTTTGAAATACTTTTCTGGACTTTCATAGCTTTAGCGAATCTAAACGCTCAGTTCTGGTGGATTGGTCTTGCTAGTCCTGTGTTTATAGCCATAACTCTAAACTTTTTTTCTGGAATACCAATGTTGGAAAGAAGACTTTTAGACCGTTACGGATCTGCTTTTAGCGATTACTGTGCCAAAACTCCCAAACTAATACCTTTGCCCAAATTGAATTTTAAATGCATATTCCGGAAAAACTAATAAGTTTAGTAGCAAAATTTCTAAGTAGCTGGAGGGCTAAACAAACTAGAACTAAGAACCTTTTATTCGATTGCCTTAGATTCTGGAAAGAACTTGAAAACCAGCCTCTTGTTGTAAACCCAGAAATTGCGAACAAACAACATTATGAAGTTAGCACAGAGTTTTTTACACTAGTCCTAGGCCCGAGACTTAAATATAGTTGCTTTGTGGATTTCAAAGACTCGGCAGAGGAGGCTGAAGAGAACAGCCTGAAGATTATCTTAGATCTTCTAGAGCTGCGAGGTAATGAAGCAATTTTAGACTTAGGGTGTGGTTGGGGATCTTTAAGTTGTTATATTCTTGAAAAATTTCCAAACGTTCAGCTCACTGCTCTAACTAACTCAAACTCTCAAGCTAAGTTTGTTGAAGAGAAATTAAAAAGCATGGCTAGAAAAGCTACTGTTCTCAAATGTAATTTTGAAGCTTTTTCAGGCGGCCCATTCGACAGAGTAGTTGCGCTTGAGTCACTGGAGCATCTAAGGTCTTGGCCAAAAGCGCTTAAAAAAATTTCATCTTTGCTGAAACCCAACGGCATATTTGTTTGGCATTTTTTCTGCACCGTGTCAAAACCCTACATCTACGAAGCTCAAGGACTTTTTAACTGGATGGCTAGAAATTTTTTTTCTGAAGGGCTTATGCCCTCTCCTCTTTTCTTGTTTTTTCAAAACTTTTTCTCAATCAAAGAGTTAAGATTTTTCCCCGGCACAGATTATGCCAAAACAGCAGATTTTTGGATTGCAAATTTCAAGAAAAACCGAAATAAAATCCTTGATATCATGGAACCAAAGGTCGCTTTCAGTTGGCTCTGTTTCTTTATCGGGGTGAGAGAGTTCTTTGCGCTTAACAACGGTGAGCAATTCTTTATCACGGTTGCCAAATTGCAAAAGCAATGAGGGTCGCTGTCATTGGTGGAGGCGCGACCGGTTTATTTCTCTCCCGGCTTCTCGTAAATTGCGAGGATATTGAGGTTACTCTATTCGAAAAAAAGAAATTAGGAGGAAACATTCACCCAGTTTTCGTAGACGGCTTTGGATTTGTGGATTTAGGGTTTATGGTTTTTAATCCGGAGTTTTACCCTATTTTTTATAAATTAATTGCGCTTC
>Ga0308389_1000438_pt1 | contig 30389 bp, 27 predicted proteins | sample Hotspr2Sample148_FD_202362 | JGI IMG/M metagenome (GOLD analysis project Ga0308389, IMG submission 202362) | Hot spring phototrophic mat microbial communities from Mushroom Spring, Yellowstone National Park, Wyoming, United States - 20040719_148 ... | reverse complement strand
ACTTATTGTAGCAAGAACACCATTGTTAGTCCCAGTAAAGGTTGGTATTGGCTGACCTGATGGATTTCCACCTGGTTTAGTATCACTAGGCGGTTCAACAGGATTTTCTTTTTTGCTACAACCTAAAGATACTAAAGCAATTAACATTAGAGTTGAAAAAAACTTTTTTACAGTAAACCACCATATATTATTTTGTTAAATAATAAAATAAATCAAGTTTAATTTATGATATTATGGTTAATCGCTTTCTGCACTGCTTCAATTTTATTGTGAACTTGTAATTTTCTATAAATATTTTCAATATGCTTCCTAACAGTAAATGGAGAAATGAATAAGATTTCTGCAGTTTTATTATAATCAAATCCTTTTTTTAAACATTCGAGAACTTCTATTTCACGAGAAGAGAGTCCATAATCTTCGGAGGGTTTTTGCTCTTTTTTTATATTATTTGGATTTCTAAGTAATTGTAAAGTTTTTGCTGCAATGGAAGCAGACATAGGAGCACCGCCATTAATAACCATTTTAATACTATCAATTAATTTTTCGGGAGATTCTTCTTTTAATAAATATCCCATTGCACCTGCTTTGATAGCATTAAAAATTTTATCATCATCATCAAAAACTGTCAACATAATGATTTTAATATCGGGATATTTTTCTTTTACTTGTTGCGTTGCTGTTATACCATCCATTATTGGCATTTCAATATCCATAAGGATAACTTGGATATTGGAAAAATTTTCGAGTTTAACTAATAAATCCTTACCATTTTTTGCTCTAAAAGCTAATTTAACTTCGTCGGCAAAAAAGTTTAATTTATCAATTAAAGATGATGCTAAAAATTCATTATCTTCTGCTAATGCTAATGTTATCATTTCTCAATAAAAATTTCGTGTAAAATTAAATTAAAAACAAGAATTAAATAATAAGACAAATGCACTATTTTTAATTTGTAATTGAAATTGTTATTGTAGTTCCATTATTATCTGAAATGATATTTAACTTTGAATTTGATTGTTCAGTTCTGATACGCATATTTTCAAGACCGTTACCCTCTTCAATTTTAGCTAAATCAAATCCTATTCCATTGTCTTTTATTATAATTAAAGGACAATTTTCAGTTTGAGTAAAAATTATATCAATATTTTTAGCTGAAGAATGTTTTATTGAATTTTGAACAGCCTCTTGAATTATTCTGAATAAATTTAACATTTGAATAGATGATAAATCATAATTATCAGTAAGTTGATTTTTAACAGATATATTTATTCCCAGTGTTTCTGGATTAAGTCTTTGAATTAAATCATTTACCTTTAAGAAAAGTTTTTCTAAAGTCCCCTCTTTTTCTTTCATTGACCAAATTGTATTACGAAGGTCATATAGTGCAGAAAGACTGAAATCCTTAATATTTGAAATGTTCTTATCAACAATACCACTTTTATAAATTAAATTGTCTATTGAACTGATTATAAATGTTAATTGAGAACCGATGTTATCGTGTAATTCTCTAGATATTCTTAATTTCTCATCGAGTATTTTTTTCTCAAGGTTGGCTTTTATCAATTGATTATTATATTCGATTTCTTTTATTTCTTTTTCTTTTCTGGTCTTTTGAAGTTTATAGGATATTATTGAAATAGAAATAATTAAAACCAATGAAATAGCAGCTATAATAAGCCATAAATTTCTTTGCTTAATTTCATTTAATTTTTCGGAAATAAGTTTGTCTTTTTGAGCTGTCTCGAAAGATATTTCTAATTGAGCAATTCGAGTGTTTTTTTCAAGATTTTCAAGGCTATCTTTAAATACAATATATTTTTTATAGTAATCAAGAGATTTCATAAAATCTTTTTTTAAAAGATAAATATCACTTATGTTCTGTAACGAACTGGCAATTAAATAATTATAATTTAACGATTGAGCTAAATTGTAAGTCTGATAGTAATAAAAAAGAGCTGAATCAATTTTACCTTGTGCCTTTAAAAAATTTGCACGCAACATCTTATTCTCTGCAATTCCAAATTGATTATTTTCTTTTTCCCTAAAAGAGTCAGAAATGGAAAGGAAATTGAAAGCCTGAACAAAGTCTTTTTTTAGAGCATATATTCCAGCAATTTTATTTAAGCTGTATGGTAATCCTATTGTATCATTTAATTTTATCTTGTTCTCAAGAGATTTATTAGAAAAATATAGAGCACTATCTAACTTGCCCTCCATTTCTTTCAAAACTGCGTAATTATCGTAGAGCTTAGATGTTATTAAACCTTTATCTTCGATTTGTTCAACAATACTGATAGCTGTTTGCATATAAAAATTCGCTTTAGGTAAATCTCTTCTTTTAAGCTGATAACCAAATTCACCATACTCATCGGCTAATTCTAATAGAAAATTATTTTTCTGAAAAATTTCAATGGCGTATAAATGATATTCCGTGGATTTATCATACTGACCTAATAAATAATAAATTAATGCAAGTTTACTTAAGGATTGCCCTTCCCCTTTTTTATAATTCATTTTTCTGGCAGCTTCTAGATTTGCTTTAAATAATTTTTCTGACTCAAAAAAGTTTTTCAATATTCTATCGTAAGATAAATTATTTATTGAGTCTATTTGCCTGATACTGTTTTGCCCAAAAATTCTCGAACTTAATATGCAAATGGAAAATAAAAACGAAAGGAAAAAAATCTTTGTCATAACCGTTAAAGATATGTTCAAATTAAAAAATTCTGCTTTTAATAAATTTGATTTCTTCTTTATCTAAAACAAAATTATAGATAAAAATAATGTAAGATAAGAGAACAATTATTTTCCAGATTAGAACTGAATGTCTATCTAACAAAAAACTGTAATATATTACTGCAGAAAGTAATATACCTATAAATATTTTTATCACTCTACCATATTCATAATTAATCTTGTAATACTTTTGAGTTACAAGGTAATATCCGAGTGCCATAATAATATAACTAAACAATGTAGCCAATGCTGCTCCTATTATATTTAGCTTAGGTATAAGTAAAAAATTAGCAGCAACATTTATAATAGCGCCAAATCCTGTAACAACAGGAGCGTAAATGCTCTTTTCCTCGATGTAAATACCAGCTGAAAAAACTACATATAAACCATTGAACATATAACCTAATAAAATTATTGGAACTATAGGAATACCTGCCCAATATTTCTCACCAATTAAATGATAACCCCAAAAACTTATTCTAATGACATTTTCAATAAATAAAGAAATTATTATTAACAAGAACGAACTTACTAAACAAAAATAAGTTAAAACTTTAGAAAAGACTTCCTTTATATTTTGCTCTTTATAATTCCTAAGAAAAAATGGTTGCCAGGCATATTGAAACATACCTACAAATAACATCATAAAAATACCAAGTTTATAATTTGCTTTATAGATGCCAACTGTTTCTACATTTGTTAGTTTTTCTAAAATAGGCACATCAATTACTTGTATAAACATTACCGCTAAACCTGCAGGTAAGTAAGGTAATCCAAACTTTAATAAGCGTTTTAATAAAAGGAAATTAATATTTAATCTGAAATTCTTAATTATCGTTGGAAATAAAAATATAATGGTTATAAAAGCAGCCAAAAGATTACTTATTAAAATTGATTCAATTCCTAATTTAAAGTAAAAAATTAGAATAAAATTTGAAATTAAATTCACAAAAATGTTCATCATCTTGAGAGTTGAAAATAGTGTTGCTTTCCTTTCAAGACGAAGCTTAAGAAACGGAATATTAGCATTTGAATCAAAAAACAAAATTAGTGAAGCATAAATAATTAGATATGAATAATTTGAGGGTAGTTTTATTAAAACTGAAATTTCATTTCGAAAAAAAATTATCAGGCAACTTATTAAAATAGATGTTATTAAAACACTTAAGTAAGGCGTGGAAAAATTGTCTTTATCATCAGCTAAGTCTCGGGAAGCAGCATATTTCAAAAACGCTGAATCCAATCCATATATATAAACTATGTTAAAAATCGCAATATAAGAATAAATTAAAAAAACATATCCATACTCACTAGGATTAAAAACATTAGTAAAAAATGGTATGAATAGAAAATTTAATAACCTACCGACTATATTACTTACACCATAAATCAAAGTATCTTTACTTAGTTCTTTTATCTTTTCGAACATCAAGACATCCTTATATCAAGAGAAATATCTAAAGCTTTTACGCTATGAGTCAAAGCACCTACTGATATAAAATCTACACCAGTCTCAGCTATCCTTCTAACATTTTCAAGAGTAATTCCTCCTGAGACTTCAATTTTACATTTTCCATCTATTAAATCAACAGCCTTTTTAATTTCATCTAAGGAAAAATTATCAAGCATTATTATATCAACCTTGTTAAGTAAAGATTCTTTAACTTCATCAATATTTTTTGTTTCAACTTCTATCAGAAATTTCTTATTAAATTTTTTCATATAATTTTTACAGGATAAAACTGCGTTAGTTATAGAGCCACTAACTGCAATGTGATTATCTTTAATTAAAAACATATCAAACAGACCAAAACGATGATTAGAACCACCTCCAATTTTTACAGCATATTTATCAAAATATCTTAAGCAAGGTGCAGTTTTTCTTGTATCAAGAATTTTTGCTTTAGTATGTTTGATTTTAGACAGGAAAAGATTGGTTAAAGAAGAAATTCCACTTAACCTTTGCATAAAATTTAAAGCTGTCCGTTCTGCTGATAGAATAGATCTTGCAGATCCATAAACCTTTGCGATTATATCACCAGATTTAATAATCGAGCCATCTTTTAAGTAAATCTCAATATTTATTTTATTATCAAGTAACTTAAATACATTTTTAGCAACTTCTACACCGCACAGTATTCCATCACTTTTTGATAAGATTATTCCTTCAGCAAATTTTGATTTAGGGATAGTAACTTTTGAAGTAATATCACCTCTTCCAATATCCTCTTTAAGAGAAGTTTGAATAATTTTAATTAGAAATTTATTCCATTTCATCAATTAAAATATTTAGAAATTGAATCAATAAAAATTTGAGGTGCTCTGGTTGGTTTATTGGTTTTTGAATTAATAAAAGCGAGTTTTATATAGCCATCAGCTATTTTAACATTTCTATCTAAAGAAAAAATGATATGTTCAATGTGAACTTTTACTTTTGGTAATTCTGAAACTATGGTCTGAATTTCAAGAAGTTCATCATAATATGCTGGCGATAAATATGAGATTTTGCATTCAATAACTGGCATTAAAAATCCTTTATTTTCAATTTCTTTGTAAGGTAAACCAATATCTCGCATCATTTCAGTCCGCCCAACTTCAAAGTATTCAAAGTATTTTCCATTGTATGCAAATTTCATTTGGTCAGTATCAGAATATCTAACACGAACAGTAGTTTTATGAATTAACATAGACTTATTTTTCACCTAACAGATAATCAGCAATTTTTCCAAGTTCTTTAATATCAAGATTGTTATACGAAGGCATAATCATAGCAGGATACTTTTCTCTATATTCTTTAAATCTTTTTTGATCCATAAATGAATTGGGGTTTCTTAAATAACTTATCAAATTATCTCTATCCCAGAATCTTTTAAGATTATTTAGCTCAGGTCCCATTTTACTACCTTCAAGATTGCGGCCGTGACAGTTAAGGCAACCATGTTTAAGCATCAAATCGTAACCAGTTAACTCAACTACTGGTTTTTGATTGATTACTATATCATCAGAAATAATTGGAGGCAATTCTTCTTTCTTTGTAATTTTTTGTATGATGAATAAGAGAATAAATAAAAATAGAAACGCTGATACCCAGATTTGTGGTTTTGTCATTTTATACCTTGAGTTAGTGAACTATTTAATCTGAAATGAAGCATTAACAACACCAACAATTTCTTTTTCAATGGAACTTAAATCATTAATTCCATAGTCTGAAACTGCGTTTGAAAATTTAGGGGTAATTTGTATCACTCCCATTCTTGCATTTCTCATCGGACCGAGTTTTCTATTTGTAGCATCTGCAATTTTCTGTGCTCTAACCATTGCATCTTTAGCAGCTTCTGCCTGAATTTCAATCTTTAATTCTGCTAATTTTGTGTAATGATATTCGGGTGGTTCAACAGCAAAATTTACACCTTGTTCAATTACTGATGATATGTCTAATGATAATTCTTTTATTTTGTTTACTTCTTTTGATGTAATTTGAATTCTTTGATTATACACATATCCAATTATTTTACTAGTTGTAAAACCAGTCGGAGAGATTTCTTGAATAGGATAACTATTTATAGTAAAAAACTCAATTTTATCTTTAGGAAAACCTTTTTTTTCTAAATAATCTAAAAGAATTTTTTTATCACTCTGAAGTTGTTTATATGCAGATTCTTGAGATGATGAACTAACGCTTAAACTACCTCTTAAAATTCCAAAATCAGATATAATTTCTTTTTTAGCGGAACCAGTTACTGTAATTGTTTGATTTGAACTTTGATTGTTGCTCCACACATAGGTAAATATTATTACACCTACAATAAAACTTATTCCTAAAACTAAATTTTCATAAATTTTATTTTTTAGTTCCATAAATCGTCTTCTTTTTTGTTTTTCTAAACATATCAAAAAAGTTTAACTTAAACAATTCAATATAATTAAATTTTTTGTAAAAATTTTATTTCAGGAAGGAATTCTTAAATGAATCAAAAGCCAAATAAACTAATAACTGAGAAAAGTCAGTATTTGCTTCAACACGCTTATAATCCAGTTGATTGGTATCCTTGGTGTGAAGAAGCATTTGAAAAAGCAAAACAAGAAGATAAACCCATATTTTTATCGATAGGTTACTCTACTTGTCATTGGTGTCACGTAATGGAAAAAGAATCTTTTGAGGATTTTGAAGTAGCAAAACTAATGAATGAAACTTTTATTTCAATAAAAGTTGATAGGGAAGAGAGACCAGATATTGATGGTGTTTATATGAAAGTATGTCAAATGCTCACTGGTTCTGGTGGCTGGCCTCTTACTATAATTATGACCCCTGATAAAAAACCTTTCTTCGCAGGCACTTATTTTCCTAAAAGGCAGCGCTTTAATAGAATTGGAATGCTCGAATTGATTCCTAAAATCAAAGAATTTTGGATAAGTAAAAGAAAAGATATTCTTCAAAGTGCAGAGGAAATTACTAAAAGTCTTAATTTTATTGGTAAAAAAAATATAAGACTAAAACTTGATGATTCAATTTTTGAAAAAGCATATCAACAATTTGAAAATAGATTTGACCCTCAATATGGTGGGTTCGGAGAAGCACCTAAATTTCCCTCACCTCATAATTTACTTTTTTTGATGAGATTTTACAAAAACAAAAATTTAATTGAGGCATTAAATATGGTTGAAAAAACTTTAACTCAAATTAGACTTGGAGGTATTTTCGACCATATTGGATTTGGATTTTGTCGTTACTCTACAGATAAATTCTGGTTAGTTCCGCATTTTGAGAAAATGTTATATGATCAAGCAATGCTTTTAATGGCATATTCCGAAGCATTTCAAGTTACTAAAAATGAATTATTTGAACAAACAGCTCGAGAAATAATTTCTTATGTTTTTAGAGTGTTGAAAAATAATATTGGTGGCTTTTTCACTGCCGAGGATGCTGATAGTGAGGGTGAAGAAGGAAAATTCTACCTATTCACTGAAAAAGAAATTGCTGAACTAATTCCAAAAGATTTCTATCAAACTTTTGTTAAAATATTTAACATCGAAAAAGGTGGTAATTATTATGATGAATCTAAAGGTGTTAAAACAGGGAAAAACATCCTTCATTTAAAAAAGGCTTTAAGAGAAATTTCTAACGAAACTGGTTATAACTATAATTATCTAAGCTCCAAACTTGAGCAATGTAGAAATATTTTGTTTGACTATCGTGAAAAAAGAACGCATCCTTTGAGAGATGAGAAAATTCTAACTGATTGGAATTCTCTAATTATCTCTGCCTTAGTAAAAGCATATCAAGTTTTGGGTGATGATGAATATCTAAATATTGCTACTCAATCCTATGATTTTATAATTCAAAATCTTTTATTGGATAATAAACTTTATCATCGCTACAAAGATGAAGAAGTAAAATTCGATGGAAATCTTGACGATTATGCTTTTTTCATTCAAACAAATCTTGATTTATTTGAAACAACATCTGAAGTAAAATATCTTAGTACTGCACTTGAATTAAATCAAATTTTAACCAATAATTTTTGGGATGAGCTCAATGGTGGATATTTCTTTACTTCTTCAAACAGTGAAAAACTAATTTCTCGCCAAAAAGAATTATATGATGGTGCAATTCCTTCAGGAAATTCTGTTCAATTTATGAACCTTATAAAACTTTATAGATTAACTCAAGAGAAAATATTGAGCGAAATGATTGAAAAACAAATTGAATATTTTTCAAGCGAAGTTGAAAAATATCCATCAGCCTATTCATACTTCCTTTGTGCATTGCAAAATTATTATTCACCTTCAACAGAAATAATCATTAGCGGACCAAACGAAGAAGTTAAAAATGCAACTAAAGAAATTTTGAGACTTTATATCCCAAATAAAATTTTAATAACTATATCGCCCCAAAATCAGAATGAAATTGTTAAACTTATTCCTCAGATGGAAAATTATATTTCTGAAAAACTCAATATATTTATTTGTAATAATTTTGTTTGCAAAAATCCAATTGATAAAATAGAACTCGCAATAAAAGAATTAACAAATTCAGTTTAAATAAAACTTAATTTAAATTTCATCTAACAAGAAAAATTTATTCTCTGTTTTTGGAAACTTATCAAAAAAAATTTTATGCTCATATTCACAAAGTTTTTCTAAAGGACAAATTGAACATTTAGGATTTGATGGTAAACAAATCTCTCTTCCTAATCTCAATAAATTTGTATGTAATGTGTAACCAGAATTCTCTGGTATAAAATTCACAATTGCCTTGTAAGTTTTATCAGGCGTTTTTGTTTTAACTAAACCTAATCTATTGAGGATTCGTTGTATGTGTGTGTCGACTGGACAGACATTTCTTCCAAATGAAAAAAGTAAAACACAACTTGCAGTTTTCACACCAATACCTTTGAACCTTGTTAACTCCTCTATTGCCATTTCATTATTCATTTTTTTAATATAATCAATTGAAATAGAATCTCGTTTCTTTTGAAGATTTTTAAGAAAAGATTTTATTGTTCTTGCCTTTTGCTTACCTAAACCAGCCACTTTAATTATCTTTTCAAGATTAAAAGTTTTAATTGAGATTAACTCTTCCCAAGATTTAATTTTCGACTTTAGGTTGTTGTATGCTTTAAATGAATTTTTATCATTCGTATTTTGTGAAAGTATAGTTCCGATAAGGATATCAAGCGGATCGGGATTTTCTTTTTTTCTTACAGGTAATCCAAAATATTGAATTAGAAGGTTATTGATATTTGAAAGTTCTTTTTTCACTAAAATCTATTCAAATAAGCTGCTTAATGAAAGTTCTATTTTGTTCTCAGTAAAAAAAGGTTCACCATATTTTTTATTTATTTGAAATCCATAAAACTCTGCACGAGCTTTAAGTTGAGAGATAAATTCTGGTCTGCTTATGAATGTTTCCGGTTCTTTACTTTTAGGATTATAAAATTGAGATGAATAACACTCTATCGCTTTGAATTTCTGTTCAAAAGTATCAGAGATATCAACAATAAATGATGGCTCGAATATATAGGTTTGCATATAATAATATATTTTTTGGGGTCTGTGTGGCTGTTGTGGTACTTCTTTGTCAAATGTCTTAATCTTCGATAATCCTGAATAAAAAACAGATTTTTTAATTAGTGCATTTGCATCTGAATGGTCTGGATGCCTATCAATATGAAAAGGTGCAAAAATTATTCTGGGTTTATACTTTCTTAAAGAAATTACAACTTTAGTTATATTCTCTTTACTAATTATGATATCTCCGTCAGGGATTTCCAAATTTTCTCTCAAAGATACTTTAAGTTGAATTGCAGCATTAAAAGCTTCTCTCTGTCTTATCTCTGGTGTGCCACGAGTTCCAAGTTCACCACGAGTTAAATCAATCATTCCTACTTTAAAGTTATTCTTTGTAAGTCGAGCTATTGTTCCACCCATTGAAAGTTCGGCATCATCAGGATGTGCTGAAAATACAATAACATCAAGATTCATTTTAATCCTTTAGAATTTTTCAAAATTTTTCAGACAAATCTAAAACTAATAGAAATAGATAAAAAATCTGTTATCTAATAGAATGTTTTTAGATACTTAACAGTAGGTATCAATTGACTAAAGAAAAAACTTTTCTTTTATTTAATCATCAATTATTTTGCAGATATTGTTAATTAAAAAGAAGGAGAAAAGATGGCTCAACTTCATCATTCAATAACGACTATTCCTCGGCTTTACAGATACCTTTCAGAAACTTTAGCTAATCAAACTACAAAACCACTAATGAAACATAAAGTTGATGGAAAATATGTCTCAATTTCATATGATGAATTTAGAGAACAAATTGAAAACTTTGCCTATGGTCTTGCTTCATTAGGAATTAAGGCATTTGATAAAGTTGGAATAATATCAGAAAATAGACCCGAGTGGGTTTATAGTGATATGGCTATTCTTGCTTTGGGCGCTATTGACGTCCCTCTTTATCCCTCATTAACCGCCGAATCCGTTGAATTTATTATGAACAATTCAGAGTCAAAGGGAATAATCGTCTCGAATAAACTTCAATTAAATAAATTTCTTAAAATTAAAGATAAATGCAAAAACATTGAGTTTATAATTATTCTAAATGAAAAAGACTTCCAACCAGAAGTGAGTAATTTATTCACATTTAATCAAATTCAAACTATTGGAAAAAATTTTAAGAAAGAGTATCCAGATTTACTTAAAGATAGCATTGACAAGGTTAATCCCGATGATATTTGCACGATAATTTACACATCAGGTACAACTGGAGAACCTAAAGGAGTAGTTTTAACCCACAACAATATTTTATCAAATGTAAGAGCTGCCTTAGAGGTTTTCCCGATTGGTAAAGATGATATTTTCCTATCCTTCTTACCATTATGCCATATATTCGAAAGAATGGCTGGATACTACACTGCTTTCGCATCTGGTGGGACAATCTGTTATGCTGAAAGTATTGAAACCGTTGCTCAAAATCTTATCGAAATAAAACCAACTATTATGACAACAGTTCCGCGATTATTTGAAAGAATTCATTCGAAGATCATAAAAAATGTTGAGTCTCAACCAGAGAAGAAACAAAAAATATTTAGATGGGCAATTGAAATTGGAAAACAATACGCCAGAGCTAAAAAAGAAAAGAAGGTTTCTTTTGCTTTAGCAGCTAAACACAAAATCGCTGATAAATTAGTTTTCAAAAAATTAAGAGATAGAACCGGTGGAAGATTAAGATTTTTCATCTCTGGTGGTGCAGCGCTATCTAAAGAATTAGGCGAATTTTTTGAAGCAGTTGGAATTTTAATTATTGAAGGCTATGGTCTAACCGAATCATCACCTGTTATTTCAGCTAACAGAATCGATGATTATAAGTTTGGAACTGTTGGTAAACCATTTCCTGGAGTTGAAGTTAAAATTGCTCCAGATGGTGAAATTCTTGCTAAAGGTCCAAATATTATGCAGGGTTATTATAAAAACCCTAAAGAAACTGAAGCAACAATTAAAGATGGATGGTTATACACTGGTGATATCGGCGAATTCGATTATGAGGGTTTCCTAAAAATTACAGACCGAAAGAAAAATCTCTTTAAAACTTCTGCTGGTAAGTATATTGCTCCAACTCCAATTGAAAATCTGTTCCTAGCTTCCAAATTCATTGATCAATTTGTTTTAATTGGTGATAGAAGAATGTTCTTAACAGCCTTAATTGTTCCTGATTTTGAAGCATTAAAAGAATATGCAGATTCTAACAATATACAATATTCAAAAGTTGAAGACTTAGTTCATAATGATAAAATTTACAAACTATTAGAGAATGAATTAAATCAAATGCAAAGACAGTTAGCAAACTACGAGCGCGTTAGAAAATTTGCATTGTTAGATAGGCCATTTTCAATTGAAACTGGAGAAATTACTCCAAGTATGAAAATTAGAAGAAAGTATATTGAAGAAAGATACAGAGACCTTATTGAAAAGATGTATGAGAGTTTAGAGAAAAAGGAAAACTAAACTTTGTTTAACACTTCTATCATTTGATTGTGAATTTTACCATTGGAGGAAAGGATGGTTTTATTAAAAATTGAGATTTGATTACCATTAAAATCTGTAACCTTTCCACCTGCTTCTTCAACTATAAGTTTTCCTGCACAAATATCCCAAGGACTTAAATAAACCTCCCAGAAACCATCGAAGACACCTTTTGCTACATAACAAAAATCAATCGCTGCTGAGCCTAATCTTCTTACTGCGCGCGAAAACTTCATCATTTCAATAAATCTTTCAAAAACTTTGTCAGGATTTTCAGCAACATTATAAGGAAAACCAGTAACTAAGAAACTTTCTTCAATTTTTTCAATTGAACTGACAAAAATTTTATGATTATTCTCAAATGAACCACTACCCTTCTCAGCTGAATAAACAATATCATTGATAACATCATAAATAACACCTGCAACTACCTCATTTTTATATTGAACTCCTATTGAAACAGAAAATATTGGTAGCCCGTGAGCAAAATTAGTAGTCCCATCAAGTGGATCAATTACCCACAAGTAATCAGAGTGTTTAACTTCGCTACCACTTTCTTCAGCAATAATTCCATGCGATGGATATTTTTTCTTTATGAAATCAATTATTGTCTTTTCAGACTCCATATCCGCTTGAGTTACAAGGTTTTTAATATTTGTTTTGAATTCTATCTCATATTTCCTACCATAAAAATTTCTAATAACCTCACCTGCAGACTTAGCAATAAAAATCAAATCATCGATCATTTTTATTTACTCCAATTTTGTTAACTACTTAAACTTTATTTTCAAATTTAATTATATTCAAGTTAACTAAATCAAAATACTTGCAATACTTTTTGATAAAATTTAAGTTCAATCATAATATTCATTCCTTGATAGCTCTTATCAAAATAGATATATTAGATATCATAAAAACAAATAATAGAAAAAATGTCAAGTGTAAATGTTCAGACAGAATTTATAGCTGATAATCAAAAAACTTTTATGGATGATATTCCTGATTTACTTCCTGTTTTACCTCTTAGAGATATTGTTATATATCCTTATATGATTTTTCCTGTTCTTGTTGGAAGGGAACAATCAATTAGAGCTGCTAATCATGCAGTTGAAAACACAAAATATATTTTCCTTGCAACTCAGGTTAAATCTCATATTGAAGATCCGCAACCTTCAGATATTTATAAAGATGGAACTATTGCAAAAATTGTTCAAATATTAAAACTACCAAATGGTTTAATGAAAATTTTAGTTGATGGTTTAATCCAAGGTAGAATAATAAACTTTACCGATAGAAAGGAATTTTTTGAAGCAAGAATTAAACCTGTTATCTTAAAAATTGAATTTGATTCAGAGATGAATGCTCTATTAAGGCAAATGAGTCAAATGTTTAAAGATTATGTTAAAATTAGCAGGCATGTGCCTAATGATACTATAGCAGCATTTGATAATATTGAAGAACCTGATAGAAAATTGTTTTATGCCGCAGCAAACATTATTCAACCAATCGATGTTAAGCAATCTTTATTAAGCAAAAACACCGTAAAAGAGCAGTACTATGAATTTATCAAAATACTTAACACCGAAATAAGCATTCTCAAAATCGAAAAAGAAATTGATAATAAAGTTCAAGAAAACATTGCTCGTTCCCAAAGAAAATTTATTATTCAAGAACAAATTAAAATTTTACAAGATGAACTTGGCGAGGATGATGAATTCAATCCTGAATATGCTAAATTAAAAGATTCGATTAAAAAAGCTAAAATGCCAAAGGAAGTTGAAGATAAAGCAATTGAGGAATTAAATAGATTAAAAAAGACTCCACCAATGTCACCTGAATCAACTGTGATTAGGAATTATCTCGAATGGCTAATTGCTGTTCCTTGGTCAAAAAAAACAAAAGACAATTTAGACATCCAACATGTTCAGAAAATTTTAGATGAGGATCATTTTGGATTGGAAAAACCTAAAAGCAGAATAGTTGAACATATAGCTGTTCTTAATCTGGTAAAACAAATGAAAGGTCAAATATTATGCTTTGTTGGACCTCCGGGAGTTGGGAAAACTTCATTAGCTAAATCTATAGCGCGCGCTCTGGGTAGAAAATTTGTTAGAATAAGTCTTGGCGGAGTCAAAGACGAAGCAGAAATCAGAGGGCATCGTAAAACTTACATTGGCTCTTTACCAGGTAAGATAATTCAATCTATGAAAAGAGCTGGAACAATTAATCCTGTTATACTTCTTGATGAAATTGATAAAATGAGTTCTGATTTTAGAGGTGACCCTTCATCAGCAATGCTTGAAGTTTTAGACCCAGAACAAAATAGCTCTTTTAACGACCATTATTTAGAAGTTGATTATGACCTCAGTCAGGTTCTTTTTATCACAACTGCAAATATCAGATATAATATCCCTTTACCTCTTCAAGACAGAATGGAAATAATTGAATTACCTGGTTACCTTGAAACAGAAAAACTTGAAATTGCAAAAAGACATATAATACCAAAACAGCTGATTGCACACGGTTTAGGACAAAAAAATGTTACTTTCTCCGACTCTGCAATTCAAAAAATCATTAGAGAATATACCCGTGAATCAGGCGTTAGAAATCTTGAACGAGAAATTGCCACTATTTGCAGGAAAATTACAAAAGAAATTGTTTTAAAGAAACAATCCAATGGTAAAAACCTAAAAATCCAAAAATACTTAGTTGACGAAAAGAAAGTAGAAGAATTCTTAAAGACTCCTAAATTTAGGTTTACTAAATATCAAAAAGAAAACAAAATTGGTCAGGTAATTGGTTTAGCCTGGACAAGTACTGGAGGTGAAATATTAAGTGTTGAAGCAACTATTATGAATGGTCCAGGAAAACTAACATTGACTGGGCAATTAGGAAATATAATGAAAGAATCTGCACACGCGGCATTAAGTTACATTCGCTCTCACGCTAAAGAATTAAACCTAAATCCAGATTTTTACAAAGGTAAAGAAATTCATATTCATTTACCTGAAGGTGCAATTCCAAAAGACGGACCCTCTGCTGGAATAGCAATGACTATGGCAATATTATCTGCTGTTTCGAATATTCCAGCTTCAAATCAGGTTGCAATGACTGGCGAGATTACTTTAACTGGTTCAGTTTTAGCTATTGGGGGTTTAACTGAAAAATTATTAGCAGCTAAAAGAAATGAAATTAAAACTGTTCTAATTCCTAAAGAAAATGAAATTGATTTGAAAGAAATTCCTAATGAAGTTAAATCAAACTTGAATATAGTTCTTATTTCAAAAATTGAAGATGCAATCAATTATGTTTTTCCTAACTACTTTAAAAAAATGAAAACTACTAATGCCCGAAAATTTTCTAAAAATAAACAGTGATAATAAATTAGAAATTTATTCTCTTCTAATTCCACAAATCGAAAACTTGTTAACCAAAGAGAATAAATTGGTTAGTAATCTTTCTAATTTAACAGCTCTCATCTATCATTCATTACCAAATTTAAATTGGGTTGGTTTTTATATCGCTGATTCAAACAAATTATTTTTAGGACCATTTCAAGGAAAAGTTGCCTGTACTTACATAGATTTTGGTAAAGGTGTTTGTGGAACTTCAGCAATTAAAAAAGAAACCATAATAGTTCCAGATGTTTATAAATTTGAAGGACATATATTTTGTGACTCAGATTCAAAATCTGAAATTGTAGTTCCAATAATAATTAACAATATAGTTTGGGGAGTTTTAGACATTGACTCGTTCGTTTTTAATAACTTCGATGAACTCGACAAAAAATTTTTAGAACAAATAATTGAAAAATTATCACATTTGATTAAAGAAAATGAGTTATTTAGTAACAGCTCGAAAGTGGCGTCCTCAACGATTTGATGAGGTCGTTGGACAAGAACATATCACTACAACTTTAAAGAATGAGTTAAAATCTAATAGATTGGCACACGCATATATTTTTACAGGTTCAAGAGGTGTTGGGAAAACTACAACTGCCAGAATACTTGCTAAAGCTATCAATTGCCTAAATCCCATTGATTATGAGCCCTGTAATAGATGTGAAATCTGCAAATCAATAAACGAGTTTAAGTCATTAGATATCATAGAAATTGATGGTGCTTCTAATAGAGGAATAGATGATATAAGAAATTTAAGAGAAACAGTTCGATATGCCCCAACAACTGGAAAATATAAAGTCTATATTATCGATGAAGTTCATATGCTTACTACTGAGTCATTTAATGCCTTCTTGAAGACTTTAGAAGAACCACCACCTCACACGATTTTTATATTTGCAACTACTGATATTCATAAAGTCCCCTTAACTATTATATCTCGTTGTCAAAGGTTCGACTTCAGAAGATTACAATTAAATACAATTAAAGAACAACTTAAAAAAATCGCTGAAGCAGAAAATATCAATATAAGTGATGAAGCATTAACAATAATAGCCAAAAAAGCCGACGGTGCTATGAGAGATGCTCAGAGTTATTTTGATCAAATCATCGCTTTCTGTGGAAACAATGTTCAAGCAGAAACTATAAAAAAAGTATTAAATATCATTAGTCAAGATATTTATTTCATTGTATCCGATGCAATTGTTCGAAAAGATTTTAACAAAGCTTTTCAGATAATTGATTTAATTCACAATAACGGTTGGGATTTTTTAGATTTTTATGAGGGACTTATAGAGCATTTTAGAAATATATTATCTGTTATTATAACTAATAAAACTGAATTAATTGAAACAGCTGAAATTTATCTGTCGATTTATTTGAATTACAAAGATTCTTTTTCTAAAAGTGATATACTAAGAATTCTTAATTTCCTTATTAAAAACCAGTCAGAGATGAAATTCTCCATAAATAAAAAAATTAAGATGGAAGTTATTCTCTCTCATCTGATTGGCTTACAGAATTCAACAACTATATCTGAAATAATAGATGAATTAAAAGAAACTCAACATCAAAATTCTGAAGAAAAAAAAAAGTTTATAAGTGACATCCCTGTATCAAAAGTTAATGAGACGAAAACACAATTACAAGTTTCAAAAAAAGAAATAAAAACAGAAAAAAAATTAGCATTTAATGATTTTGAAAAATGGGATTTTCTTGTTAATGTGGTAAAGAATGAAAAAGCTCTGATTTTAGGTTCAGTAATAACTCAACTTAAACCAACTAAAATAGAAAAGGATTGTATTTATTTAGATAACGTTGAAAAAGAAGTCAAAGATATTATTGAAATTAACAAACTCTATTTAGAAAAAAAGATAAATGAAATCTTTGGAAAAAAACTAAAACTTGAATTTCCTGAAGATAAAGCTTCAAATGATAATTCAATTCCCTCTTCCAAAAATTATACTAACATAGTTGAAAAGTTCATATTTGAAGAATTAGGGGGCAGGAAAATTCTATAAATCATTATTTTTCATTTAAGATAATATTTTCCTGATTGCTATTATTTCTCTATATTTGCATTCTATGAAAGATAAACTAATTATTGCAATTGATGGCCCAGCAAGTTCCGGGAAAAGCACAACTGCAAAATTGTTAGCAGAAAAGCTTGGCTATCTTTACATCGACACTGGAGCTATGTATAGAACTATAACATTATTGGCATTAAAAAATAATATCATAAATGATGAAGAAGCAATAGTTGAATTAGCAGAAAAATCTGATATTCAATTGAAATTTGAAAATGGAAACACTCTTGTTTTTGTTAACGGAACGGATGTAAGTGAAGATATAAGAACAATGGAAGTCAGTAAATATGTTAGTCCTGTCAGTAAAATTGAAAAAGTTCGAAAAATTATGGTTGAAAAACAGCGAGCAATGGGGCAAAACGGTGGTGTCGTTATAGAAGGACGCGATATAACTACTGTTGTTTTTCCTGAAGCTGATGTTAAAATTTTCCTAACCGCCTCTATAGATGAACGAGCCCGTAGAAGAATGAAAGAATATAAATCAAAAGGAATTGATATTGATTACGAGAAAGTTTTAGAAAACATTAAAGAAAGAGATACAATTGATTCAAGCAGGGAAGTAAGTCCATTAAGAAAAAGCATAGACGCAATTGAAATTGATACTTCAGATTTAACTATCGAACAACAAGTAAATATAATTTTAGATAAAATTTATTATTTATTAAATAATAGAAACTGAAGATTTGTTTAAGCCGGCAGTCAATTATGTTCAACAAATAACTGTTTTTTATAACTTTCCGGCTTGGTTATAAAAAACAGTAAAAAAATAGGAGGATGAATGTCCGAAAAACTTGAAACGACTTTTAGCTCTGTGACACCCGATGAAATTGAAAAAGCAAAAGTTAAATATCAAAATGAAAGCTATTCAAACGAAGAATTTGCAGCTTTAGCTAAGCTTTACTCCGAATCATTTAGAGATGTAAAGGAAGGCGAGCTTGTAAAAGGAAAAATTGTACGAATCCAGAATGATAATGTTATTGTAGACATTGGATTCAAATCAGAAGGTGCTATTCCATTAAGTGAATTCCCACCAGATGCAGACCTTAAAGTTGGTCAAACAGTTGAGGTTGTTTTACAAAGTGTTGAAGATAGTGATGGAAATTTACTTTTAAGTAAACAAAGAGCCGACTTTTTGAAAATCTGGGATAAAGTTTTAAAGGCATATAAAACAGGTGAGATCTTGAGAGGTAAAATTGTTAGAAGAATTAAAGGCGGTATGGTAGTCGACTTAATGGGAATGGAAGCATTTTTACCAGGTTCACAAATTGATGTTAAGCCTATTCGAGATTTTGATGCTTTTGTCGGTCAGGAAATGGACTTCAAAGTTGTAAAGGTTAATGAGCCTAATGAAAATGTTGTCGTTTCTCATAAAGTATTAGTTGAAGAAGAAATCGCAGATCAAAGAAATGCTATTCTGCAAAGTTTAGAAAAAGGTCAGATCCTTGAAGGTACTGTAAAAGCTATCACTGAATTTGGTGTCTTCGTTGATTTAGGAGGTGTGGATGGTCTGATTCATATCACTGATTTGAGTTGGGGGCGTATCAATCATCCTAATGAAGTAGTCAAATTAGATGAAACAATTAAAGTTGTCGTTACTGAATTCGATGAGGAAAAGAAAAGAATTTCTTTGTCATTGAAAAAACTATTACCTCATCCTTGGGAAAATATTGAGGAAAAATACAAAGTTGGTGATAAAGTTTCAGGTAAAGTGGTTTCTTTAACTGAATATGGTGCATTTATTGAAATTGAAAAAGGTATTGAAGGACTTATTCATAATTCCGAAATGAGTTGGACTCAACATATAAAACATCCAAGTCAGGTCGTTGCTATGGGTCAATTAGTTGAAGCTATAATTTTAAGTCTTGATAAAGAAGAAAAGAAAATTTCATTAGGAATTAAACAATTAGAACCAGATCCATGGCAAACTTTACTTCAAAAATATCCTGTCAATTCAAAACACATTGGAATAGCCAGAAACCTTACAACTTTCGGTGTTTTTGTTGAACTTGAACCCGGAGTTGACGGTTTAATTCATATCTCAGATTTATCTTGGACGAAAAAAATCCGTCATCCTGGCGAAGTCGTTAAGAAAAATGAAAAAATTGAAGTTATAGTTTTAAATGTTGATGTAGAACAAAGAAAAATTTCACTTGGACATAAACAAATTACTGAAAACCCTTGGCCTAATTTTGAAAAAATTTACTCTGTCGGTAAAATAACAACTGGAAAAGTGGTTAGAATTATTGAAAAAGGTTTAATTGCGGAACTTCCTGATAAAGTTGATGGATTTGTTCCAACATCTCAATTAACAACAAGAAAGATTAAAAACCTTGCACCTTATTTCCCAGTTGATTCAGTTTTGGAGTTAAAAGTAATTGAATTCGATAAAGATAACAAAAAAATTGTCTTAAGTGCATTAGCAATCTTAAAAGAAAAATCTGATGAAGAAATTCAGAATTATATTGAGAAATTTAAACTAGATAAAGAAACTGTAAATAATATTAGAAATTCAGAAACCGGTGTTATTGATACTTCAGATTTCCCAATTTTTGAAGATTCCGCTGACCAAATTAAAACTGAAAATAATTAATCATATCTATTAAGTTTTGGAGGCTGTTCTCTATAAAAATTTTTACAGAACAGCCCCATTTAATATTTACTATGTTTGTATTCGTATGCAAAAAACTGTTGCATTACATACTCTTGGATGTAAATTAAATTTTTCAGAAACATCTACTATAGCAAATCAATTTATAAAAAACGGTTTTTCTATAGTAGATTTTGACGACAATGCGGATGTTTACGTGCTTAATTCTTGTACCGTTACGGAAAATGCAGAAAAAGAATGCAGACAAATTGTTCGTAGAGCACTAAGAAATAATCCTGACGCTTTTATTATAATCACAGGTTGTTACGCTCAGCTTAGACCTGAAGAAATTATGGAGATAGAAGGTGTAAATGTAGTTCTTGGCACTAACGAGAAATTTAGAATTTTTGAATTGATTGGTGATTTTAACAACAAAAGTCTCTCCTGCATTTATGTATCTCCTACTGAAAAACTTTCAGATTTTGGTAAAGCTATTAGTTCAGAATCAATTAACAGAACTCGTGCTTTTTTTAAAATTCAAGATGGATGTGATTATAAATGTTCATTTTGTACAATTCCTCTTGCGCGCGGCAAAAGCAGAAGTATGCGAGCCGATGATTTAATTTCAGAATTTACTAAAATCATAAATGATGGCTATAAAGAAATAGTATTAACTGGAGTAAATGTCGGAGATTATAAAAATGACTCTGGTGATAATTTTTATGATATTCTTAAAAAGCTAATTAAAATTGAAGGTGATTTCAGAGTTCGTATTTCTTCTATAGAACCAAACTTGCTCTCCGACGATATAATTTATCTTATAGCCTCTTGTGAAAAAATTTGTAATCACTTTCATATCCCTTTGCAAAGTGGAAGCAACAAGATTTTAAAACTTATGCAAAGGCGATATACTACCGAATACTACTTTGATTTGATTAATAAAATTAAAAATATAATCCCAGATGCCTGCATAGGAATAGATGTTATTGTTGGTTTTCCAGGTGAGTCTGAAGAATTGTTTAATCAAACATATAACTTTCTCTCTTCTTTACCTTTTTCATATTTACATGTTTTTACTTATTCTGAAAGACCAAATACAAAAGCAATTAACTTACCCTTCAAAGTTTCTATATCTGAAAGAAAACGGCGAAATAATATTTTAAGAACATTAAGCGAACAGAGAAAAAAGGAATTTTATAGCTCTATGTTAGGTACAACCCACAAAGTTTTATTCGAAAGTGAAAATATTAATGGGTTAATAAAAGGTTTCACTTCAAATTACATTCGTATTTCAGTTAATTATGATTCTTCTCTTGTAAACAATTTTGCCATTGTTAAACTTGAAAACATTAAAGATAATATTATTTCTGGTTCAATCTTAGAGACAAATAATTACTTGATTCATCATTAAAATTTAATTTATTATTGAAATAAAAAATTATGAGTAAGACCTTATTTATCATATTTATTTTTATTATAGCTCATTCAATTATAAATTCTCAACAAAACCCTCATTCCATAATTGAACTTAAAAATTCAATAAAGGTATTTAACTCTGATGAATCAGAGCCAAAAGTATTTTTAACAATTGACCAAAATTCAAATAAAAAGAAAACAGGATTAGCAATATTATATTCGCTTTTACTTCCAGGAATGGGAGAATTATACGCTGAAGGATATGATAGTGGAATTTATTTCACTATTACTGACGGGATACTCTGGACTGCTGTCTTAGGAATGAATATTTATGGAAATTGGTTAGAAAAAAGTTATAAATCATTTGCTCAAGTAAATGCAAATATTAACCTTGATGGAAAAGACAAAGATTTTTTTGCATTAATAAGTGCTTATTCAAGTATTGATGATTACAACAATGAAAAGGCTTTTGAAAGAAATTTTAATGCTATGCTTGACAAACAAAAATTTTATTGGAATTGGAATTCAATTGAAAATCGTAAAACATATCGGAGAATGTGGACATCGAGCGAAAGCGCTTTCAATAATATAAGATTTGCAGTTGGGGGTTTAATTCTTAATAGATTGGTAAGTATAATAAACGCTGTGAGATTAACATCCAAGCACAATAGAAAAATCGATAATCATAATTTTTCAATAAATGTACTCATTCAAAAAAACATAAATTACGAAGACGAAATAATCCTTAACTTTAAACAAAAATTTTAAGTAAAAGCAACACTCACTCTGCCCTCCATGGCTTTGTGAATGTTGCTCCCCAGACTATCATTCTAAATTAAATTGACTTAACTCAGTTTTCTGTTGCTTATCTAACACTTTTTCTAAATCTAATAGTATCAAAAGCCTATCTTCAAGTTTTCCTATTGCAGTAATGTAATCGGCGCTTCCATCTATTACTAAAGATGGAGGTGGTTCTATTATTTTATTTGGAATTCTGATAACTTCTTTAACCGAATCAACAATAAAGCCCACTATCATACCGCTTACCTCAACTACTATTACTCTCATATTATTATCGAAATTTTTCTTATTTCTCTTTAATCTAACTCGTAAGTCAATAATAGGTATTAATTTCCCTCTTAAATCTATTACCCCTTCAACAAATTCAGGAGAATTTGGAATTTTGGTTATTAAAACTAACTTAATAATTTCTTCAACTTTGAGAATATCAATACCAAACTCTTCATTATCAATTTTAAATGTGACAAGTTGTATTATTTCATCAGTAATATTATTAAACATATGTCAGCTATAAAATTTCATTTAATTATTATTTATTAGAATTCATAGGTTATTTATAATCGTTTAGTTTGAAAACTTGTATAATATTTTTTAAGTTGATTATCAAATTATTCAAATCATCTACTGAACGAGCTATTTGCTGAATACCAATTGATGATTGATTTGTAAAATTACTAATATTTCCTAAATTCCGACTCATTTGCTCTATTGTTAATGATTGCTCTTGACTCGCAGCAGCTACTTGATTTGCAATGTCAACTACTTCATTTGATTTGGAAATAATATTTTTAAGTGATTCTTTAGCTCTGTTGGCTAATTGCTTACCTTCATTAACCCCTATAATTCCAGCATTGACAGAAACAACAGCTTTTTCTGTATCAGTTTGAATTTTTTTTATCATTGAAGAAATTTGTTTAGTTGCTTTTGTAGTTCTTTCAGCAAGCTTTCTAACTTCATCAGCTACCACTGCAAAACCTTTTCCTTGTTCGCCTGCCCTTGCTGCTTCTATTGCAGCATTTAAAGCAAGAAGATTAGTTTGTTCAGCAATTTCGTTAATAACCTGAATTATTTCACCAATTTGTTTACTATTGTCGCCCAATTTGATTATATCTTCAGTAACCCTTGTTACAATTTCAGATATTTTTTCAATTCCTAAAATTGTTTCGTTAACAACTTTATCTCCCATAGAGGCAGTTTCAGCGGCAATTTGAGAATTTTCTGCTGTTTTATTAGTATTTTTTGTTGCTTCGGTTATAGTATAACTTATTTCTTCAATTGCACTTGCTATATCATGTATCTGATTACTTAATTCTTTCGAATTTGAAGCCATCTTTTCAGAGTTAGTTGCAATTAGAGATGTTATATCAGATGTTTTATGAACCAATTTGGTTATACTTAAAACTAATTCTCTGATTCTAACAACTGTGTTATTAAATCCATTAAATAATTTTATTATCTGTTCTTCATTTCCATCTGCTTTTGCGAAAATATTAAGTTGGCCATCTGCTAACTTGTCCATTGAATTTAATAAAATTGAAATGTTTTTCTCTAATAATTTATTTTTTTCTTCAAATAAAGCTTTAAGTTTATTACTTTGTTCAGCATTTTCTAATGCAATCATTTCTTTTTTCTTTAATTCAATAATATTATTCTCAATTGTTTCTATCATTGAATTTATATTATAACTAAGATTACCTAACTCATCTTTCGTAGTATAGTGAACTCTTACCTGTTTATCTCCTTCAATAAACTTTTTAGTAACATCACTAATGTAAACGATTGGTTTAATAATTAATATTTTTAAGAAAACTATTGTAAAAAGAATAATGAAAGAAAAAATTATGAAATTTGAAATAAGAAAGTCTTTGACAAGTGAAAAAGTTTCTGCGTTAATCTCATACTTGGGTACTGCAGCAAATAATTTATAGTTCCATTTATCGAATGAGATTTCTTTATTTATGTATTCTTGATTAAATGATTGACTTTGTAAAATATTTTTAAGCTCATCAATCTGATAGTTATCTGAGCAGTGAATCACTATTCCTTTATCATCTATTAAAGTAACAAAACCTTTATTAAGAATTCTAGCAGAGCTAATTTGTTCTTTAATTGAAGTTAATGCTGTGAGAGGATAACCTACATAAAAAATTCCGATAACTTCATTTTTTTTGTTAAAAATGGGTTCATATCCAGTCATAAAAGGATTCTCTAAGATTGTTGCATATCCATAAAAAGATTCAGCATTTTTAATTTTTTGAATAACTTTACCTTTAGGGTCAAGTATTGTTCCTATAGCACGTGAACCATCACTCTTTTGAACATTAGATGTTATTCTAACAAATTCGTCACCTGACTTAACAAAAATTGTAGCAGTTCCACCTACAATTTCCCTAACATTATCAACCAAATCAAAATTTAATGTAATATTTCGATCGCCAAATTTAAGGTTAGGAATCTCTCTCTGAAAAAATTTTATATTGCCCTCTATATTAGGTTCACCATAACTCATTGCAACTTTTTTCAAATATTTCATTCCAACTTGTACCTGATTTATGACATAACTATCAATTAAATTAAGCTTAGATTCTAATTCAACTAAAGTTAAATTTATTCTATCTTCAATAGTTTCATTAAATTTATTTCGAATGTTATATAAAATAAAGTATAGAGTTATAATTAGAGCAAAGATTAGTAAGATTACTAAAGGAATAACGGTTTTATAAATTATCCTATTATACATCTTGATTTATCAATATTTAACTTTAATGCTTTCAAGGAATTAAAATTTTGATTAGATAATTGAATAGATTAGACCCCTATATCAAATTTTTCGAGCTAAAAAATTATTCATCTAGAAAATACTGATAATTACTATCCTCTTAACTCATTCAAAATTTTTTCAGCAACTTTATTTAAGACTTTATCAGAGTTGTAAAAATTATTAGAAATGCGTTCTCTTATTTGCTGAAATTGAATTTCTTTATTTTTTTGAAATAATTCTTTGGCTTCTTTAGAAATTTCAACCACATCGCCCCTCAAATTTTCTTTTTTGGGTTCTAATTTATTTGTAACCTTATTTTCAGACACAAAAATTTTATTGATAATTCCTTTGATTTCCATATTATCTCCTCAGATAGTTTAATATCTTTTTCTCATTTATAGAAGTTGCAAGCATTTCTGAGATATGACCTATCTTATTTCTCCATGTTTTTAATTTATTATCGTATTGTTCTGAAATTAGTTTTGCATATTCTTCAATTTTTTTTCGCTCTTCTTCATTTTGATTAAAAAATCCTTCCTCTTCTAATTTTGAAATTTCCTTTCTAACTTTTATCATTCTATATTTAATATCATAAAAAACGAAATCGAAATTCTCTTCATTAAGGTCTGTTAATAAATTTAATATTTCAGATAATTCTTCTAATATTTTCATATTATAAGCTCATTTGATTATTATTAAAAATATTACTCATAAAATAACTCTGACTTGATATTAAAGACGCCAATTGTGATTGTAATTTTTGATATTGACTTCTTAATCTGGCAGCTGATTTAGAAATTCTATTCTCAGCATTAGTAATAGAATCATTTATAAAGGTAATGTTTGAAGCCAATTGATTCTGAGCCTTTTTAAGGTAACCATTATTACCAGTGTAAGGGTCTAACTGCTCAATTAACTTTTTAGCAAAACCTTGATTTGAATTGAAAAATTTTTCTACCTCTTCTAAATTTGTTTGTATTTGATTGACTAACTGTGATTGATTAGATATCGAAAGACCACTATTCACATTAAAAGTTATACCCAATTTTGTAAGAGAGTTTATACTCGAAACAGGAAAACCTGACAAAGAGTTGATTGCATAAGAATTAAGTAAACTTAATAATGAATTTGCATTAGAGTCACCTAAAAGTAAGCCTTTTTTATCTTTTGATGAATTCGTATTATCCTTAAGATATTTATAAAGTTCATTAAACTTTTGAACGAAATTTTCAATTTTCGATTGTATTTCATTAATATTAGTTGAAGTAGTAAGAACTACATCAGGCTCATTAGTCTCAGATAGTGAATTCAATTTTAATTTAACACCCTGAATCAAATCATTTATTTCATTACTATTTCTTTCAACATTAACACCATTGAAAGTTATTTTTGCATTTAATTGATTTGTTTGATGAACAAATCCTGGTATATCATCACCACCATTTACTTGATTAAAAGTAGGTCTGTTAGTTCCAAAATTTAAACCAAAAGTGGACAGCACACCATTAACTGTAATATCAGATATTTCCAATATCCTAAAATCATAACCTGATTTTTTAGACGATATTGAAATTTGTGTAAAACCAGAAATTGGTGAGAAAACTGTTGAATTGATTGCCTCTGAACTGGCTATTTCTTTCTGGTTAGATATTCCCAGTGACGATAAAAGTGAACCTGTATCATCCTTAAATTGAATAAATTTTTTCTTATCATATGAAGTTACTTTCAATCCAAAATTGCTACCAGATTGAATTTTTTGTGCTGAAATACCAGTTATATTATTTAATTGTGCTACAATATTATCAATAATTGTTTCATAATCACCAGTAATATAATTAATAGTATATTCTTCTCCACCAAAATTAAATTTAAACGAACCTGTGTTACTGTTATTACCAGAAACAAGATTAGAATTAATAACTGCTAAATCATTTTTAATTGCGTCATTAATTTTGGAAGCTAATGACGCATAGGAAATATTACCAGAATTAAAATCACTTGCTTGAAGAGTTAATGTTATTCTGCTATTAAAGGAATTTCCTTGTCCATCACCAGTTTTTATTTCGAAAATATAATCTCCAGAACTGACTATACCCGATGGATTATTAGAATTCCTATCAATTGATAAAGCTGTATCATTCTTTGCTAATTGATTAACTCTTAAATTATAAGAACTAATCTGAGCATTTGATGTAGCAGTAGCGGTTATTCTGTTCTCATTCGAAGATTTAACAGAAATTGCTTTAAAAATTGAATCAGAATTCTGTAATTTCAAAGGTTCTAAAGAGCTTTTTAAGGAATCTATCAAATTCAATATTTTGCCATAAGCAGAAGATAGATTATTATACTGGGCTTGTTTACTTTTAAGTGGTGCAACAACCTTTTTAGTCTCTGATTGAATAAAACTATTTACCAGAGAGTTGATTCCACTTGTTGTTAATGAATCTATTGTCATAGAAAAAATTAAAGTTAATTAATTCTTATTTTGATTAAATGCGTTAATCCAAGTTTCTCTAAGTTCGGTTAAAATTTTTTTAACAATTTCATTGTTATTTTTTCTCATTTGATCTTGGCAAAATTGATAAAGTCGGAACAATCTAAAAGAAATATTTGTCATCTCTTCATCATCATATCTCAAAGCATTTATTAAAACTTGAATAGCCTCATTAGTTTTAACCATATCTTTTCTTTCAGCGTTTGCAATAGCAAAATCATAAACTTTAATCAAGAGCTTTTCTGGAGTAGAATTCATAATATCGTTTACCAGATAAGAATTAATTTTATTTGATTTATATGTTGCTATTCCTTGCATAATTTACCTCTTTATTTTATTAACCCCCTGACGAACAAATCAGGGGGTTCGAATTACTGAATTAAACATTATCTGAATAAAGACAATAGACTCTGAGGAGCAACATTAACTTGAGCCAGCATAGCAGTTCCAACTTGAATACCGATTTGACCTTTGGTAACATTCAATTGTTCAAGAGCCATATCGGCGTCAAAAAACCTGGAGATTGTTGCTGTATTGTTGAATCTTGCAGCTGTAATAAACTCCTCTCTTGAATCAAATGTTTGTGCTCTGTTACCAATATAACCTAAAGCATTTTTAATATTGTTCCTGAAAGTGGTTATGTTGTAAGTTAGGTTAGAGCTGGTATTCTGCAAACTTGTAATATTAGAAGCAAAATCACCAATTTCAGCACCGATATTGACTGTTAATGTTGTTCCAGCACCGAAATTTTGGTTAGCAGAAGCAAGAACATTCGCACCGTTAATAGTTGTGTTTGTTAAAATGTTATTTATTTCATTTGCTAAAACAACAACATCATTAGCAAGTGCAGCTGAGTTCTTCAATGGATCAAGAGCATCTTGTTGTTTAGCATCAATTTGATTGAGTTTATCAAGCACCTGTATTAATGCTGATTCACCAGTTGATAACCAGTTTTTAGCAGAAGCAATGTTACCAAGTTGAGCCTGATATCTCAAGTTCTCGGCTTCGAGTTCCTTACCTACTCTGAAACCGGATGTATCATCAGCAACGCTGTTGATTCTCTTCATTGTTGCTAAGCGTAGCTGAGCTTTTGCAGTTTGGCTATTAACTTTAGCCAATGCATTGTATGCACTGAGTGCATCAAGGTTTGTGTTGATTTGGAAAGGCATATCTACCTCCATGTTTTTTTGTTAATAAATTATACAAGCTTCCTTGCTTGTATTGTTAATTAAGTGAGAAGTATTTTTCAAAACCTGAAAGAACTAAAACCCGGCTTAGCTAAGCCGGATTTTCTAATTTCTCATAAACTATCTAAATAGTGATAACAAGCTTTGTGGAGATACATTAACTTGTGCTAACATTGCAGTTCCAATTTGAATACCTATCTGACCTTTTGTAACATTTAATTGTTCAAAAGCCATATCTGCATCGAAGAATCTGGAAATAGTTGCAGTATTGTTAAATCGAGCGGCCGTAATAAATTCTTCTCTTGAATCAAATGTTTGTGCCCTATTACCAATATAACCTAATGCATTTTTAATATTGTTTCTGAACGAATTGATGTTATATGTTAAGTTAGTACCAGTGTTCTGTAAATTAGTGATATGAGTAGCAAAATCACCAATTTCAGCACCGATATTGACTGTTAATGTTGTTCCAGCACCGAAGTTTTGGTTAGCAGAGGCAAGAACATTCGCACCGTTAATAGTTGTGTTTGTTAAAATGTTATTTATTTCATTTGCTAAAACAACAACATCATTTGCGATAGCTGATGTGTTTTTCAATGGGTCAAGAGCATCTTGCTGTTTAGCATCAATTTGATTGAGTTTATCTAAAACTTGAATTAGTGCTGATTCAGCAGTAGCGAGCCAGTTTTTAGCAGATGCAATATTACCTAATTGAGCCTGATATCTGAGATTTTCGCCTTCCAGTTCTTTACCTACTCTGAAACCGGAAGTGTCATCAGCAACGCTGTTGATTCTTTTCATTGTTGCTAAGCGTAGCTGAGCTTTTGCAGTTTGGCTACTAACTTTAGCCAATGCATTGTATGCACTGAGCGCATCAAGATTTGTGTTAATTTGAAATGGCATATCTACCTCCTTGTAGTTTTGTTAATGAATAATTAAGCATCCATGCTTAATTTGTTATTTTAATATTATTATCGTAAATACTTAAAATTTCTTTAGTCTTTTTTATAAATTTCAATTCTTTAAAGAACAATAATTTTTAAATTCTATTTAATTATCGTAAAATAATCTTTAAACTTTAGCTTTAATTTCTCACATACTTGCAAAAGAACTTAATATTATTTTTTTCATTTAAATTATCGTAAGATTGACATTTTTGTTAACAGTCTGATAGTCAAATAATTAAAATTACATATTCCGTTAATGAAAAAATTAAATAATTGAGAATAGTTACATCGAAGGAAGGTAATTTAGATAAACTTAATTACCTAACTTTTCCTCTAATTTTATACACTACACTCAAGCAGTTTTAATATTTTCTTTTGTTGGTTGTTTAATGTTACTACCTTTGACCACTTAAAGTTTTCTTTGGCTGAACTCAATTCAACTTT
>Ga0308389_1000435_pt1 | contig 30686 bp, 27 predicted proteins | sample Hotspr2Sample148_FD_202362 | JGI IMG/M metagenome (GOLD analysis project Ga0308389, IMG submission 202362) | Hot spring phototrophic mat microbial communities from Mushroom Spring, Yellowstone National Park, Wyoming, United States - 20040719_148 ... | reverse complement strand
GACGTAACGGAAAACAGACTCGGAGTCCCAAACAAAATTGCAAGTTTCGTTCTCCCGCTCGGCACCACACTTAACAAGGCAGGTACTGCTCTCTATCAGGCAGTTGCCGCTTTATTTATAGCACAAGTATGGGGATATGAGCTCTCGGCAGGGTTGCAGCTGACGATATTTATAACCAGTGTAATTACAGGCGCAGCAACTGCTCCGGTAGCAGGTGCCGGACTTGTTATGCTGGTTGTCATACTTAAATCAGCAGGTTTACCCGAAGAAGGAATTGCTCTGATAGTGGGAATCGACAGGATAATTAATATGTGTAGAACAACTGTAAATGTACTCGGGGATACTGTTACATCCGTTATCATAGCTAAATCTGAAGGAGAACTCGGTAAAATAATTCCGGAAAATGAAGACTGAATATCAGGCTGCAATGGGCATGTGATCAGGGCAATCAATCCTGATATTATTGTATTTAAGCTTCATGGAAAGCAACTTGCAGTAAAATCCCGAATCATTCAGCGGGTTATAATATCTGCAGTTAAAACACATTCTCTGAACATTTATTATTTTCCTGTCATAAAGATGCTTTATAATCATAACCAGGCTGTGATAGAGCTCACTCCTTCTGGCTTCAGACAACCCGCTTACAATCTCTTTAAAACTTAATCCATACGATGACAATTTAGCTGCAATATTTCTTCCGTTAGAGGAAAGCTCAAGATAATAAGACCTTTTGTCAGAAATATTGTTTTTCTTTAGCAATATTTTTTTAGCCAAAAGGCTCTTAACGGAGTCACTGACCGTAGCCTTGGTAAGATTAAATTCACGGGCAAGATATGTAATTGTCTTCTTATCATGAACTTTATGGTAATGCAAAAATATCAGAATCTGAATCTGCATGGGACTAAGAGAGTGGTTTTTGCTTTCATCCCAGAATAAAATACGAAAAGCCTAGGAGATTTTCTCCAAGGCTGAAACAATTTGGCTGTCAATATCCTGAGACTGCTGCTCAGGGGGAAAAAAAGATTCCATATAAAGGATTTAATTAAAAATTATCGTCCCTCGCATAGGGATAACACCAGAGAACTACAGATAAAGTAACGGCTTTAAACCACGCATCATGCATCTTCTGAACATCCTCAGCACTGTGCCCTTTCTTGCCCAGAAAACCTTTTATGGTAGCTGTAATTGGATAAATAAAAGCAATCATATATCTCATTGGGATAATATTCACGGACTCAATGTTATCTGTTTTATTTTTCTTTGTGCTGTGATGTCTCAAAGCAATTTCATGCTGATAATTTAACCAGTCCTGATCATATTCCCTGAAACATAAATCCTTTATCCATTGTCCGAATCTTGCTCTGACAGCTCCAAGATAGTCAGTATTAGCATTACCTTTTCCATCGGTAAAATAGTAAACCAAATGCTCATTTCCACCTACAAAACCATACCATAAATCAAGGATTTCATCTATCTGTGATTCAAGAACTTCACCTGCCATTTTAAGATATTTTTTGTCCTCATCGGTAAACAAAACAGTTTTCATCAGCAGATTTAAATCATTCATGCTGACGGGTGATTTAGCTACGTTTGCTTTACCGTAATCGTAGCCCTTTATTTCCTGTGACATTGTAATACCTCCGGTGATTAAGATAAATGAAATGATTAATTTTAATAAATAGTTCTTCATTAGTACCTCCTTTTTTTAAAATTAACAGCACAAATATAGTTAGGTATCCTAACTATTGTCAAGGAATTATTTATTCTTAAACATTACCTTGTCTTTACATTTTTAACTTTAAATGTAACAAAGCTTTGGCTAAATTGAGGAAAACTTATAAATATGGCACACCAGTTTATTACAAACACTGATAGACTATTATCTGACGTTATTAATAATATACTGCCCTCTTCTAAAAGCTTATATTTTCTTGTAGGTTATTTTTACTTCTCTGGGTTTGAAGAAATATACAAAAATATTAATGACATACATCTGAAAATTCTTATCGGACTTGATGTCGAAAAAGATTTATTCAATAAAATAAAAGAGTTTGAAATTATTGATGAGACAAATCGCTCAAGAGGCGAAGTAAGATTAAAGTTCAACAAAAATCTTGTTGCAATTTTTAATGATACTGATTTTTTCGATTCAGTGCAGAAGCAAGAAGCTTTCAGAATCTTTATTGAAAAAATTAAAAACGGTACACTCGAAATAAGAAAAACACTCAAACCAAATCACTCCAAGCTATACTTGTTTGAAAATAAAGACGAATATTCACAAGGTGGTGAATTCCCCGGAACATTGATTACCGGCTCAAGTAATCTTAGTCGTGCAGGATTAAGAGGTCAACACGAAATAAATGTTGTATTTAAAGATGAACATTTTAAGGAAGGACTTGATTTATTTAATAAGTTATGGAATGATTCAGTACTGATTGTCGATAAAGATAATTACAACGAATTTCATAAAGAAGTTATTGAGAAAATCTGGATAGATAAATTACCCAGCCCTTATTTGCTTTATCTCAGAGTTTTAATTGAATATTTTACAATTGCAAAGCGTAGCACAATCGCATTTCCATCTGATATAACAGGGGAGAAATTTAAAGACTTAAAATATCAGATTGATGCCGTAAACCGAGCAATAAATATTCTGGTGCAACATAATGGAGTAATTATTTCTGATGTTGTGGGACTTGGCAAAAGTATCATTGCCTCTGCAATTGCTTTCAATATGAAACTCAAAACTATAATCATCGCACCGCCTCATTTAATACCGCAGTGGGAAGATTACTCCTATGAATTTAACTTCCGAACAAAAATTTATTCAAGCGGAAAAATTCAACAAGCACTTGAAGAAAATAATGATGATGAGCAAAAACTTATAATTATTGATGAAGCACATAAATACAGAAATGAAAATACTCAAGACTATGCAATGCTTCACCAACTTTGTCAGAAAAATAAAGTTATCCTTCTTTCTGCAACTCCGTTCAACAACCGTCCGCAAGATATTTTTGCATTAATCAGACTTTTCCAGATAACAGCTAAATCAACGATTAGAACGGTTGATAATCTTAGCTACCAGTTCAGAGAGATGATAAAAGAATTTAAGAAACTGAAAGAAAGCCAGAAAAAGAAAACAAAATCAGAAGCACAAATAAAATATGAAATTGAAATTCTTGCAGACAAAATTAGAGACATTCTTTCACCAGTAATAATTCGACGTTCACGCATTGACCTTGAACTAATTGATGAATACAAAGAAGATTTGAAGCATCAGAAAATTTCTTTCCCAAAAGTTAATGATCCAGTTGTGCTCGAATACAAGCTCGGTAATCTGACAGAATTATACATAAACACATTTTATAAAATTGCACCGCAGGAGGAAGGGAAAGGATTTATCGGTGCTCGCTATATGCCGGCTAATTACATTAAAAATATTGAGAAGTATAAAGAAAAAATTTCAGAAGAGTTTGATGATGTAAACTTATTCAAACAAGCTCAGCGAAACTTGGCTGATTTTATGAAGCATTTACTTGTACGACGTTTTGAAAGTTCGATTGAAGCATTTGCAAAAAGTCTTGATTCAATGATTCAATCCTCTGAATACATCAAGGAATGGTATGTGCGGCTTGGTAAAGTGCCTATCTACAAAAAAGGGAATCTTCCTTCCATTGAAGAACTTTTTAATCTTGAAAGTGAAGATGCAGAAATAGATTTGAAAGAAATCAACTTCGAAGAACAGCTTGCTTCTTATACAGAAAAGGGACTTTTCCTAATTGACAAAAAAGAACTAAGTATAAATTTCATTCGTGATCTCGAAAAAGATATAAACTTGTTAAAGGAAATCAGAAATGATTGGTTTGCTAATGGTTATCCTGATGATCCAAAGCTCAAGGATTTTAAGGTAATTCTGAAAAATAAACACAAAGAAATGCCATCTCGTAAAATTGTTGTCTTTACCGAATTCGGTGATACAGCAGATTATCTTTACAAACAATTAAAAGATGAATTTCGGGTTTTCAAATATTCTTCTAAAGATTCTACTCTTACGAACAAAGAAATCATTAGAAGAAATTTTGATGCAGGCATTCGTGAAAGTTTGATGCTCAATGATTATGATATCCTTATTGCAACTGATGCAATATCAGAAGGATTTAATCTTCATCGTGCAGGAATAATTTTCAATTATGATATTCCTTACAATCCAACAAGAGTGATTCAAAGAGTTGGAAGAATCAATCGCATAAACAAAAAAGTTTTTGATGAATTATTTATCTACAATTTCTTCCCATCTGCAGAAGGGCAGCAGCATACTTTTGTTACGCAAATTGCAACTCTTAAACTTGCTATGATACAAGCACTTATTGGTGAAGACACAAAAGTACTTACAACCGATGAAGAGCTTCGCTCATTTTTTGTTGAACAATTTCGTGAAGAATTGAAAGAGCAGGAAGCTAAAGAATCTTGGGATGCAAAATTTCTAAATGAATTGAATAGAATTAAATCAACGAATCCTGAATTGTACCGACAAGCACTTGAATTACCGAGAAGAATCAGAATTAAGCGAACAAAAACTTTTGAACAAAAAGGTGTTATTGTTTTTGGTAAGAAGGGCACAGATTATATTTTCAAACTTGGCACCTCAACTACAGAATATCATACATTGAATGCAAGAGATGCAATCCAACTATTCAAATCAGAGCCCCAAGAGAAACCAGAACCAGTCAGTAATGAATTTGAAGCAATCTATCAAACCGTGAAAGCAAATTTATTTACTAAGAAAAACGAAGTTGCACTTGATAAAGGAAAACGGGAAACGATTGATAAACTTCGTTTCCTGATTGATAGGAAAATTGGTAATCAGGATTATCTGAAAGATCTTCTTTTTGTAGTTTCCGAGTTGGATTCTTTGCCGGAATTGTATCATAGACAGATAAGAAAAATTAGTGAAAAAACAATTGAGCGAGATTTGAAAAAACTGATGGAAGAGATTCCGCACAGTTATTTAATGGATATAATTAAGAAAGCACAAATGATTGATGAAGCAGAAGAAAACTTAATATTAGCAGAGGAGTTGACCTCTCCTTAAATCCCTCTCTTTAATAAGGAGAGGGACTTTTAAAACCCCTCTCCTAAGTTAGGAGAGGGGCAGGGGTGAGGTCGAAAATAATTACTATGACAAAACACTATAACAAACCAGAACTAAAACAAACTCGACGTGATTTGCGTAAACAACAAACTCACTGTGAGAAAATTGTTTGGACGTATCTTCGTAATAGGCAATTTCTCGGATACAAATTCCGACGCCAATATTCAGTTGATCATTATGTTATAGATTTTTACTGTCCCAAACTAAAACTTGCAATTGAAATTGATGGAGAATATCACGAGAAGCCAGAACAAAAAATATATGATAAAGAACGACAGAGCTATTTAGAAAATTTTGGAATTACTTTTGTAAGAATAAAAAATGAAGAACTGCTTGGAAATCCTGATCTGGCTTTTGAGAGGATTGAGCAGGCAGTAAAAAAGCTGACCTCTACCTAAATCACTCTCCTAATTTGGAATAGGGGCAAGGGCGAGTTCGAAAAATAATTGACAAACTGTGGAACTCATATGAATTTCAATAATCCATATTCGAGGGAAGCGTATAAAGAATTTTTTCAAAATCAGTTATTAACAGATGACTTCAAAATCTCTGAAGAAAAACTTTCTTTTGAGTTTACTCCGCAATACCTGAAAAGTGCTTTTGTAATTGGAGAAGATAAATCTCTCGAGCTGAAAGTACTTGAAGTATTGCACGATTCCGAAAATGACCCGCGTGTTGGTTTGTCGAAAGATATATTTCGTGTGATGGCGTCGTATGGATACAAAAGAGCACTTGTTCTGCTTCATTCCTCCAGATCAAAAAACTATCGTCTCTCCCTTGCAACAATAGAACTTTCCCTTGAAGGAAGTAAAGTAAGGAAAGAATATTCCAATCCACGCAGATACTCTTTCTTTCTTGGTCCAGATGCAAAAGTAAAAACACCAGAAAGTTTTCTTATTAGCAAAGGTAGAGTAAAAGACTTTGAAGATTTGCTTAGCAGATTTTCTGTTGAAGTTGTTACCAAACAATTCTATCAGGAAATTGCAAATTGGTATTTCTGGGCAATGAGGAATGTTAAGTTCCCTGATGATGCGGAAGCTGAAGAGAATGGAAGAAATATTGCTACTATTTGATTAATTACCCGCTTAATCTTTATCTGGTTTATGAAAGTGCGGAAACTTGTTCCTAATGAATTATTTGATGAAGAAAATTTAAAAAGAATACTAAAAAAATTTGATTTAAAGAATGACAATTATTATAAAGCCATACTCCAAAATCTTTTCTTCGCAACACTAAATACTAAACAATCTAACAGAAGATTTACAAGCAAGAAAAAGGGTTATAAGGGTTACAGCACGGACTTTGGCAATCACAATGTTTATCGTTATGAAGATGAATTTACTAATAGTGAAGAGGTAATAGAAAAATATTTTCTACCAATTCCTTTTCTCAATGGTGGTTTATTTTAATGTCTCGATTATAAATCAAAAATTAAAGATGAAAGAAAATACATTGATGGTTTTACATCGACTAAATCTAAACAGCCAAAAATTCCGAAATACTTATTCTTTTCTGATGAACAAACAGTTGACCTGAACAAAGATTATGGCACATCGAATAAAAAATATATTGTTCGTGGCTTAATAAAAACTTTGTCTCTATATAACTTTACAATTGATGAGAACGATCCGAACGACGCAGATGTTGCACTTGACCCAGAATTACTCGGTAAAGTATTCGAGAACTTACTTGCAAGTTACAATCCAGAAACGTCAAAGACAGCCCGTAAATCTACTGGTAGTTATTACACTCCACGCCCTATAGTAGATTATATGGTTGATGAAAGTTTAAAACAATATTTTAGAACCCACTTATGTTTAAAGGGTGCCGACAACACCCCTGTTGTCGGAGAAGGTAACAACAGCATCCGTGCTGTTGGTGAAGATGTTGAAATCGAGAGCAAGAATGTTATCAAAGCACAAATCGAGAGCAAGGATGCTCTTGACACTTTAAACAACTTCACATTTTTCAACCCTTATGATGAAATTGACATTTATCATTCGCATAACTTACCTCACTGGCAGCAAAAAAATGTCTGGTATTTTATTACCTTTCGTTTAGCCGATTCACTTCCAAAAGAAACAATGGAGGAAATCAGAAAAGAACGAGAAAAATGGTTAATCAAGCACAAAAAAAATAATAATGAACCCTATTCCTTAGAAGAACTGAAAGAATATTACAGATTGTTTTCTGAGCGATTTGAAAAATTGCTTGATGATTGCCGAGGAAGTTGTGTTCTGCGTCAAGAGAAGATTGCGAAAATTGTTGCCGATACTTTACTTTATTTTAATAACAAAAAATATATACTTGATGATTGGGTAATAATGCCTAATCACGTCCATATTCTTGTTAAACCAATTGATGATTATACTTTGCCTGAGATAACTCATTCGTGGAAATCCTTTACTGCAAATGAAATAAATAAATTACTTGGAAGAAGAGGACAACTATGGCTTCACGAATCTTACGATCATATAGTTAGAAACGAAAAAGCTTTTTATGCTATCAAAAATTACATTAGAAATAACCCTATTAAAGCGAATATAAAATTACCCATCTGTGCCCAAAGCTGGACTTACAAAGTTATTAATAGTGCCGAAAGCATCCTTGCTGTCGGAGTTGAAGAAGGTAACAACAGCATCCGTGCTGTTGGTGCAGATGCTGAAATCGAGAGCAAGAATTTTATCAACACACTTGTCGAGAGCAAGGATGCTCTCGATACTTTGTTTTCAGACGAAGAAGGCAATCCCTTTGATGAGGCTACTACCGTAAAACTCGTATCTCTCATTGACTCATTACGGGCGGTTGATCCTGCTGTTGGATCGGGCGCGTTCCCGATGCGGTTGCTGAACAGATTAGTTTTCCTTTTGCATAAGTTAGACCCCGAAAATAAACTCTGGAAAAAATCTCAAATTGATGGAATAAAGAAAAGCGTTAAAGACCCAATTCTGCAACGGAAATTTATTGAACAGATTGAAAAGAAATTCAGTGAAAAAAATCCTGACTATGGACGCAAACTTTATCTTATTGAAAAATGTATTTATGGAGTTGATATCCAACAAATTGCTGTTGAAATAGCTAAACTAAGATTTTTCATTTCTTTACTCGTAGATGAAAAAATTGATTACTCTAAACCCAACGAAAATTACGGAATAGAACCTCTTCCTAATCTCGACTTTAAACTAATGCAAGGCAACAGCTTAATTTCTTCTTTTGCCGGGATTGATTTTAACACAAAGCCAGATGAAAAAGATAACCTCTTTTCTTTTGATGACCGTTACAAAAAACTAATTGAAGAATTTGAAGAACTAAAAAGCCAGTACCAGAACGAACCCGATGTTGAAGCAAAGAGAATATTGAAAGATGAAATTGACAAAAAGTTATTAGAAATATTTGAAGAAAAATTAAACCAGCACTTCCCACAGTTAAAAGAAATAAATGAAAAAGCTGCTATAATAAAAAATGAAGCCCAAAGAAAAGACTACATAGAAAAAGAAAAGAAAAACTTATTTAAGAAAATTGGAATTGATTTAGACCAGGCAGAAAAAGATTTAATTTCCTACACTGAAGGACGCAAACAGAAGAATTTCTTTTTGTGGGATGTTTACTTTGCCGAAGTGTTTACTGATAAAGGTGGTTTTGATATTGTTATTGGAAATCCACCATATGGTAATTTGCTTAAAGATAGTGAAAAGAAATTTGTTTCTAAATTTTTTAATTATTCAACGACATCAGAAATTTCAAGTTCGTTTATTGAACAATCAATCAAATTATTAACTAATAAAGGAAATTTATCTTTTATTATCACATATGCTATAACATTCAGCAAAGATTTTTCAAAAAATCGAGAACAAATTGCTGATAATTTTGAATTTAGTAAAATTTTTATTTTTGATAGAGATAAATGTAGAATATTTGAAAATATGACTCAAACTGTTGCTATCTTACAATGCTTTAATAAAAAATCGATTATTAAAAAAGGTATATATTCAAGTAGAATGTTTAGAGAAACACCAGATATTTATAAAATTGAAGTTGCAAATTGCAACAAATATTTATTACCTAAAAAAGCAAATTATAAGGATAAACATCGCCTTCCTAAAATAGGAGAAGATATAAATAGACAAATATTAGATAAAATAATGGAATTTAATTATGATGTAAAAGAAATTCTTAAATACAATAGTGCTAAAATTTGGATAAGGACAAGTGGTAATTACTGGTATAATGCATTTGATAAACAACCATATCATAGCGTTGAAATATCTCCACTATTTGTAGATAATGATTTTGCTGATTTTTTAATTTTATTAATTAATTCATCGCTTTTTTATTTTTGGTTCAGAATTTATGGAGATGGAAGACATATGAATATAGATATGCTTAAAATGTTTCCTATTCCAAAGAAAGAAAAAATAATAAGATACAATATTTTGCTAAAAAAGATGAGAATAAGATTTGTAAATAAATTATTTTCCGTGTTTGAAAAAGATCGGAATAGATTTTTATCAGAAAGGTAAAATCCGAAATAGACTTATTAGATATTTTTTTGGGAAGACATTTATATAATCTTGAATACTATGAAATTGTCCATATTTTAAATTATGATTCTGAAATTCGTGGTGGTAATACATTAAAAACCAACTTTAAAGAAATTATAAATCAAATTCTTAGATTCAAAAGCCAAAATCCCCAAGCCGACACCAAGCATCTCGAAGACCAGATAGACATAATGGTTTACAAACTCTACGAGCTAACCTACGAGGAAGTTGAGATTATTAACCCGGAGTTTGAAAAAATAATAAGTAAAGAGGAGTACCTGTCCGCCTCTGGAGGATGAGCAATTTGAGATTAGACAGTGAAATCATTTTCTTTGAAATCAAATTAACTCAAGCAGAACGTGAAGAAGTTTATTACTCAGTTTGTGAGCTTGTGCAGAATAGATTGAACAAAGCGAGGAGTGTGTGAAAAATTATGAGCAAATATAGAATTTATATTGACGAAGTAGGTAACAATGATCTTGAAAGTTCAGATAACGCAAATCATCGTTATCTAAGTCTAACCGGTTTGATTTTTGAGTTAAATTATGTAAAAGACGTTGTAACTCCAGCATTGGAGAAATTAAAGCAAAAATATTTCCCATATCATCCCGATGAGCCAGTGATACTCCATCGAAAAGAACTGGTAAATAAAAAATTTCCTTTCGATTCACTCAAAGACAAAACAATAGAAGAAAATTTCAATTCTGAATTCATTCAGTTATTAAAGGATTTAGATTATTTAGTGGTTTCTGTTCTAATAGATAAAAAAGAGCATAAATTAAAATACCAGACGTGGAAATATGACCCTTATCATTACTGTATGGAAATATTAATAGAGAGATTTTTCTTTTTTCTTGAATCAGTTGATTCTGCCGGAGATGTGATGGTTGAATCTCGCGGTGGTAAAGAAGATATGAGATTAAAAAAGTCATATTCAAAAATATTTCAAAATGGTACCCAGTTTATAGAATCAGGAAGATTACAAAAGCGACTAACAAGCAAGGAATTAAAAGTAAAACCCAAAATGTTGAATATAGCTTGTTTACAATTAACCGATTTAATAGCTCATCCATCACGAAGATTTATGTTTAGGAAATACGATATAAATGAAGGTAAAGAATTCGTGTTTGGGGATCAGATTATCTCAGTTATTGAGGGAAAATACTATAGAGGAAAATTTGGTGTCATAGAAGGATATGGTATAAAGCTTTTGCCATAAAAAGAAAAACCCCGATTGCTCGGGGCAAAGGCTCTTGCGTCCTTCCACCTCCAGATGAACTGGATTGTTACAAAAATAATATTTTTTTATACAATATCAAAAATTTTTTAGGTGGTTTGTTAATTGTACTATGATTAAGTAACTTAAATACCAGATAGACATAATGGTTTACAAACTCTACGAGCTAACCTACGAGGAAGTTAAGGTTATAGACCCCCGAGATTGAAAAAATAATAATTAAAGAGTAGTACCTGTCCGCCTCTGGAGGATGAGAGGTTTGAGATTAAATAAAGCAAATAGAATTACTGGTGGATAAAATATTAGCAGCAAAACAAAGTAGCTCCAGCATCCCCGCTGGAGTTTCATCTCGAAGCAAGGATGCTTCGGCTACTTTTGAATGGGAAAAAGAGATAGATAAGCTGGTGTATAAATTATATCAACTAACACCGGAAGAGATAAAGAAAATAGAAGGAGGGAAATAATATGATAAACAAATTGAAGATTGAAAATTTTCGTTCAATAAAATCGCAAGAAATAGAGTTAAAAAACTACACGATCTTTATTGGAGATAATGGAACGGGAAAAACATCAGTTCTCGAAGCTATCAATTATGCGTTATCTCCATCATATTTATCTGGAAGGATTAAACACACAGATTTTTTTAATGGTGAAGAAAATCCAATAAATATTGAATTAATTTTTGATAGTAATTTAAAGGCAAAATTACCAGATGGATATACAAAGCAAGAGATTACCTATGACAAATTATTATTGAAAATAAAATTTAGAGAAAGGAAAGCGCCCGACAAAGCTTTTTCTGATTTAGTTGTAATTGATCATAGAATAGATCCTACTAATTCTATTAGAAAAACAGAAAAAGGGTGGGCAATACCAAGAAAGACATCTAAAAATGAATTCGAATTTACTGAACGATTACTGGCTTTAAATATTATAGAAACAGAAGATCTGCCAAGAAGCTTTTATTTTAACAAAAGTCGAGATAAACAATTGCAAAGAGGGTTTAACTCGTCTATAAACACAGTATTTGATGATTTCAACTGGAGATTTTTAAAAAACAACGATAGTAAAAATTTTTTTAGTGAAAAATCTAAAATCGAAAAAGAGAAAATTCTTGATATGATTGATATAAAAGAAAATGTTTTTGAACAGTTAAATAATAAATTAAATAAATTTAATATCACAAATGTTGATATATCTTTCATTGATGGAAAAGCACCTTTTAATAATGCATACCTTACTAAAAAAGAAAATTTAGATTTGCCAATTAAGTATTTAGGCTCAGGAGTCGAAATGGTAATTTCTTTGCTATTCCTTGAAACAATGGCTTCATTGTCAAAACAAAAATTGGTAATACTTATTGATGAGCCAGAATTACATCTTCATCCCTCATTGCAATATAAATTATCAGATTATCTTGAAGAAATTTCAAAAACTCATCAGGTAATAATTTCTACCCATTCACCAATATTCTTTAAAAATTGTCTTAGTAAAAATAACATTCAATTATTAGTTGCCAAAAATGAAAATGGTGAATCAAAGTTTTCTAAGAGTGAAGAGTTCGGACTGTTTCCTTGGAGTCCAAGCTGGGGAGAGATAAATTATTTTGCTTTTAATCATCCTACAATTGAATTTCACGATGAATTATACGGATATTTACAAGTAACTTCCGATAATTATAAACTAAGCGAATTCGAAGATTGGCTTAAAAGTAAAAACATCAGTAAAGAGAAGAAATGGATAGAAGAAAAAAATGGTGTTCCAATACCTGTCAAAGATGTAACATTACCAACTTTTATAAGAAACAAAATTCATCATCCAGAAAATCAATCAATGCAAAATGAAAACTTTAATAGTGAAGAACTTATAAATTCAATTTTAATATTGATTAAATTATGTAAGGAATTAAAAAATGAATAATGTAAAAGAACCCTTTATAGATTGGGGAGGTGAATGGACAGCAACTAAACTTCAAGCATTTGAAGATTATGTAAATGCTTATTTAACCATTATGAATGCTCAAAAAGATAAATATAACGGCTCACCAACTACGATTTACTTTGATGGTTTTGCTGGTAGTGGCAAGAGAAATATATTATCCAACGATAATGAAAAATTATTTAACGATATTACAAATGATGAATTAACTGTTTATAAAGGATCGGCAGAGAGAGTATTATCGATGACAAAGAAATTTGACGAGTATTATTTTATTGATAATGATTCTGAAGCAATAAATATTTTGAAAAGTAATTTAGCTGCAAAAAATTTAATCACAAGCAGCTGTAATTTTATTTTCAATGATGTAAATGAAGAACTGAAAAAATTTTCTAAGTATTTAGATAAAAAGAAAGCAGCACTTATTTTATTAGACCCATTTGGAATGCAATTGAACTGGGAAAGCATTGAATTATTAAAAGATAGAAGAGTTGATCTTTGGATTTTATTACCATCTGGAGTTATAATTAACAGATTTTTAGATAGAAAAGGTAAATTGTTGTTCAGCGAAAAACTTCAATCGTTTTTTGGAATGAGTGAACAAGAAATTCGAGAAATATTTTATAAAACAGAAACTATTGAAACATTATTTGATATTGAAAATAGGATAATTAAAGTGAGTGATTCTATTACTAAAATTGCAGATGTTTATATTCAAAGATTAAAAAATATTTTTAAATTTGTTACAAATGAACCTTTGAAGTTATTAAATACAAAAGATATTCCTATTTACCATTTTGTTTTTGCATCGAATAATCAGATAGCTTTAAAAATTGCAAACCAAATAATAGAAAAGAGACGACAGTGAAATCCACCAAAATCGAATGGACAGAAAAAGTCTGGAATCCAAGTATAGGCTGCAATAAAGTTTCTGCCGGCTGTAAATTCTGTTACGCAGAAGTTTTTGCTAAAAGACTCCAAGCAATGGGATTAGAAGATTACAGCGATGGATTTAAGTTTAAGATTTTACCTCATCGTTTAGAAGAACCTTTGCGAATTAAAAAGCCAACTAAATTTTTTGTCAATTCGATGAGTGACTTATTTCACGAAGAAATGCCTTTTGAATATCTTGATATGATTTTTGATGTAATTAAAAATACACCGCAGCACATTTATCAGATACTCACCAAAAGAGAAAAAATAATGCTTGAGTATTTTTCAACTCATACAGTTCCGGAAAATGTTTGGCTCGGTGTTAGTGTAGAGAATGCAACATTCAAAAAACGAATAGATTCCCTTAGAAGAATAAAAGCTGCAATAAGATTCATTTCATTTGAGCCGCTTATTGGCTCTGTTGGTAAGTTAAATTTATCCGGAATACATTGGGCAATAGTTGGTGGCGAATCAGGTAGAAAAGCAAGACCAATTAAAAAAGAATGGGTTGAAGAAATCTTTCATCAATGTAAAGAACAAAATGTTGCTTTCTTCTTCAAGCAGTGGGGCACTTGGGGAGCTGATGAAATAAAAAGAAATAAAAAAGAAAATGGACGAAAGTTTAAAGGTAGAGAGTGGAATGAATATCCAAGTAAAAAGTATCAACAAGTTCTTTATTGACAAAATTTATGGGCAACAAAATTCAATTTTTATTAACAAAGAAAAAAAGCACCAATAAAAACGAATTTATTTTCTTTTATTTTGAAATAAAAGGAAAAGTTAAGCAAGTTATTTTATAAAATGACTTTTTGATTGTGATTAGAAAATTAAATTCAAAATAAAACAGTTTAATAATTAAAAATTCAATAATCTTTGATTATACAAATAAAGTTATAAATTCTAATTGTAATTGTTAAAACAAAATTTAATTTGATATGAAAGAGATAAAAATCTAAAGGATTATTTTAATCTTAAAAAATTATTCAAGTAGCTTTCTTTTTGAAATTTATCATTATCAATAAAATTAAAAACAAAAAGTCAGGAATTTGACTTTAGAACTCTGCACTGATACCTATAGATGGTAAAATACCAATAGAAGATGTTTCGTCAATTTTTTGTTTTTTTCTGTCCCATCTGATTCCAGCTAAATTTTTCTGATTATAAACATTTTGAACATCAATATAAGTAATTAAAGACCAACCTTTGAAGTTCCATCTTCTATCAACTCTTAAATCTAAGCTATGCGCAGATCTTAGTCTTCTTGAATTATAATTTTCTACTAATTGTCTTCCATCACTTTCAAAAGGAGTGTAAGGACGCCCAGATGCGAATCTAAATTTAGTACTAACTTCCCAATGCTTATCAATTTTATAACCACCACTTAAGTTAATTATCCAATTCTGATCAAAAGCGCCATCTCTTTTAATTCCATCAAATGAAGTAAAATCTGTTTTTGAATAAGTAAAACTTAAAATTCCATAAAAGGGTGTTTGAGATAATTTTTTTTGTAGTGAAATTTCAACTCCTCTTGAAATTCCATATCCTGAACTTACTAAAGGTTCTAAACCGAAGGATGAAAAATTATCTTCACTGCCAGAAAATCCTGCACCAGTATTAGCTAAAACTAAATATGGTCTGATTAGACTTGTTGGATAGTTTGAATAATCTTTAATAAAACCTTCTACTTTTAATAGTGCATCGTCATTTAATTGATAATCTAATCCTAAAATGTATTGGTTAACTTTAATGCTCTTTAAATCCCTATTTGATTTATCTGCTATAAGCCAGATGTAAGAAGGAGTTTGATGATAAATTCCTGTGCTGAAATTAATGTTAGCAATTGGACTGATTGGATAGGAAAAAGAAATTCTTGGACTAATGTATGATTTTTTATTTATTGCATTGAAATAATCAAATCTTGACCCAATGTTGGTAATTAATCTATTGAACAATATCAAATTAAAGTTAATGTATGAAGCACCTTTGAAAAATTTTTCGGATTTATTAAGAGAAGAAATAGAAATTGTATCACCAAATGAAGTGACAAAAATTGGGAATAGAATATCTGCATCAAATTCAATAAGCTTGGTTGAAATTCCAAAATTCATTTCAGTTTTTGACGAGAATTTATGGACAACATCAACTTTAAAGTTATTTTCTTCTTCTCTTGATATGTTTTTAAAGATTGGGTTTAATAAAGTATCGCTTTGAATCGAATTGAAATCAGTAAAGTTTCTGCTAAGAGTAATATTCATAAAACCATTACTAAGTAATCTTCGATAAGAAAGCCCTGTTGAATATTGAATCTGGTCGCTTCCTAAGATTCGGGAGTTGTCAAATCTTTTTTCAGGTGTGTCATTAAAAAATTTCACATTATCAAAAGCCCCGATAAAAAGAAAAGATAAAGAATTGATATTATCTAAATTAAATTGAAATTTAGACAATAAATCGTAATATTCAGGTACAAATGCAAAACCTGCTGCTTTAAAGATGAAATCGAGATAGCTCCTTCTTAAAGAGAATAAGAAATTTGAGTTTTGATTTATAACAGGACCTTCAAGATTCAATCCGAATTGCGTTGCAGAAATAGTTGCTTTTCCGCCTAACCTGTCGTCTCGTCCTTGTCTTAAATTTATTTTCAGAACTGAAGAAAGTTTATCACCATAAAGAACTGGAAAACCACCAGTTGAAAAAGATGTTTCTCTAACAAAATCTAGATTTATATAACTAAGCGGACCGCCAGTTGCTCCCTGAGTGCCAAAATGATTAATGTTTGGAATTTCTAATCCATCAACGATATAAAGATTTTCTGAAGGTGCGCCACCCCTTACTATTAAATCATTTCTACCAGCATCAGCTTGAGCAACTCCAGGTAGAACTGAAAGTGCACGAACAACATCTTCAAAACCCCCAGGACTTCTTCTTATTTCTTCATAACTGAAATTTTTTATACTCGTTGGTTGTAAAATGTCTTTCCCAAAGTAATCTTCTTTTACTATGACATTTTCAATTTCAATTATTTCAGGGGTTAATTCAAAATCAACTTGTGTAATTTTACCTGGCTGAACTATTATATCAGTTTTAACTTGATTTCTATATCCAATGATAGATGCCCTAATTTGATAAGTTCCAGATGGAATATTTTTAATTGAAAAATTTCCATTGATATCGGTAGCATCTCCAAAATCAGTTCCTAAAACTAAAATATTTGCAGAAATAAGAGGTAATTTTGTATTTATTTCTCTTACCTGTCCTTTAATTAACCCAAACCCGTTTTGAGCAATTAGTAAAGAAGTTGATAAAGCAATAATTAACAATAACAAATTTTTAATCATTTCACTAACTTTTTTCTGTTCCAAACAATTATTTCATTTAATTTAGTTCAAAACTAAATTGTTAAAGAGATAAAAATCTATTTATATTAACGATGTAAATTCAACTTTCTAATGAAAAACAAAAAAAATAATTCTGAAAAAAAAACTAAATTTTGGCGAGTTGGCAGAAATTAAATCTGCTTTTAGTTGTTTTGAAAACTTCTTAAAAGTATTTCATACATTAAAAAAAGATTTATTTATCTGGGTGTATGAGTTAGAAAAGCGAAAGAGTATTTTCCGTTATTCTGAAAATTTACCTCTAATTCTAAATCTTAATGTATCAGAAAAAAGTAAACTTGATAAAGGGTTAAATAATTTTATTCACGAAGAAGATATCAATGATTATCAATCACGGATAGATAATTTACTAAATCAAGCAGAATTAAATAATTTAGAGCAAGAATATAGATTAAAAACTATTGATGGCAGTATATTATATTTTCAAGAAAAAGTAGTTAAATATTTAAATAAAGAGAAAACCATTTTAATTGGATTTGCAAATGATGTTTCTTCTTATAAAAAAACTTTTTCGATTTTAACAGAAAAGATTGGAAATCAAAAAGAGCAAATCAATTCACGCGATAAATTTCTTTCAATACTTTCTCATGATTTGAGAGCACCTTTTACGAGCATTATTGGTTTTACAGAAATTTTAATGGAAGATGATACTCTGTCCGATAAAGAAAGGAATGAATTCTTATCACTTATTAAAGATTCTGCTACAAATCAACTTCAATTTGTGAATTATATTCTCGACTGGTCAAATTTAAAGTTGGGCAGAATTCAACTTAACCTTCAAAAGGTTCCTATTGCTAATTTAATTTATAACAGTATATCAAATCTTACAGGTAACTCAATCAGAAAAAATATAGAAATTAAAACTCGAATTGATGATTCAATTTATGTTAAAGTTGATGAAAGATTGGTTCTTCAGGCAATAACAAATTTATTAAGTAACTCAATCAAATTTACACCTGAGGGAAAGAGAATATATATCTACACAAACAGATTTAATAAAAACTTCATAGAACTCATAATAAAAGATGAAGGAGTCGGAATTCCAGAGGAACATAAATCAAAATTGTTTAATGTTGATAATCTTTTTACTCAAAGAGGAACTAAAGGCGAAAAAGGAAGTGGAATAGGATTATCATTGGTTAAAGAAATAATTGAAAAACACGGTGGACAAATCTGGTTTTTTTCTAAAGAAAATGAAGGGACGGAATTTCATTTCACATTGCCCTTAGTTGAAAATACTATTTTATTAATTGAAAATGATATTGAAGTTTCAAAATTAGTTTTAAATAGCCTTAATGAACATTTCTGGATGTTTAAAACTATTTGGTGTGAGAATGCTTATAAAGCCCTTGATTCAGTATTTGATAATCTTCCTGCAATGATTATAATGAACCCAAAACTTGAGATGATGACAGGAAAAGAACTTATCAAATCTATGAAAAAAATTTATCCCAATTTTGATCCACCTATAATTTTATTAGTTGATGATTTAACTCTTGTTGAAGAATTTGAGGAGTTTGGGATTAAAAATTATATATTAAAACCATTTGAGTTTCATAAATTAGAACTGATGATTTCTAATATTCTTTGTATGAGATATAATTAAGGTTTTTATATGTTAAATCAGAAGGATATTTCTTCATTTTTGAAAGGTGATAAGGTTGACCATTTTTTCTTAATAAATAAATGTGAACTCAAAATATCTAAAAAGAACGATGAATTCCTTGCATTCGAATTTGCTGATAAAAAATCCACTATAAGTTCCATCCTTTGGAAAGATAAAAAAGAATTCGACACATTTAAAAATCTTTACAATCAGGGAAAACTTATTGGACAAGTTATAAAAGTATCTGGAGAAATTTCTGAATTTAATAGCAATCTAAATGTTAATATTGATTCCATTAGATTGGTTGAACCAACAGAAAACATTTCAGCACGAGATTTTATGATGACTTCGGAAAGAGATATTGAAGTTATGACTTATGAACTGCTGGATTGGATTAACAATAAAATTTCAGATGAATACTTAAAAAAACTTCTAAAAAATATTTTCAATGAAGACAGATTAAAAAAATTTGCTAATCATCCTGCGGGAAAGACCTGGCATCATTCTTACATTGGGGGACTTATTGAGCATACACTCGAAATAATCTCAATTTGTAATTTAGTTTCAAACTTTCATAAGGAAATCAACAAAGATTTACTAATAACTGCAGCTATTTTACACGACTTAGGTAAATTAGAAGAAATAAGTTCTGAACCGGGTTTTGAATATACAACAGAGGGTAAATTATTAGGACACATAGTGCTGGTAACAATTTTAGTTGAAGAGGAAATTAAAAAAATAAAAGGTTTTCCCAAAGATTTGAAAACCAATTTACTTCATTTGATTTTAAGTCATCAAGGGAAGTTAGAACAAGCCTCTCCTGTAGTCCCCAAAACTTTAGAGGCAATTGTTCTGTATTTTGCAGATGAACTTAGTGCGAAAACGAACGCATATAAATTATCACTTCAACGCGAAATGAAATCTCCTTCAGGATGGACAAAATTTATAAACCTTGCAGAGACAGATTTGTATCTCCATAATCTGCAATCACCTCATATTAAAGAAAAAGAAACATTATTCGATTAGATTTTACATCAATGGAGAACGAATCTATTACTTTTGATTTTTCAATATCTAATGTTTCATTCAACTCTCTTTTCAATATCATGAAGTTTCAATTATTATTAAAATCTTATATTACTTTTATTCAAAGAATAATTTAACATTATATCAAATTTAAAAGGGCAATTAGTTTTATGAGAATAATCGTTGCTGGATTAGGAGATGTAGGGCATCAATTAGCAAAAAAACTTTCAAACGAAAAAAATGATATTATTGCAATAGACATTGATGAAAACAAACTTTCTCGCTTATTAGATTCAGCTGACATTTTAACTTTACATGGCTCTTCTACTTCAATAAAAACTCTACAAAAAGCCCAAGTTGATGGAGCAGATTTATTGGTTTCTGTCACCTCTTCAGAAGAGGTTAATATTATGACTTGTATTATAGGTAAGAAACTTGGTGCAAAAAAAACTATCGCCAGAATCGCAAATGAAGAATACTTAGAACCTGATAATCAAGAGTATTTTGCTAAGATTGGAATTGATTTTATGATTTATCCTGAAGACCTTGCTGCAAAAGAAATAGTTAATCTTATAAACAGAACAGCAGCTACAGATATTGTTGAATTCCAGAAAGGGAAAATATCAGTAATTGGTTTACGCCTTGACAAGAATGCACCTATAATTCAAAAATCTATTTCTGAAGTTTCCAAATTAAACCCATCAACTGATTTTAGAGTTGTGGCGATTTATCGTGCTTTTAGAACCATTATCCCAAAAGGTAATGACAAATTCCTCCCAAATGACCAGGTTTTTGTAATTTCAAAATCTGAGGCAATTGAACAAGTTTTAAAACTTGCAGGTAAAAAAGATATTAAATTTAATAATATAATGATTTTAGGTGGTGGTAAGATTGGTAGAAAGGTAGCCTCATTAATTTCTAATAAGATGAATGTTAAAATAATTGACTCCAATCAACATAAAGCTGAAGAATTAGCTGAATCATTACCTCAGACATTGGTTATTCAAGGTGACGGACGAGATATTGATTTGCTTGCACAAGAAGGAATAATTGATGTTGATGCATACATTGCAGTTACTGAAGATGCAGAGACAAATATTATTTCCTGTCTTTTGGCTAAACATTTAGGAGTTAAGAAAACCATCGCACTTGTTGATAAAGTAGAATATGTCCCTTTAACTCAAACTATAGGATTAGATTCTTTAATAAATAAAAAACTAATAGCAGCGAATAATATCTCTCGTTACATAAAACGAGGGGAACTTCTTTCTTATGCTTCTTTAGAAGGAATTGATGCAGAAGTTTTAGAATTTAAAGCTCACTTTGGTTCAGATATCACCAAAGATTTAATTAAAGATTTAGATTTTCCTAAAGGTGCTATAGTCGGTGGAATTGTTCGTGGTGATGAGTCTATTATTGCTACTGGAAATACTCAAATAAAACCAGGTGATAGAGTTGTTGTAATTTGTTTACCTGATAAAGTATCTGAAGTTGAAAAACTTTTCAAGCAGTTATGAATTATAAGTTTGTTTTTCACATCATTGGTTTTTTGCTTGCATTAACTGGACTTTTAATGTTTTCTGGCATTCCTTTTTCAATCTATTATAATGATAATGATGTTATTGATATTCTAATTTCAGGTTTAATTACAGCATTTACTGGATTTTTAATCTGGTCATTTACTCATAAAAATCTTGATATGGAAATTGGAAAAAGAGAGAGTTATTTAATTGTTACTGTAGGATGGTTTATCGTTTCACTATTTGGGACATTACCTTTTCTAATTTCAGGTTATTTACCTTCTTTTACAGACGCATTTTTTGAAACAGTATCTGGTTTTACTACAACAGGGGCAACAATTATAAATGATATTGAAGCTTTACCACACGGCCTAATGTTCTGGCGTAGTATGACTCATTGGATTGGTGGTATGGGAATTATTTTGCTTTCCATAGCAATTCTACCTTTATTAGGAATTGGAGGTATGCAATTGTTTCAAGCTGAAGTTGCAGGTCCTGTTAAAGATAAATTACATCCAAGGGTTCAAGAAACGGCTAAAAGATTGTGGGCAATCTATGTCCTTTTTACTTTGGCTGAAACTTTTCTTTTAATGCTTGGTGGTATGAGCTTATTTGATGCGTTATGTCATTCTTTTGGTACTTTAGCAACTGGTGGTTTTTCTACTAAAAATCAAAGTATAGCTTTCTATAATTCCCCTTATATTGAATATATTATAATAATTTTTATGTTTATTGCTGGAACAAATTTTAGCCTACATTACCAGGTTCTTAAGGGTTATATTTTGAATTACTTCAAAGATAGTGAGTTTAAATTCTACTCTGTTTTAATAATCATTTTGGTATTGTTCACATCAATTTATTTGACTTTAAATAATAACATTAATTTTGAAACTTCTTTCAGACAATCCGCTTTTAGTTATATTTCAATTCTAAGTTCAACTGGTTTTACAACCGTTGATTATCAACAATGGGGTCCTTTCTTTACAGAAATATTTCTTATTCTTTTGTTAATTGGTGCTTGTGCTGGCTCTACAAGTGGTGGAGTTAAAATAGTTAGATATGAGATATTGTTAAAAAATAGTCTTCTAGAGTTGAAAAGACTAATCCATCCAAACGCAATTATTCCCGTTCGACAGAATGGAAAATCTATACAGGAAGAAATCATAGCAAAAATAAGCGGGTTTGTTCTTTTATATTTGATTATTTTTGGATTGGGGTCTATATGTTTAAATATTTTAGGACTTGATTCAACCTCTGCAATGGGCGCTGCAGCAGCCTGTTTGGCAAACATAGGTCCTGGCTTAAATTCAACTGGGCCTGTTTCTAATTATAGTTCTGTACCCGATTTAGGTAAGTGGATTCTCTCTTTTATAATGATTTTAGGCAGATTAGAAATATTTTCTATATTAATACTTTTCTCACCTTCATTCTGGAAAAGATAGATCTCTAATTATGAATTATAAGATTGTTTTTAATATAATTGGTTTTCTTTTGATCCTGACTGGATTATTAATGTTACCCGGAATTTCTTTTTCAATGTACTATGGTGATGATGATATAATATCATTATTAACTTCATCTTTGATTACCACATTATCAGGATTGACTATCTGGTATTTAACAAAAAATGCTGATAAACATCAACTTGGAAAAAGAGAAGGATATCTTATTGTTACGCTTGGATGGATAACTATGTCAGTTTTCGGTTCAATCCCATTTGTTTTACATGGCTCAATTCAATCTTTTACTGATGCATTTTTTGAAACTATTTCAGGATTTACTACTACAGGCGCAACAATTCTTCAGGATATTGAAAAATTACCATCAGGACTTCTTTTCTGGCGTAGTACGACTCAGTGGATTGGTGGAATGGGAATCATTGTACTATCTTTAGCTATTTTGCCATTATTAGGTATTGGTGGTATGCAATTATTCACTGCAGAAGTGCCGGGTATTACTAAAGATAAGTTTCATCCAAGAGTTAAAGAGACAGCTAAAAGATTATGGATTATTTATTTAATATTAACCTTAACCGAAACATTTCTTTTACTGGTTGGTGGACTTAACCTTTTCGACGCTATCAATCATTCTTTTACTACTATGGCAACGGGAGGTTTTTCAACGAAAAATAATAGCACTGCTCATTTTGATTCTATTTTCATTCAATATGTTTTTATATTGTTTATGTTCCTTGCAGGTATGAATTTTACTTTACATTACTACGCACTTCACTTTAATTTTGATGCATTTAAAGGCAATTCTGAATTTAAGTTTTATGTTATTTTTATTTTTATAGCGACTTTGGCAATAATGTTTGTTCATCGTCCTCATCATAATTTTGAGTTTGAAGAGTCATTCAGACAAACATTGTTTCATATCATTTCTTTAGTTACAACGACGGGTTATGTATCTTCAGATTATGAAAATTGGGCACCATTTTCGAAAGTAATATTTTTTATATTGCTTTTCATAGGTGGATGCACAGGCTCTACTGGAGGAGGGATTAAATTTGCAAGGCATTCGTTATTATTAAAAAATAGTTTACTTGAATTAAAGAGACTTCTACATCCACGCGCAATTATTCCAGTTCGTTTCAACAATAAAGCTGTTAGTACTGAAATTATTTCGAATGTTCAAGCTTTTCTTTTTATTTATATTTTAATTTTTACAATAGGAGCAGTTTTACTTTCTTTAATGGGATTAGATTTTTTCACTGCTATTGGTGCATCTGCCACTTGTCTTGGTAATGTCGGTCCTGGTTTAGGAGTTGTGGGACCAGTCGGTAATTTTTCTACTCTACCAGACTATTGTAAATGGTTAATGAGTTTCTTTATGTTAGTTGGAAGATTGGAACTTTTTACGGTTTTAATATTATTCTCACCTAATTTTTGGAAAAAGTAAAATTATAATCAATTAAGTGTTTCTTTAATAACTCATCTTTCCCATATATATCATCTCGATAATTAAGAATTCCATTCTCGTCTACCCATGCTGTGAAATAATCAATAAATACTGGTATTTCGTTATGCAATCTAACTTCAGTTGTTTTACCGAAAGAATAATTTCTTCTTAATTTATCTCTAAAATCCTGATATTCTTTAATTGACTCTTTATTAGATGGCGGGAGTCCTGTTTCGATTTTGATATAATCATTCTTCCAATCTGAGTTATCTTTAAGTAAAAAGCCAGCTAATTGAAAAGGTTTCTCAACTCTTATGCAACCGTGACTTACTGCTCTGTTTGCTTGTTGAAATGGTGCTCTTTTAGGAGTATCGTGTAAATAGATACTAAATTGATTGTCAAACATAAATTTAATTTTTCCCAATGCATTATCAGCTCCAGGATCTTGTATTAAAGTGTATTTTTTAGTCTTTAATTCACTAATATTTATTTCATCAATAGTTACAGGTTTCCCTTTTTTATATGCTTTGAAATTTTTCTTTTTAAGATAAAGTGAATCTTTCCTTAAACCATCAATTATCTCCTCTTGAATAATTCTTTGTGGAACTGTCCAAGTTGGATTTAGGATTAAATGACTTATACGACCATAAAGAATTGGAGTTTGCCAGTCTTTTTTCTTTCCAACACAAACCTTAATTTCATCTTTAATGTAGTTGTTTTCGTATATCATAAGTTTAAAGTCTGGGATATTTACAAGAATGTATTTTGATGTATCTGAATAATCGAACCATCTAAATCTTTCTAAATTTAATTTTATTTTCTCAATATATTTTTGAGGGTTTATGTTTAGCCTTTCAATTGTTCCTTTACCTATTATCCCGTCCTCAATAAGCCCGTGAGATTTTTGAAAAAGTTTAATTGGTTCGACCAGTTCTTTAATGTATAAATTTTTATTACTAATTTTAATTTTATTAGTATCAATGAAGCCTAATTTAGTTAGATTATTGACAATATGGTCTATGTACATAAAATTATCGCCAGGTTCGATTTTAGAATTTGGAACGGGAATTTTTTCCCACTTTTCTTTTAAAAGTTCTTTGAATTTTTTTAGTGTACCTTGAAGTCTTATGTATCTTTCATTTCTGGGTTGTATTTCATTTAGATAATTAATTATATCGTTCTTATTAAGAACTTCTGTCATATCGTTTTCCGTCAAGTTTTTAACAGGCAATTCATAATTAGACCCAAATATTTTAATCGGGTCTAATATGCCCTTCCTTAAATGTAATGAATAATTGATCAAAGAGTTAGCTAAAATCATTTCAACATTTGAGAGGTGATGATATCTTTTATTTAGTGGTATAGACTCATTTAATGCGGAGGAAATTTCAGTTTTAATAATTTCAATTCTGTATAATTCGGGATTTATACCATGATTATCTGCTTGTTCAATGTAATCAAGTATTGAATTAACTTTCTGAATTGAACCAAAATCTTTGATTAGCACTGGCTTATAATTAGTTTTTGAATAATAGTTATAAATCAGTTTATAATTATCGATATAATTTGTTAACCAATCAGTTGAGTCTAAAGAGGTAATTCTGGTAATAAATACTTTCTGAAAATCCTCATTCAGTTTTTGGGAGATGACTTTATCAGGATTGTCTGCTTTAGTATTTATGTCACAGTCCCAAGTTAGCAAAGTCATTAGAGATAAAATCAATATCTTGACACTTAGCATTTTTAGTATTTGAGTAATGTTTATTATCATAATATTGGTAAAAAATCCCAGTTTACAACTAAATATAAATAAATATTTTTTAATTAAGTGTTACAAAGGGTGTCTTTTTATATCAACTTTTTTTAATAAATTTCAATTTAATTTTATAATAAGTTTAATAATTCAATGTCTCGCAAAAAATTATCTTATACAATTCAACCTTCATTAGAGAAGAGGTTGAATGATTTTTTTGTAATGATTGCTGGTTTGTGGACTTTTTCGATAGAGTTTTTTAAAAACATATTTATCCCACCTTATGAGATATATGAAATTCGAAAACATATGTATGAACTTGGTTTAAAGACATTTCCGATAGTCAGTGTAACTGGATTTATAATTGGATTGGTAGTAGCAATGCAAACACAACCGGTTTTAGCAAGGTTTGGTGCTGAATCAAATTTACCAGGCTCGGTAGGTATTTCAATTGTTCGTGAACTTGGTCCAGTTATAACAGCCTTGATTTTTGCTGGCAGAGTAAGTTCCGGTATTGGAGCAGAACTTGGCTCTATGCGCGTTACTGAGCAAATTGATGCTATGGAAGTGGGAGCAGTAAATCCATTTAAATTTTTAGTCGTTACAAGAATTTTTGCCTGCACTTTTATTCTTCCAATCTTGACAGTTTATGTGATCTTTATTTCTTTACTTGGTGCTTATATAGCAGTTTTGCTTGTTCAAAATATGACATTTGAATTTTATATCGGTTCGGTTCTGAAATCCGTAGAGTATGGAGATGCAATCCCTGGAATATTAAAAACTTTTGTATTCGGTTTTATCGTTGGTGTAGTTGGTTCTTATAAGGGTTATACTGCTACCAATGGCACTGAGGGAGTTGGTAAGGCTTCTACAACTGCAGTTGTCGTATCATCGTTACTAATTTTGATTTTTGATATGATTTTAGTTAAAATCACTTTGTGGCTCTGGCCCACTTTCTAATATGTTAAAAGTTGAAAATTTATCTAAAAGTTTTAATGATAAAGTTATTTTGAATAACATTTCCTTCCAGGTTGCTGATGGAGAAAATTTAGTAGTTTTTGGAAGAAGTGGAACTGGAAAAAGTGTTCTATTAAAATGTTTAGTTAGATTATTAGAACCTGATAGTGGTAGAATTTATGTTCAAGATAAAGATGTTCTATCGTTAAATATCAAGGAACTTAATGAATTAAGAAAACAAATTGGCTTCTTATTTCAAAGTGCAGCTTTATATGATTCGATGACAGTTCGACATAATCTTGAATTCCCTTTAGTTAGAAATTTTAACTTTACTCAAAAACAAAGAGAAGAAAAAATAATTTCAGTTCTTGAGAAAGTATCTCTATTAGATGCAATTGATAAAATGCCTTCAGAGCTATCAGGCGGAATGAAAAAAAGGATTGGCTTAGCCAGAGCAATTATCACGGAACCCAAACTAATGCTTTATGATGAACCTACAACTGGATTAGATCCAATTACTTCAAAAGAGATAAGTATGTTGATTCTTGAATTGCAAAAGTCATTGAAGATGACTTCAATTATAGTTACTCACGATTTACTTTGTGCTAAAATTATTGCAGACAGAGCAATTATGTTAAATGAAGGAAAGATAATTTTTGAAGGAAGTTTAGAAAAAATGACTCTATCAAACAATCCTTTTCTCAATAATTTTTTTAAACACGACATAATCAACAAGCAAGAGTATAAAAATGTTTAAAGATTTAACAGGGGCAAAATTAGGTATATTTATTTTCTTTGGTAGTGTGCTACTAATACTTGGTATTTTTATGCTTGGCAATAAGGATCAATTATTCGTTTCAACTTTTACAATTCGAGCATACTTCAAAAATATTGAGGGCTTGCGAAACGGTGCTTCGGTTAGATTTGGTGGAATTGATGTAGGCGCTGTCAAAGAAATAAAAATTTTGCCAGACACATCAGGATTGGTTGAAGTATCTATGCGAATTAAATCTGATATTAGAAGGTTTATTCGAAAAGACTCCCGAGCAAGTATTGAAACTGAAGGACTGGTTGGAAATAAAGTAGTCCTAATTTCTATGGGATCCGAACAATTTGATATTATTGAGGATAATGGTGTCATCTTATCCCGTGAACCATTAAGCTTTGCAGATATAATTGATGAAACTCAGGGAATTCTCTCTTATACAAAAGAAATGACTAAAAACCTTTCCGAAATAATTCAGCGTGTTAATAAAGGTGAGGGAACTATCGGCAAAATATTGAATGATGAAGAACTTTATTTCGCTGCTTCAAATATTACTAAAACTGCTGATAAAAGTTTAACTTCATTGACAGAAGACCTCAGAAATATAATCAAAGTTTTCGATGATTTAGGAAGAGGTGTAGAAACTGTCGTTAGAAATACTAATAATGTAGTTGCTGGGATTGATACATTATTACAAGGTGTCTCAGAAGGAAGAGGTATACTTGGTACTTTGATGACAGACCAAAGTTCTCAAGGAAATAACATAAATAGAATTGTTGAAAATCTCGTTCAAATTACTGAAGATACAAAATTAAGTGCTTCCAGACTGTCAGAGAATATGGAAGCTCTTAAGCATAACTGGCTATTTAAAACTTATTTTGAAAATAGAGGCTACTGGGACAAAGCTGAATTTGAAAAACAAATTGATTCAAAAATTTTAGAACTGAACGAAAAGATTAATTTTATTGATAAAAAAATTTCTGAATTAAAATCTCTCGAAATTAGAAACTAAATGATTTGTATTTTAGATATTGATTCTGAGCATTCTAATGAACTAAAAGAATTTTTAATTCAAATTGATGATAGAATAAAAATTTCTTCAAATGAATCAGAAATTTTAAACTCATCCAAAATAATTATTTCATTTTCTAATAATATTCAAAAAGCATTAAAAAAGATACATCTTCTTAATCTTTATTCCGCTCTTAAAATGATTGCAAGCAAACCAGTTCTCGGAATTAACTCAGGAATGCATTTAATGTGTGAAACTATCGAAAAGTATTCTTGTTTAGGATTAATTCCTGCAACTGTTAACAAAAAAGATACATTAAAAGATTTGGAATTAAATGAGAATTTTTCCTCAATAATTAAAATAAAAGACGATGAACTTTTAGTTGGTATTGATGAAGATGCAGAGTTTTATTTTGAACAGCATCATTTTATTACACAAAACCAATTTACTACCTCGTTGATGAAAAAAAATCCAAATGTTTCAGCTACTTTGAAAAAAAATAATTTTTACGGAATACAATTCATCCCTCAAAAATCTGGTATTAATGGATTAAAGGTATTAAAAAACTTTTTAGATATTTAGTGTTGGTTATAAAGGAGAAAAATTTGTAATTAGAGATTTAAATGATAAGGCTGATCAAGATTAGTACTAAAGATTAAAATCGAATTTTTTATTGAAAGTTTTGACCAGCCTTTTTAATATTACTGTGAACTCTTAACCTTTTTCTTTGAAGTAGATTTCTTTTCGATTTTATTTGCTGCTAATAGATCAAGGTCTACTAACTGTGCTGCTACATCTTTAATTAAAGAAACTTTTCTGGCAAGTTCTTCCATTTTTGAACGCTCCCCAACAAGTTCTAAAATTAACAAACCCTTTTCACTACAGTCTTCCAAAACACCTGCATGAATTCCTAACCGCGTTTTAATCATACAGCCCCAAGCAGTTAAAATTTTTTGAACTTGAACTGCAGCTTGTTTCCTTTTACCTATTAATATTAAAAGAATTGTTTTCATAGAAGGTTTCTCCCTTGTTTATAAAATTACATTACAAAAATAGTTTATATCTTTAACAGTTTGAAATAATAATTTTTTTGGTCTTTGGTATAAATTTATTTTTTTAATCATTATTATTGATCTTGATTAGAAGATTGAAAAAACTTTATCGTTTCACTTAAAATTTAAATTTGTATTGATTTTAATAAGAAATTAAAATAAGTAATAATTAAATATTATTCTTTAATAACAATTCCTTGTAATAATTAAAGGTGAATTATGAGCGAACACAAACCTGGTCAAATAAAGGGTCTACCGGAAAATGCTTACACTGAGCTAAAAGAAGGCGAAGTGTACAAACCAGTAATGTCGCCAGAAATTTACCCGCGTGAAATTACACCTTATTCGGTGTTATGGGGTTTAATTATGGCTGTTTTATTTTCTGCTGCTGCTGCATATCTCGGATTGAAAATTGGTCAAGTGTTTGAAGCAGCAATTCCAATTGCAATTATAGCGGTTGGACTTTCAGCTGCACTAAAAAGGAAAGGTTCTTTAGGTGAAAATGTTATTATTCAATCGATAGGTCAAAATTCAGGATTGATAGTAGCAGGTGCAATTTTCACAATTCCAGCTTTATACATACTAAATCTAGAAACAAATTTTTATCAAATTTTTCTTGCCTCTACTTTCGGCGGAATATTGGGAATATTGTTTTTAATTCCTTTTAGAAAATATTTCTCGACTTTGACAGTTTTCACCTAAAAAAGCCTCATTTTTTTGATTAAAAGTGCTAAAATGCTCGTTTTTTGCGGTTTTTTGAAGTCAAATTGCCGAAAAAAAGGTAGTGCGAAAATATGTTGCTTTTCTCATCTTCTTGTCCTATTTTAACATATGGCATTTTTAAGAATTGAACAAAAAAAATCTGGTAGATACATTCGTATTGTTGAATCCTACAAA
>Ga0308389_1000433_pt1 | contig 30759 bp, 19 predicted proteins | sample Hotspr2Sample148_FD_202362 | JGI IMG/M metagenome (GOLD analysis project Ga0308389, IMG submission 202362) | Hot spring phototrophic mat microbial communities from Mushroom Spring, Yellowstone National Park, Wyoming, United States - 20040719_148 ... | reverse complement strand
TTTTTGGATCGATGGGCAGCGGCTCAAAGATTCGCCAGGCCTGAAACTCCGATTCAGGAGGCGGTTCGCTTCCACCTACCCGGCTCGGCCGCCAGCCGACCCGCTGCCCTAACTCTACCATAAATTCAGCTTTGGCAGTTCAATCAATTCCTTTTGTGATGCTTACCTGAGTAAAAATATCATAAGGTTCCAATTCCTTGAGAAACGCAAGCGAATCCAATACGATTTCTGGCGGATATACCCCTGCAGGAATGCGTTTCTCACCCAGCCAGATTGCGCCAATTGCCGGCGCAACTCCGGTAGGCAAAGCGCCTTTCGCGGTCAGGGTTCCAATGCGGTAACAGATTTCTTTACCATCCTTCGTGCCTTTCACCTCGGTGACAATTTCCTTCGTCCAGTTGGGAGGGGAATTTTTCGGTGGGGCAAGATATTCTTCGATGGATGGGACATATTTAGCCATCATCGCCATTAGAACCTGGCGCGGAACCACCGTTTGTCCCTCTCCCAGGTCCAACGGTTGCGAACTATTGAACCCAAATTCCTCCAACACCCGCACTTTCTCAACCGTCTCTTTGGCCATCCCCCAGTAGTTTATCTTGAAGAAACACTCTCGAATCCCTTTCTCCTGATAGCTCAGCGGCAAGGTTGCAACTTCGGAGTGTAAGGAATAGTGCATGGGCAAGATTCCTAGGGGAGGCGTAAAGGCATAATCTTCAAAGCCCGATAAAGGTTTTTGGCTGATAAACTCGCCATTGCGGAAGATGATGGGTTCCATTGTCATTTCGTCAAGGATTGTCGGCACAGCGTAGGTAAAACGCAGATCATCCGGCGGTGGAGGTTTGATCCCATCGTAGATGTGAATATATTCAATGGTATCCAAACGTTCGGCAGCATAGCGGGCTTGCACATTTGGTATTCCCGGCGCAGAACCGAGGCCCAAAACGGCGCTAAGTCCTTTTTGCATAAATCGCTCATGAAACATAAGCTGTTTGCGGGTGGTATGGAACAAACCTCCAAGATCGGTGTAAGACACGCCAGCTTCCAGGCAGGCCTCCATAATTGGAAGGTTAAAATAATACACACTGGCGTTTAGACACACATCTGCACCTTTTAGACAAGCCACCAGAGCCTCTTTCTGTTCAACCTGGACCCGGCAAAAGCGTACTTTAGGGTTTTTCAGGGTCTGCATCACCACTTGGGCGTTTTGCTGGTTCATATCGGCAATAAGCACTTCACTAACGCGTGCATCGCTTGCCAGCGCCTGCACAGCAATACAGCCCATCTTGCCCGCCCCTCCGACAACGACAATTTTCATTCTATCCTCCTCATCTGTTCAGTTTGTGTTTGCAATTAACTGGCTTTCAATTGTGGCTTAACAGCTTGAAGGGTATCGTTAAAGATATTGAGGGTTTCCTGAACATCCTCTTCGCTCAATGCGGCGCACAAGAACCACGGTTCCCGGCCATCGATGTCCGGCAAAACCCCTCGCCGGGCAAGCCCCTGAACCAGTTGATGGTATAAGGCGGCATTGCCCTTCAGGAAATCTCGAAAATTGCGCGGTCTCTGTTCACTGCCCAGATAGATACCAAACATCGGTGGTAAGCCCATCATCACATGCGGAAGATCTTGATCGGTTAGGATGTCATCAATGCCTTTCATCAGGGCTTTGCCTCGCTGGTAGATTGTCTCAATAATGGACTCGTTTTCAAGCAGATCCAACGTTGCCAGGGCTGCTGCTACTGCCACCGTATTGCCATTGTACGTTCCCGATTGAGACACTTGCCCAGGCGCGATAGTCATCATTACCTCCCGCTTGCCGCCAATTGCCGCGATGGGATAGCCATTGCCCAGGGCTTTGGCATAAGTGACCAGATCAGCTTTCAGGTTGAAATATTCCTGCGCCCCACCTATGGCAAGGCGAAAGCCGGTCTTAACCTCATCAAAAATCAGGACAATGCCATGCTCATCACATAAACGGCGCAGGGTTGGCAAGAAATCCTCATCTGGGAGAAGCCCCGCCACATTGCCCATTACAGGTTCAACGAACACGGCTGCAATCTCGCCCCAGCGCGCTCGGATTGTTCGTTCCAAAAGTTCTAAATCGTTGAAGGGCAAGATAATCACCGTCTCAGCAATTGAGGGAGGGATGCCCGAACTCATCGGCGCAGCAATTGGGCTGCGAGGTGAACCCAGCATGTTCAGGCTGGCTGAAGCTGTGCTATACATGAAATAGTCCGCTGATCCGTGATAATGTCCTTCGAACTTGATAAACTTCTCGCGACCAGTATAGGCACGGGCAATGCGTAACGCTTGCATGGTCGCTTCTGTGCCGCTATTGGCAAGACGGACCATTTCGATGCCAGTCAGACGAACAATACGCTCCGCCAATTCTACTTCTATTGGTGTAGTCCAGGCAGACAATGTTCCATCCTGAATCGCCTGAACAACCGCCTGGTTAACTCGTTCATCAGCATGGCCAACAATGATCGGGCCAAAACCCAAACGGTAGTCAATATAGCGTCTCCCGTCCATATCCCACAGATAGGCGCCTTTTGCCCGTTGGATCACCAGGGTATCCTGATCCCCCCAGTAGCGAAAGTTGGAGTTAATTCCATAAGGCATCACCTGGCTGGCTCTGGTAAACCATTGGTGTGTTTGGGGTCCTTGCAGTGTCATCAGAGTCTCCTTATTTTTCGCTCAGATTCAATCTTCGGCTTTCCCGTTGCCATTTTCGGAGGCAGAAACCAAAATACCACTTTCGAAGTTCCAACCAACGCAAACCTGCTCACCGGTTCTCAACGCCGGAGCCGATTCCGTAGCAGGGGTTTGGATGGATAACCGTCGTCCGTCATCCGTTTGCACAACAAAAGTACGCGCGCTTCCTAGGTAAGCAGTCTCTAACAAGCGTCCAAATACCCGATTCAGGGTTTGAGAGGTTTGCTCTGGCTCGCAAGGTTGAATCACCATCCGTTCCGGACGCACTACAATTGCTGCACTTGCGCCGCGAGCCAGACCGGTTCGTTGCACTTCCGCTCTTGACACCCGATAGGCGTTGCTGTTTGCAACCACCACCCAATCGTCTGCATGGCTTTCCAAACGCCCTGAAAACACATTTGCCTCACCGATGAATTGGGCCACATAAAGATTGGCAGGAGTGTTGTATAGTTCTTCAGGGGTACCGATTTGCATAACCCTTCCCCCTTTCATGACCGCTGCGCGATCAGCCATTGTCAACGCTTCCTCCTGATCGTGGGTGACAAACACAAAGGCAATCCCCACCTCGTTTTGCAGACGCTTTAGCTCCAGGCGCATTTCGACCCGCAGTTTGCGATCCAGGGCGGCTAAAGGCTCATCTAAGAGCAGAACGCGCGGCTGCTTTACAATTGCACGCGCCAGAGCAACGCGCTGTTTCTGTCCCCCCGAAAGACTGGCGGGTTTCCGTTTTGCCAGTTCGGGCAAACCGATGAGCTCAAGCACCTGTTGGACGCGTCGATCGATCTCGGCTGAGGACAATCCCTCTTGTCGTAATCCATACGCGATATTGTCATAAACCGTCATGTGTGGAAAAAGGGCGTAAGACTGGAACATCATATTCACCGGCCGCCTCCAGGGCTTGACATTGGTCAAATCCTTGCCATCCAGGAGAATCATCCCCGAATCCGGCGTTTCAAAGCCAGCCAACATGCGCAACAAGGTTGTTTTGCCACAACCGCTTGGGCCTAACAAGGCAAAAAATTCACCCTCCCCGATTGACAAAGAAATCCGATCGGCTGCTACTGTCGACCCAAAGCGCTTGACCACATTTTCAAGGCGAATCAATTCTTTCCATCCATTCATTTAGAAGAAACCCTCCGACCCTCCCATGCGTTGAGAGATCAGGATAAGCAAAGCGCTTATGCTCAGCACGATGGTTGCCAAAGCATTCACATCAGGGGTTACCCCAAAACGGACCATCGAGTAGATCAAAATAGGCAGGGTTGGCCGTGACGGCCCAGCAGTGAAAAAGGCAATGACAAATTCATCCAGCGAGATGGTGAAAGCCAGGAGAGAACCGGCAATAATGCCCGGAAGGATCAACGGCAAGGTGATCTTGAAAAAGGTCTGCACGGGTGGTGCGCCTAAGTCTAACGAAGCTTCTTCCAGGGTGTTATCAAAATAGCTCAAGCGGGTGCGGACAATCGCAGCCACAAATGCGATGTTAAACACAATATGTGAAATCGTAATGGTCAGCAGACTCAACGGCATCTCGATAAAGGTAAAAAACGACAATAAGGCAATCGCCAGGACAATATCCGGAATAATCATCGGCAGAAAGACAAAGGCATCCAGCACAACATTGCGCGCAATGCGTTCTAAACCCATCGCTAGTAAGGTGCCAAACACCGCCGAGACCAGTGTCGAACCGCCGGCAACCAACAAGGAATTCAGGGCAGCGTTCAGCAAAGTTTTATTGCTTAAGAGTTCCTGATACCAGTGCAAAGAAAAACCGCCCCAGGCGGTGGGCAATCCCGAGCGATTGAACGAAAGTAGGATTAACATCAGGATTGGACCATACAAGAAGAGGTAAACCAAACCGGTATGCAAACGAAGCCAATTCATTACGCGCATATACCTCTCCTAAGCCTGCTCTGTGCGACGCGTGACCCAGGCCTGAAACAGCAGCAGCAACAATACAATCGCCATCACACCAAACGCCATTGCTGAACCATAGGGCCAGTCACGTGCCTTGAGAAACTGGCTATTGATCATATTTCCGATCATAAAACGTTGCCCCCCGCCCAATAATTCCGGGACAAAAAAATTTCCCAAGCTGGGTACAAAGACAAAAATTGCTCCCGTTACCACGCCACGAATGGTCAAAGGTAAAGTCACCTGAAAGAAGGTTTTCAGGGGTGTTGCCCCTAAATCGAAAGAGGCTTCTCTTAATTCTGGGTTGAGCCGCTCAATTGAAGAATATAGGGGTAAGACCATAAAGGGTAAATAGCCATACAATAAACCAATGAAAATTGCCGTGTCATTATAAAGAAACGAAATTGGCTCGCGACTTAACCCAAGAGCGATAAGGAGACGGCTTAACACACCCTCACGGTTGAGCAATACGATCCAGGCGTAAGTACGGATTAAGTAGCTTGTCCAGAAAGGCAAAATCACCATCACCAGGAGGGTGTTCTTCCAGCGCGTTGACTGTTGAGTGATGAAATAGGCGGTTGGATACCCTAACAGGAGTGCTAAACCGGTCACCAAAGAGGCAATGCGCAGAGAGTTTAAGAATACCTTTAAGACCGTCGGGTTGAACAAGCGGGAATAATTTTGTAAAGTGAGTTGGGGGACAATCTGCCCAAACGCGCCGCGTTGAAAGAAGCTATAGGCAAAGATTAATGCCAGGGGTAGCACCAGAAATATTCCCAACCAGGTGAGAGCAGGCCCTAACAAGACCAGGGGTGATACCAGTTTCTTCACCGCAGGTTCTCCACAAGAAGTGCTTTCAGGGTACAAGAGGGGCTAGAGAACAGTCTCTTGTACCCTGAAGCTGAGGAGAAGTTATTGACCACTTGCCAGAATTTCGGCAACCACCGCAGAATACAGGCTTTGCGCTTCACCGACATCCTGGAGGGCCTCTTGTTTGAGGAGCTCTTGCGGCGGAATGGTAAGATTTGGATAGGAATTGAGCAGGTCGGCAGAAAGCTGCCCCATCACTGCCCGGTTGGGAACCTTGTAGAGGATATTTTCTGCTACCCACGTTCCAATTTCGGGGCGCAAGACATAGTCTATAAAGGCATAGGCAGCCTCTTTGTTCTCGGAAGGTTGCGGAATCACCATCGTATCAACCCACAAGTCGCTGCCTTCTTGCGGAATTACAAAGCGAATATCGGGGTTTTCAGCGATACCATAATTACACCAACCATCCCAGGCTTCAACCAGCAGAGCTTCACCAGAGACCAGTTTTGAATAAAAGGTTGTATCATCATAAGCCAGCAGGGTTTTCTTCGCTTCGATGAGCACCTCTTTGACCTGCTGCATTTCCCCTTCATCAGTGGTGTTAGCCGAAAAGCCCAGGGCTTTCTGGGCAGGTAACAACAGCCACCGATCGGTGGATAACATGGTAATCTTACCGGCTAACTCAGGCTTAGGTTTGAGTAAGTCATACCAGCTATCGGGTTCATAGTTCACTAAATCCGAACGATAACACAAGCCGGTCGTCCCCCAGGTGTAAGGAACCGCATACTTGGTAAAGGGAATACGCCTGACCTCATCGAAGAGATTGGTCGAGTTGGGCAATTTAGCATAGTCAATCTCGCTCAGCAACCCCATCTTCGCCATTGCATCCGCAAATTGACCGGTCATAAAAACCACGTCGAATCCCCGTCCTTTAGATGCAACCAGCTTACCAACAATCTCTTCGTTAGTAGCATGGAGGGCTAACTCCACCTGAATCCCTGTTTCAGCAGTAAACCTCTCCAATAAGTCTGCAGGCATGTAAGCATCCCAGTTTGAGATAACGATTTTGCCTTTTGTAGCCGCTTCGGTTACGGCTGGCGGACTTTGAGTCTCTGCAGGGCTGAGCGGCGAGGGGGTTGCCGGTTGAGAAGAAGTTCCCCCGCAAGCAGCTAAGGCAAGGGCAATCAACACCATCAAGCTTACCAGGATTTTTGAGCCGTTCATCTCTACCTTCCTCGATCTTGGGTTATTTCTTGACATTCATAAAGTCAATTACGACCGTGTTAAGATAGACCATATCCAGCATGGTGTACTTTCCACCGATCCGTCCATGCCCACTCACCGTGCCTCCTGCGCCGCCAAATGGCACATGGGGCTCCCAGTAGTCCGTATTATCGTTGATGACAAGGTTACCGGTGCGCAAACGCTCCATAAAATAAAAAGCACGCTGCAAGCTAGAAGTGAACAGTCCCATCTGCAAACCATAGCGGTCGATATGTGCCAGGCGCAGTAACTCCTCATCGCTTTCAGCGGCTGTAATCGCCGCCAGCGGCCCGAAGGATTCCTCATAGTGCATCACAGCACCTTCTGGAACTTCATCGACTACCGTAGGCTCAAAATACAAATTGGTGGGAAAGCCGCCAGCTCGTTTGCCCCCATAGACCAGGCGAGCGCCCTTCTCTACCGCATCTTTGATGTGTCGTTCCATCTTCTGAGCGGTCATCTCGTTACACAAAGGTCCCATGGTGACCTTTTCATCGAAGGGGTTACCCAAGACGACATTCTTCGCCTGCTCGGTAATGAGATCAACAAAATCCTTATGCACTTTTTTGTGCACCAGAATTCGTTCGGTCGCACAGCAAACCTGTCCAGCCTCATAGAAACAACCAAAAGCCGTTAATTCGGCTGCTTTTTCAAGGTCTGCATCATCAAGAATAATCGTCGGCCCGTTGCCACCCATTTCCATGAGGGTATGCTTCAATCCGGCCCGAGAAGCAATGATACGCCCCGTGCGATCAGAGCCGGTAAAAGCAATGGCATCCACCCCATCGTGAGTAACCAACCAATCGCCAACCGTTGGGCCATCGCCAGGGATACACTGGATAATGCCGGGTGGCAAATCGGCCTCCATCATCGCTTCTACTAAAGCCAGGCCGCTGAGAGGTGTGTACTCAGAAGGCTTAAAAATAATCACATTGCCAGCGGCCAAACCGGGAGCTAACGTTTCGGATGGAATCAAGGTCGGGAAGTTCCAGGGGGTGATGACCGTCCAAACCCCGTAGGGACGATAGAAGGTCAAAATGCGTTTATGCCCATCCCGCGATGGGATGATTGGACTCTCCAGTCGCTTGATGTCTTCTGCAGCAATGCGAAAGTTCTCGGCTGTCTCCTGCACACAGGGAATCGCTTCGGCTTGATAAGGTTTACCGTTTTCAAGAGATTCGAGACGCGCCAGTTTTTCGAGATTCCATTCAATGGCATCCGCCATGCGATGAACGAGGGCAGCTCGCTCAAAAGGAGGCGTCAAACGCCATTTTTCAAATGCTCGTTGGGCAGCCTTTACTGCCCGATCGACATCTTCCTGGGTAGCTTTAGGGTAATACCCCAGAATCTCGCCGGTTACCGGGCTGTGAACAACGATTTCCTCACCACTGCTGCTATCCACCCACTGACCATCAATCAGCAATTTATAGTGTCTTGCTTCGGGCATCTCGGTTTGTTTTGGCTCAACAAGTTTAGGCAGAGGGGAAGGCACACTCATCGCAATTTACTCCTTTCTGACTTTTGATCATTGATTTACCATTTTCAAGGCAGACCGCACGACGCGTTGCCCAGCTTAACCACAAGCGTTATTTTTCAGCGAGATCAGGGAGTACCCATTCGTAGGTGCGCTTGGTTATTTCGAGATAGGGAAAAGTGACCGTTTCACGCACACCTTCAACAACCGAGATTTTATTGGAGAGAATAGCCAGCAAGTGTTCGTTGTTGTCGCACACCAGTTCGAGAAGAATATCGTACTGCCCGGCACAGATGACCACCCAGCGCACTTCGGGTAGACGGCTGATTGCCTGCGCCACCGCGTGCAATTTTGTCCCGTCGGCTTTGATCGCAACCATCGCCATCACGACATCTTCGATATCTGCTGGATGAACAATGCCCTTAATGACAATCGCGCCACCCTTGATCAAACGATTGGCGCGTTGCTGAACCGAAGAAGCCGAGATGTGCAGCTCAGACGCAATTTGAGCATAAGACTTTCGGCCATCTTCCTGGAGATGGCGGATAATTTCTAAATCTAGGGGGTCGAGATTTTTCTTCACCGGTCCGCAAGAGTATTCGCAGCAATACGATAATTTAACCCCATTTTATATAATATCACTATTTTTGTCAAGATTTTTCCACCGATTCGGTAGAATTTAGGCGTCGATCATATAAATTCAGCAGTCTCTATCATCAACCAGACCGCTTTTAGATATCCAAGCCAAAGGGGAGGCGCCTGATTGTCTCCATGCAATGCATCTACACATTCGCAAATACAGGTATACTACAAGTGCATCAATGATTTGTTTGACCTGCCAGTGCAAAAGGAGGAACCATGCGAACCGTGCGACGTGGATTGATTGTGACGGGCATCATTGTTTTGATTTTGGCGCTTATCCTTTTGGGTGCTTATTTTTATCTCTTTCCCTTTTACATCCCCAATACTCTGGCAAAACAATCTTTCCCCCAAACGAAGGGACAAATTCAAATTTCCGGGCTTGACCAGGCGGTTGATATTTATCGCGATACCATGGGCATTCCCCACATTTACGCTGCCACGCTGCACGATCTGTTCTTTGCCCAGGGTTATGTTCATGCTCAAGACCGCTTCTGGCAGATGGATTTCTGGCGTCATATCGGCTCGGGCAGGCTATCCGAAATGTTTGGCGCCTCACAAGTGAAAACCGATGCTTTTTTGCGCACCCTGGGCTGGCGTCAACTTGCCGAACAGGAGTACACCCAACTGAGCGCCGAATCGAAAGCCATCCTAGAAGCCTATAGCGAAGGCGTCAACGCCTATTTGAAAGACCATCAAGGGGCAGCGCTTAGTCTGGAGTACGCCATTCTCAGCATAATGAATAGAAATTACCTTCCCGAGCCATGGACGCCTATCCACTCCCTCACCTGGGCAAAAGTGATGGCTTGGGATCTGGCCGGCAATATGGATCAAGAAATCGAGCGAGCCATCTTACTGGGCAGCCTTTCACCCGAACAGGTTGCGCAGCTTTATCCTCCTTACCCTGAAGACCACCCTTCGATTGTGCCGGCGCTAGAGAAGGCGGCTCAAGGAAAGCCATCCAGCGCTTCATGGATTCAAGTGGATTGGTTTCAGGCCAAAGGTGTGCAACAGGCTCTGCGGAGCTCGCGGGCGAATGTACACAGCATACAAACCCTGCTCGGCTCAGGCGGCGATGGCCTCGGCTCCAATTCCTGGGTTGTGAGCGGTTCTCGGACAACCACCGGCAAGCCGATTCTGGCTAACGACCCTCATTTGGGGATTCAAATGCCTTCCATCTGGTATCAAATCACCTTGCACTGTCGACCGAAAAGCACAGCGTGCCCCTTTGAAGTAGGCGGCTTTTCATTTGCCGGCGTTCCAGGGGTAATCATTGGGCACAACGACCGCATCGCCTGGGGCTTTACCAACGTTGGGCCAGATGTCATTGACCTGTATATCGAAAAAGTGAATCCCCAGAATCCCAATCAATATGAAGTCAACGGGCAATGGGTAGATTTTGAGCTGCGACAGGAAATCATTGAAGTCAGCGGTAAGCAGCCGGTCACCATCACCGTGCGCATCAGCCGCCACGGGCCGGTAATTTCAGATACCTACGGGCCGCTCAAAGACGAGGTTGACGAAAAAGAACCTGATGCCCAGCCATTTCGTCAAAAGGTCGGCCTGGAGCTACCCGACTCGTACGCCATTGCCATGCGCTGTACGGCCTTAGAGCCTTCCCTGGTCTTCGAAGCCATTTGGGGGTTCAATAAAGCCAGGAACTGGCTGGAGTTTCGCCAGGCAGCCCAGGCCTTTGCCGTGCCAGCTCAAAACCTGATTTACGCCGATGTGGATGGCAACATCGCCTACCAAATGCCGGGCAACATCCCGATGCGCGCCAATGGGGATGGCCACCTGCCCGTTCCAGGCTGGACAGATGAATACGAATGGACGGGCTACATCCCCTTTGAAGAATTACCCTATACGCTAAACCCACCCCAGGGTTACATTGTTACCGCCAATAATCGTGTCCCGCCTCCCAATTATCCCTATCTGATCACCATGGATTGGGACTATGGTTTTCGCGCTCAACGGATTGTCGAATTGATCGAGCAGGGTCCTGAAAAGATCGATCTGGCAACCATACAAAAAATGCAAGGGGATAGTTATGACGCCAGCAGCGCTTTCGTCTTACCGATTCTGGTCCAAATTCCGCTGGGGCAGGCAAACTTACAGAACGCTCGGCAACTCTTGCAAACCTGGGACGGTCAGGCATCCCTTGACTCGCCGGCTGCAGCTCTCTATGCCGCCTTCTGGAAGCACTTGTTGCTCTTGACCTTTGGTGACGAACTTCCAGACGATCATCCTCCCACAGGAGGCGACCGCTATTTTGAAGTTCTGCGCCACCTGGTCGATCAGCCAGACAGCCCCTGGTGGGACAACCAAAACACCCCCGAAAAGCGTGAAGATCGGGACGAAATCTTTCAACGCGCCTTCGCCGAAGCCGTTCGGGAACTGCAAAAGACGCTTAGCAAAGACCCGCTTGCCTGGCGCTGGGGGGATTTGCATACCGCCACTTTTCGTCACGCCACATTTGGCCAGTCTGGCATAGCCCCGCTGGAAGCGCTCTTCAATCGTGGGCCTTTCCCTACCGGGGGCGGCGCTTCGATCGTCAACGCCACCGGTTGGCAAACCTCGCTTGGCTACTTTGTGACTTCGCTGCCCTCGATGCGAATGATTGTTGATTTGAGTGACCTGAACAACTCGCTCACCGTGCACACCACCGGGCAGTCGGGTCACGCCTTCCATCCCCACTACATCGATCTGGCCGATCTCTGGCGCACGGTCCAATACTATCCCATGTGGTGGGAAGAGCAAGCGGTGCAGCAAAACGCTGAAGGTCTTTTACGACTCATACCCTAGCGTGTCTGAAAGTAACTGCCCGGGCTCTTCACAGCTCGGGCAGTTAGTATCCCTGCCTGAGCATCGGATATAATCAAGGTATGATCCAGGAACTAACTTGGGACTCCTTTGGTGACCAGATCAGTAGCTGGCAAGATGCCAGTCTGGACTTTGCGATTCTGGTCAGCGAGGCTATTCCTGCTCCGCATCAACGAAACTTAACTTCCTGGCTTGATCAGGTCATTCGGGTCTTAAAACCAGGTGGGTTACTCTTCCTTCAAGGAACGCCTGAACGTTTACCGTACCTTAGGGTTTTTCTCGATCAGTATCTAACGTTCAAGTATTGGATTGCAGTTGAGTCGGCAATTCAATATAAGGGAACGGGATTGCCATCCAAACATGCTGCAATTCTTCTCTTTACGAAAGGAAAATCGTTTAGGATTCAACCGGTTCGCTTTCCTCACCAAACCTGCAAAGCCTGCGGTCGCTCATTGAAAGATTGGGGCGGAAAATCTCATTTGATGAACCCGGAAGGTTATTTGATCTCCGATGTGTGGAAAGATTTGCCTCATCTGGATAACCATCGATCGCTATCCATCCCGGTTTACGAAACCCTGCTCAAATTAATTCCCAATGCGCCGGAAGAAGCCAGAGGGATTTTGGTTTCTGACCACTCAAGGTCTATCTCGTTGCCTACCCCAAAGGATTGGGTGTTGCCAGAGAAGGAGCCTGCTCGCCAAACCCTTGCTGAACCGGGACCAAAAACCGAATACCAGTTACCCTTATTTTCAATTCGAGATAACTCGGAGAATGAACATCAAGATCGTTTATGGAACGTCGTGATCCAGGGTGATATCATTGAGACCCTAAAACAATACCCCGATCAATCTGTCGATTTGGTCTTTGCCGATCCACCCTATAACCTGGATAAGTCTTACAACATTTATGAAGATGAAAAAGAGCGCCAGGAATATCTTAACTGGTGTAACGCCTGGCTAGATGAAACTATTCGCATCTTGAAACCCAGCGGCAGTTTATATCTGCTTAACTTACCCCGTTGGGCAATGTATCATGCCAGCTACCTCAATCAAAAACTCTATTTCCAAAACTGGATCGTCTGGGATGCTCTTTCGGAACCGCGGGGGAAGATTATGCCGGCTCATTATGCGCTCCTTTTCTATACCCGTCATCCAACCCATTTCACCTTTAATTATGAGGCAGTCAGTCCAATCGATGCGCGTTTCTATTGCTTACGGCAGAGCTGCATCCGGGCTCGTAAACAGCGCGGCGAGGATGAAAAAGAACCTCTGACCGATATCTGGTGGGATATTCATCGCCTGAAACATCGGCGCGATCGGGATTTTCATCCCTGCCAGTTACCCAACGCCTTGTTGGAACGCATTATCCTGCTCTCAACCAATCCGGGCGACATTGTGGTTGACGCTTTGGCCGGCACCGGCACGACAGCAATTGTGGCTGCAAAACTCGGCCGCCGTTACGTAGCAATTGACCTTGACCCCGCCTACGTGGAGATCATCAGACAAAAACTCGCCCAAATAAAAACATGGGGGGCAATCCAACGGCAAACCGTCAAGAAAACCAAAAATCACTACAGCAAGAAAGCCCTGCAACTGGAACTGCAAGAAATCGCTCGCCGCTTGGGGCGTCTGCCTACCCCTGAGGAAGTTGAGCAAATGAGCCGGTACGGTTTAGAAGCATTCCTCGAAACCTTTCCTTCCTGGAGTAAAGCTCTCAAAGCAGCCAAACTTGAGGTCAATCATGCCAACCACACTGCGTAAGCTAACCTTTCAAGAAGCCTGGGAAACGATGACCGTCTTCTTTGTCGATGAAGAATTAGAGCAAGAGATTGATCTTCAAGTAGAGAAGTATATTTGTCAATTTTGTCGATGGTGGAGGGTGGCTGGCTCGCAAGCGCGATTTAGAACGGTTGGTGGACAACTGCCATTATTTTCTAAACTTCAAAACACTGCACCTGTTAGACAACATCCTGCTCACTCATCTTCCGACCACTCTTTTGAATCCAAAGTCCTAAAATGGTAACATCAAGCCTATCCCAAAACTTATCCCGTTCATCAACAGACTGAGCAGAAGGGCTTCTCGCCCACTCAGACGGTTGGCCGAAAGCCGCTTCAATAACCTGGCTTCTCCCACACAGATCAACCCTTCGGCGACGATCAAGGCACGCAAATACTGCCGATAGAAAATCATCAACCAGAGCCAGAGCAGGGGCTGGGTGATTCCATTGACCAGCAAACTGCTCAAGAACAGGCTTTTTACGGGCTTCCTTCTCCAGAGGGCAAATCCAACTCCCACCAAACCCTCCAAAGCCAGGGTGATCAGTAGAGAAAGGAGCAGCAAAGGAATGGCTTTTAGCGTTTGTTGAAACCCAGCAAGGTCAGCAACACCCAAAATCCTACCAGCCACAGAGATCCGCAAACCGACAAACAAATCGGCGAAGCTAATGGGTTAAGCGTAAAGCGGTTTTTGACCAGCAAATCGCTTTCCCGCACGGTGACCCAATAAAACGAACGCATACCATGGGGCGAAAAAACCTGGCTGCTCAGCGTTCTGCCATCCGCCAACGTGACTTCCAGCCGATAGTAAGGCCTCAAATCATAAAAAGCAATCGAGCAGGCATCCTTTTGACAATACAGTCGTTGCGGCCCGATTTCAGCGACGGGTTGGGAATCGGAGCAGTCCGCTTGCTGGCACTCAAAGAGGGCTGCCGATTGGATGGAAACAAGCTGTTGAGGGTCTTCGGCGACGAACTTAAATTCCATGTCAGGCTTGATGCCTATATCGGCGCGGGCAGGGAACACTGGAATAAAGATAAATGCAATTACCCCGAATAAAGACAGAACAAACCTCAGATTAGCTTTTTTCTTAATGGGGTTTCTCCTCTGCAAGGGAGATTATATCAGCATTTTTGCTTTCATTGTGTCAAAGGGGGATACAAAAGATACAATCGCATCAGAAATAATCAAACGACTGTACGATCCTCAATGAAGCTCTTAAATATTTTGTTAGGGCATTGCTTTATTCAACACTTTTCCAAGAACTTCCCAAGCAAGACGACGCTCAAGTTTATCGTGAATATATTGGTTTTGATAATTTCGTAAACAAGCATAACAACTGGTATCGATAGCACAGCCATTGCAATTTGATACCCGTTGATAAGCCGCTTCAAAGACATCTCTTAGATGGTTGTGGATCATGTGAACATAACCTGCTCCGCCGGGGGTATTGTCATATAGAATAAAACAAGGAACCTCGTCCTGATAATAGAAAACTCCCCCGACATCATTCAAGGGAATATTTAACGCATCGACCGCTCCATGCAGCAAAGCATAAAGGAAGGAAAGAATCATTTTTTCTTCTTGGAAAGATAAGCTTAACCGAATCTCCAATACATCGGTCATAAAACGATAACCCAAGTGATAAACCATCAGCGTACCTGAACATTTCTCTTGGGTTATCGGATTTTTATGCGGTTCTATCGATCGCCTTGTTCTAGCTGAAATTACATTAGCATAGCCACATTTGGTACAAATTTGAAATCCATTTCCATAACCATTGTTGACACGCGCCAACCATCCATAACGTGAATACTTCTTAGAAACCATGACACTCGAATTAAAATCAGTATCAGTAGTAAGCTCACTTGTATCTTCATTCTCTTTAGCCAAAGAATTGGGTTGAATTGTGTAATGAGAGAAAAAAACTCGACTTGCATAGATCCGTTCAATCGGTCTCTCGCCTGCGGGATCGGTGTGAGGTGAAGCAATAAAACCATGCTCTGGTATGATAAATATTTGTTGCTTTCCTTGTAACAACCGTCCACATATACAACGTTCAATAGACTGCTCCGTCACCGCAATGTTCATCCGCTGACACGAAGGGCAAATCGCATATCTATATGGTGGCCACAGCTTGTTTGGACGCTTAATGACCCCTATGCTATACCAGATACGTTTCGCTGCCATAACATTTCCACCAGGAGCAAACTCTGAAATAGCAATTTGAAGATCCCTCTCCAACTCGAGATCGGCTGCACTTTGAATTCTTAGATGATCTGTCTGAAGCTTGACAACATCGGTTGGAAAGCCATATTTTGGCAAGATGTTATTGGATCCTAAATATCCAAGCAAATCTCGGTTGGAGATTTGTTCCTGAATCTCCTTATATCGCAGTGCCTGATCATAGTCGCGCTTCTGAGAAGCTTCCATTTCCAAACGTCTGAACTCATTTAGTTCGGATTGAACAATTTGGGCAGCTTTATCTAAAAGCGCATCCTCTTCACCAACCAAAAGCGAAACCCATTCCCAATTTGCTAACTTTAGTGCCTGACACAATTCCATGTCCTTAGGGACGACGTACTCTAAGGCATCTTCTACCTCTTTAGGCTGCTGGGCAAGGTAATTTTGTAACAACAGCGGTCCATACAAGCCATCACTTTGCTCAAAAAAATCTCCAGTAGTATGGTAGGTTTGTTGCAACGCATTCTTTGCATAACGGAAAAAAGCTGAAAAAGCAACAGAGTGCATGTGACGTCGAATGATTTTGTCGTTTTTCAACGCAATAACAGGTGGACGGATTTTACCTGCTATCATCCTTTCGGGATACTCATAGAAGGTCAAATCATGAGGACGACGTTGAGCAAAAGTGACCACTAGGGCAACACTATCTGTACGTCGTCCCGCCCGCCCGGCTCGCTGAATATAATTGGCGCTGGAGGGAGGCATATTGCGTAGTACCACTGCATTCAGATCCCCGACATCGACACCTAATTCAAATGTGGTAGAAGAGCTCAAGACATTTGTTCTTCCACTAATAAATTCCTTTTGTACTTCAGCCGCCTTTTGAGGCTTCCATTGCGCTGTGTGCTCCTCAGTCCTCATAGGCACAATGACATTTTTTAAGTACTGATGGCGATAGAGATTCGTTTCAACGCGATTGCGATAATTGACAAGGAGCTCCAACCTACCGCTGCATCCAAAAGTAGGGCAAACATTTGCCAAGTGATACGGAGTTAGGTTTTGACAGCGGTTACAAATGAACCACTGACTGACTTCGCTCAAGTCAAGAGTCGGAATAACCTCCCAAAGCTCGTGTGCCAAGTAATACAGTATTCCTTCCTCGTTATCTTTGTGACGACATAACCACCATTCATTGACAACGCTAGAAGTCCCAGTTAAGTGCACCCAGATTTCATGTAATAGTTGTTCAGAACTATGACGAATCTGTTCCGCCAACATTTGTGGACAAAGCTTTTTCAATAGACGATTGATGTAATCCAAACGCGAATTATTCTTTCCTTCAGCAGGCATCCAACTGTAAATGCCATATTTATACCGACTCTTAGCATCGTGTTCTCGAACGTAAAAGGGACGAGCCCGTGGAAGAAATGCGCCGCGCCTCTCGGTCAACAGATCAATTTTCTCATTGTTCAATAAATATGAGACTGCTCCTTGTCGTCGTAATGTATTTAGTAACAAGGTTATCAGCGTATAAGCTTCGCTTTCTGACAATGACCATGGATCTTGTGAGAGGATTTGCGGCGGTTTCCAGTTTTCTCTCAAAACAGGACGAAAATAAATCAATCCGACGCCTTCCAAACTAATCTGTCTATCAATGCCACTAAACTCTTGCATAAGCCAGGTAGCTATCTCAATGCGCTTATTCTTAAGACTTTCGCGCTCTGCAAAAATCTGATATTGCTCAGCAAGAGTCAGGAGCGGGGGAAGACAGTCTGAAAAGCGAAGAAAGTTTCCCGCACAAGATTGTTGCCGGAGCATTTCGACAATAAGACGACGATGAAGGATGCGCTCATGAACGCGCTCAAAAAAAGCTGCAAAAAATGCCGCTTGTTGACGATTATCACTAAAAATCAACATCTTCCGTCCTTCACCCGGATGTTGACGGTCTTCCTCTCGGCGTGCAACCGGAACGTGTTCATACAAAGTGCCAGCTAATACGCTTACGGGGGCATCCTGACCAGTAAGAAAGCGATAAATCACGCCGCTCTTACTATATGTCGAACAGGATGTACAGCGTCTGAGCGTACGCCCTTTGCCCGTTTCGATTTGGGCAAGCTGAAGAGTTGGCGCTTGACAATTACAACGTCTTGAGCTGTGGCTATCAACCAAAGCGCCACATTTTATACACAACTTTAGAAGCGCTAGTTGCTCGCTCTGCTCTACCGCTTCTGACTCAGCTCTCTCTTCAATCAGTGCATCCTCGTCTAATTCGGTTATAGAATCTTCAATGGAAAAATAGCTCACCCGTTTAGCTTCCAAGTCATTGGCATATAAGATACTATTCTGAGTCAGGTATTCGAGGTGCGGCTGTACAAAAGACTCACCTACTAGAACTTCTCCGGGTGTTACATCACCGATCAAATACACCGCGCCGCAGCGAGTGCAATTCGCCAATTCAAAAACACGACTACCGCAATGTGGACAGAATTTTTGTCGTCGCAAGAAAAGTGAAGGCTTGGAACTATCGCCTCTATGTTCAGGTGAAGAGGTGTACAAACAAACAAATGCCCCTTCTAAAGCACGAGCAAAGAGATGATAGCGTGCGGGTAAAAGAGGGGCAGTATTAGGTTTCTCTCGCGCTAAAATGGCTGCCGAGACCAAGTTAGCAAGACTCGATTGACCTTCTGAATCACTTTCTTCAGGGAAGATAATATGCGCAATCTTATCAAAGCGGCATGGAGCTTGGCGCAATTCTGCCCATAGTGTATGTAGATTTCGATCTCCGCGTAAGATACTATTGAGGAAAACCGGAATAGCAAACTCTCGTTCAGATAAAGCTGCTCTGTGAGCCGATTCTATAATCAATTGTGGAACACCCGGCAGCGAATTTGGTAATGGAATGTCAATTTGATCCTCTCGCCAAGCGTCAGCAAGTCGAGCCAATTGATCATACAGGGGAGGAGACCCTTGACCCCAAATTTCTCCCAATTTACTTTCCGGCATAAGCTTTCCTAAAATGACATCTTGACGGTCAGGATCCTCAGCCACCCACTCAAAACAAAGGTTGAACATCTGAGTGGCAAACTGCGCAATTTTCTCCAAACTTTCTGGATTCTCATCACCCAATGTGGCACTTGTTGCAATAGCTTGCAGCGGCTTGTAGCTTTTGTGGGAAACGCGCTGTTGTAGGCGACGTAATAACATCGCAATCTCAGTTCCCTGGGCACCATCGTAAACATGGGCTTCATCTAAAACAATGAAACGCCAATGTTTACCTGTATCACCATCAAAGAGAGGAGAGTCTGCAGGACGTAACAGTAAATACTCCAACATGGCATAGTTAGTGAGAAGGATATGGGGAGGCTTTTCTTGCATGCGTTCCCGACTGAGCAATTCATTTGGCAATGGTTCAGGAAAACGACTTGCTCGATTCATTTGATGATACTGATCTTTAGCTTTTTGTTCGGAGTGTTCTGTATCACCGATATAGCGTCCAAAAGTAATGGTGGGATAATATTGCAACACGCTGCGTAAACGCTCCATCTGATCGTTTGCAAGAGCATTCATAGGGTATAACAACAATGCTCTCACGCCTGGTTTTGAAAGGGTTCCATTTTCTTCTTCAACTAAGAGGGAATTCAAAATCGGAATAAGAAAGGTTTCGGTTTTGCCACTTCCTGTTCCTGTGGTGACCACAATATTGCGTCCCCGTAATACCTTACGCACCGCTTCTTCCTGATGCTGATACAAGAGGCGATCAAAATCCAGCCCATTAGGATGACACAATCGTTCAAATTTTGACGAAAGAATTCCCTCTCGAACCAAGTCACGAATACTCCGACCAAATTCATAAGGAGGAGTAATCTCCAGATAGGGGCCTTTAATTAGCAAGTCAGACTCTTCCAGCGCTCGCGCAAATTCCTGACCTAGACGGACATCTTGAAAGGGTTTGATTGTCTTTAAGTATGAAATATAGGCCTGACGCAACTGTTCGGTGGTTTGAATCGGATGTAAAGTTTGACTCATAAATAATTTCTCCTTATTCTGCAGCAAACGGATCAGAGGGTTGCTGGGCGCGAAATACTATCGGATGCTCTAGCAAATGAGGTAACTTAATTGGATAAGTCCTTCTATGCTGGGTAGATTGGGTGTGTTTCTCCCATGCCTGTTTACCCAAATTGGACATGAAGCGCCGACAGTCCTCACAGATCTGCGAATTACCTTTTTCTTTCATAAAAATCGTGTTCTCGGATAAGTTGATCAAGGCTTTTTCCGCCAAGTACCCTGCTCGTAAAACAACATGTAGATTTGGCTTTTCACTTTCGACAATATAGTAATCCTGGTTAGTTGAACCTTCAATAGCCTCGATCTGTCCCCAGCCTGCATCGCTGAGCACCCAATATCCTCGCCGGACGACCAGATGTTCACAAGGGTGTTTTTCAGAGAAGAAGCCCAATATACGATTGCGTTTTGGAGAGGTTTCCATCTTTTCTAAGTATGGCAGGGAAAACTGAGGATTAGCCAGTAAAACATTGGCAGCTTCTTGTTCGCAGATTTGACCCTTATCAAGCAGCTTTATCATACTTTCCCATCCTCTATGATCGTTTGCTTTAATCAAGGTAGCTAAGGCATTACAGAGCGCTTTTGGTTGTTTTGACCTACTTAGGACCATCAGTGCGTTCTCAGGATCGAGTATTTTGATTTCTGCAGATAAATCAAGATACTTTTGAACGAATATTTCATCTCGAATACTTAATACTTTACTTAATGTTTCAGATCGAAACATATTCAACAAGATTGCCTTCCTAGATGCCTCATCCTTTTCCCTCAGCCAGCTCTGTAAGGCATATAAAAGTTGTGGAGAAGCCCTTCTCCAATTACTGCAAAGCCATTGGATTTCAGTATCTCTTGCCATGTAATTCTTCATGGTATGGTAGATACAAGCCTTCTCAAAGCGCAGGAAATATTCCCGAGATGGTTGTGATCTTAATTGCGCTTGAATTTGATTCAGTCGCTGCTCGGCAGTTATCATTTCCAAAGTTAATGCATCTTCGGGCGGAAAGGGAGGTAAAGGCTCTAGATCATCTTCAGCCAAGGCAATAAATTGGACACGGTAATTGGAAGGAGGTAAGCTAACATCTGGCGGTATATCTGCTTCCCAGCAACCATCAGCAGGAATATAAGTGCTAGGTGGCGCATCATCAGGCAACCGTATTTCTACTGGATCAGCCCAAGGTTGCCACACACTCCAGACGCGCACACGCCGGCAATGTAGCGGATGTTTTTCATACCAGTGTAAGCGCCACCGTCCATCTTCAAGTGATTCGCTAATACAGAACGGAATATCCAAACTCCGCCGTAGGCGTAAGACTGGTAATCGGACGGGCAGCTGATTATCATCTTGTTGAAGTTCCAAAATGAAATCAAAAAGAGAGATGTCACTGTAATAGCGAAGTGTATCAAAAAATGTTTTTAAGCCAATCTGAACTTCGCTTCTATGCTCATAAATAGCGATAGGATATGATTGGAGAGATTGAGAAACCCCGTGTGCCTCTAGCTCAAGTTTCAAAGCACTCCTATTGGAATGAAGCGGTGGAGTTTTTAGATGCAAGCGAGGACTCTCATGCTGTAATAATTGCGCCAGTGATACAGAAATTAATTGATCTTTCCATTCAATATCTTGACCATTCAATTTCAAGGCCCATTTCAAACGGCAAATTTCTATAAATAGTGGAATACTTATACTATCCATTATAAACGAGTTTTTCACCAATAAAAGGGCTTTTTCTTCGGTTGGGGGAATGGTCACCTGCCATCCATCGCCGCACTTTTGTACTTTGGTTTGGTGTTCATCCAATGACAATAGATCAAAACCATCCCCGATATTAACAAAAAAGCTGACCGAGGATGCACCATGCTCTTGCGGAAGGTAATAAGGCTCAAGCCCATCTATCTGAAGAGCTGGCAAAACTCGAAATTCGAGATGTGGATAAGTCTTTTTCACTTGGCTCAGTAAAACTTGAAATTCGCCAAAAGGCGCTTCCCCCAAATAGGGAGCTAATGATAGAGATACGTTACCTAAATTCTCGTCAAATGTAGCCTCATATAATTCTACAGCCATTTTCGGCTGGTCTGATACATCGGAAACCAATAGTGGTTGGAGGACAATTTTCCATTGGCTTAACTCATCGTGCCAACGAAAGCGATTGTGAATAGGAATCTCTAAAAAAGGAGAGCCTATAAAAAGGGGCTTATCTTCATAAGGTGGGCATTGGGGCAAAGTGTGTCCTCTTAGCTTAGGCTCTAAATCATGACTGACGGCAAAGGGGAGACACAAATTGCTTTCTTCTCGAATAAGACGCACGACTGAAACGTTCTGAAGATCCCATGCTTTTGCTTGCCATTGACTCATTGGCGGTGAGAAGGGAGGTAAATCCTGAACTAACCGTGCTTCTCCTTCAAAATCAATGTTTACTCCACTAGGGTAAAAAAGCCACAAAGTTCTGGCAGGAAGTTTTGGGACAGTTGGACAAAACGAGTCGTCCTCATATTGAAATGCCAATAAAGGCGACTCTCCAGGTGGTAAAATGCGCAAGGTACGGTGCAAAAACACCTTTTCTTCTTTTTCGTCATCTTGTAAACCTATCAAACTGATTTCAACGTGGCTGGCTGGAAATTCGATGAAATGCTCTTTTTCCTCAGATTGCCATTTTTGGTCAATGTAACGCAATCGAACCGGTATGCTCAACTCTTGTTCAACTGTTTGCTCATCATGCCATAAGCGAATCCGCCAGAGAATTTTCATTACGGATTGTTCTGCTGTTAATACTTGCATAGGGAGTAATAAACGAAAAGCCTGATGCTCGGGAGCGAAATATAAGCGAGGCATGAAGCGCCGACGAGATGGTTCAGGTGGGTTTTGCAGGAAGGCCTCAAAAGCCTGCACAACATAAGGGCGTAGTCCTAATCTTTCTGCAGCAGGGATGGGTAACCCTGCCACAGCTTTGCGCGCTATCTCACGACATTTACTGAAGAATCGCTTTGCTGCTTCACCACCATACTGAAAGAAGTATCGCACTACGTCATCGACAAAAAATTCAATCGAATAATGTTCCAACAACCTTTTTAGGGCTTCTTCGTCAGGGAGTTCTTTGTAAGTCTCCTTGTTTACAGAAGGCAGCAGGATAAAACGGAAATAATCGGGCAACGAAAATGCGGGAATACCACCATGCAGGCGAATTGGAGTGACATACTCCAAACCCCCAACATTTTGGAAGCGGCGAAGGTTTGGGTATTGTTCGATGATTTGTTGAAAAATCTTACCCCAGTGATGAGCGGCATTATAAAAATTGCTGGTGTTTACCCCCATAACTTGGGCAACTTTCCCCCAAAAACCACGATCATCATTGAACGCTGCCTTAAATGCCAAATAGGTAATGAAACACGCGGGATAGCGATGCTTTAGTTGAGTAGTAGCTTGATCTAAGCCTCTATCCTTAACTAATTCTGAAATTAGCTCTTCCAACTCCTCGTGTTGTTCTCGAGAGATTGGAATCTCTCCTAAGAGTGTTACTTTTTCTATAAATTCACTCAGATATTTCTCCCACTCTTCCAGTCTCATCCCCTGTATCCTAAAAAACTATCGCAAAAGACATGTTCCTATTCTGACTAGGAACCAGACCAACCCTATTTGCAAAAACGGACATCTATAATTATATACTATATAAGCACGATGTCACTATACATTTATGTTAGATCTGAAAGGCTGACTGCACATTCTATTTTAGCATTTCTAGACCGGAAACGGCATATTTTAGAATATCCTTTATACCCTCTAGAGTCTTTACCCTCTCCATCAAAACCATCAAATCAGGAGTTTGTTTGACAAGATATGGATTCTAGCTATAGAATCAAAACTGAACCACACCGAGTATATCTGTACCGTTATAGGATTTATCCGGTGCCGCTGAATACACAGGATAAATCCAACGATGTGCGTCCTGCCCCACTGGATGGATCTTTCTTTTCCCCCAGCCTCCCCACCCCAATCGCTCTAGCGCTTGACGCCGATGAGCACCTGTTTGCCATCGATCTGATGGCGTTCCTGATAGCTTTCCGCCGGCGGGATTTCAGCCAGAAGGTTGACCGTCAGAGTCTCGGCTTTGATGTAGTCGCCCCAGGTACGGAAGATCTCTGCTAGAGTGTCATCCGCTTGATAATAGGTCGTGATTCGATCTTCAATGTTAAAGCCGGCTTCTTTGCGCATTGCCTGAATGCGCCGCACCAATTCCCGCGCCAGACCCTCGGCGCGCAATTCAGAGGTTACGTTTGTGTCAATGGCAACGGTAGCCAGCTTGTCAAAGGCAACGGCAAGGCCTTCAGCCGGCTTGGTCTGGACAAGGATTTCTTGCGGTTCTAATTCGATCGTTTGCCCATCAACCTGCAATGGAACGCGCAAACCAGCCTGCACCAGGGCGGCGACTTTTGCGGCTTCCATTTCAGCCAGGGCGGCGCGTACTTTGGGGAATTGCGCCCCGAATTTCGGTCCAAGCAACTTGTTGTCCGGCAGGATTTGATAGGTCACCAATTGCTCGGCTTTCTCCACAAACTCAAACTCTTTGACGTTCAATTCGTCCTTCACGATTTCGACCAATTCGGACAGCAGGGTCTTGGTTTTGCCAGCATAGACCAGCACTTTACTCAGCGGCTGGCGCACTTTCAAGCCGGCCGAATTGCGGGCGCTCAAACCCAGACTGGCGATCTGGCGGGCTAACGCCATTTGTTCCTCCAGAGCCACATCCACAGCCGCCTCATCCGCCAACGGCCAGGAAGTGTGGTGCACACTCTCATAGGCTGTGGGACGCACACTGCGCACCAGATTCTGGTAAATGGCTTCGGTGACAAAGGGGATAAAAGGCGCCAGCAGACGGATCAACTTAACCACCACATGGTACAGCGTGGCATAAGCAACATGCTTATCCTGATCTTGTTCCGATTTCCAGAAGCGGCGCCGTGAGCGGCGCACATACCAGTTGGTCAAGTCATCCAGTAAAGCTTCGAGGGACAGGGTGGCTGTCAGACTATCCGAGTTCTCCAAAGCCTGCGTCACCACCGGCACAACCTGGTTCAAACGGCTGAGGATCCAGCGATCGAGCAAGTTTTCACTTTGAGGCGTATCTCCTTCAGGGTAAGCCTGGTCAAACGCGAAGGTCGGCTCCCAGCCATCCAGGCGGGCGTAGGTGGCAAGGAAGGTATAGACATTCCAAAGGGGAATGAGGAAGCGGCGGCGGGCTTCATCGCCACGATGATAACCGAACAGTAGGTCGTTTTCGGGCTTATGGTTGCAATACAACCAGCGCATCACATCCACACCCATCTTGTCGGCAGCCTCGTTGAATTCGATGGCATTACCCCAACTCTTATGCATTGGGCGGCCATCTTCAGCCAGCAGGGTGCCATAGCCAAAATTCTCCAGGAAGGGCGGCTCGGCGGCGATAACGGTTGCCATCGCCAGCAGGCTGTAAAACCAGTTGCGGAACTGACCTGGAAACGACTCGCTAATCCAATGCGCCGGATACCACTTGCGCCAGTAAGCCGGGTCCGAACGATAGCGCAAGGTGCTAAAGGAAACAATACCGGCATCCAACCAGGGATTGCCCACATCCGGAATACGGCTCATTAGACCGCCACAATCTGGACAACGTAACTTGACGGCGTCAATGAAGGGCCGATGGGGAGTGTGATTGTCAAAAACATCCAGGCCGGCAACCGCCCGCTCCTTTAACTCGACCTCGCTGCCAATGACCTCGTATTTGCCACACTGCTCACACACCCAAATCGGCAACGCCAACCCCCAGTAACGTTTTTTACTGATCATCCAATCATGCATGTTGCGCAACCAGTCCATCTCACGGGCATAACCGAACTCCGGAATCCAGCGAATTTGATCGACGATATCCATGATCTGGTAGCGTAAGCTGCGCGCTTTCTCCTCGGGGGTCAGTTGTTCGCGGGGTTTGTCATAGACCTCCCCCATGCTAATGAACCACTCGTCCACCAGGCGGAAGATGAGCTCCTCCTTGCAGCGCCAGCAAGTCGGGTAGCGGTGCGTGTAAGGTTCAACATGATAGAGCAATCCTTTTCGCTTTAAATCCTCAAAGATCGGCGTAGCAACCTTTGAGACGTGCATCCCGCTCAGCCAGGCAAAACCCTCCACAAAGTAGCCTTCATCGTCCAGGGGGGCAAGGATGGGTAAACCGTACTGCTTGCCCAACTGAAAGTCTTCCGCACCACAGCCTGGCGCAATGTGGACGATGCCGGTACCCTCCGTCTCACCAACTTCATCCCAAAGGATCACGCGATGGGCTTCTGCAGCCGTGAGAGGAATGTCCTGGATAAGTTCTTGCATGGTGGTAAAGCCACCGCGGCTTTGAGCTGCTGGCAGGTCATCGAAGGGCCCAAAGTAGTACCAGCCTTCCATTGCCGCGCCATTTAATTCACCCACCACCTCGTAATCTCCCCGCAGCATATCCAGGGTGCCTTTGGAGAGATAGAGAATTTGCTCCCCTTGCCGAACTTTGACATAGGTCAGCTCGGGCCCAACGGCTGCGGCGACGTTGCTGGTCAAGGTCCAGGGAGTCGTGGTCCAGACTAATAAGGCTTCGGCAAAGCCGGTTTGGGGATCGCGGCGCACCGGGCTATCCAGGGCTGGTCCTTCACGCAGCGGGAAGCGTAGGGTAACCGAGCGGTGAGTTAGCTCAGCATAGCCATCGGTAACGATCTCGTGCTGGCTGATGCCAGTGGCGCAGCGCGGGCACCACGGCATGACATCCGCGCCGCGATAGAGCCAGCCCTTCTCCCAGCACTTCTTCAGGAAATACCAGATCATGTAGTTGTTTTCGTTGGAGAAGGTAAAGTAACTGCCGCCCAGCTCTGGCATTCCCAGGCGACCGACAATTTGCTCCACCGTATCGGTGACGGGACCTTCAGGCCCTTGCACGGTGATAACCTTCTGGGGGTCTTGCAAGAGTTGCTCTGCCAGCCAGCGCAACTGGTCGGGATCATTCCAATCCATCCAGTAGCCAAGGCGAATCGATTGCTCAGTTTGTACAGCCGCGTATTTCAACACACGCGCCTTGCATGCGCGCACAAATTGCTCCAGACCGTAATTTTCGATGTCCTTCTTGGTCTTGAAGCCCATCTCTTTCTCAACTTCGACTTCAACCCACAACCCCTGACAGTCAAAGCCGTTCTGATAGCGCAGTTCTCGGCCACGCATCGTCCAGAAGCGATGATATAAGTCCTTGTAGGTACGCCCCCAGCCATGATGAACACCCATTGGGTTGTTAGCGGTTATTGGGCCATCGATGAAAGACCAGTGCGGTTTTCCCTTATGAATTTCACGCATTTTCTGGAAAGCTTGCGTGGTTTTCCAGAATTCTAAAATCTCCCGTTCTTGAGCGGGGAAATCAACCTTGGTGGGAACTTCACGAAACGGCATACGACCTCCAACTCCTTATCAGAAAATCATAACCAGCCTGATAAAAAACTCTCGTCCCATCAGGGACGAGAGGAAATCGCCAATCTCCCGCGGTGCCACCCTGTTTCCTGCCCAGGCAGGCAACTCGACAGTGGTCTTAGAAGCCCTACAAGGTGCTTCCAACCACTCGTCCGGAATAACGGTGGACGCAACCGGCTTCCTTACTCGGCCTTGCCTATTGGCAAAGGCCTTTCAGGTTGCAGCTCCGGAAGGATTTTCCACCCCTTGGCCTGCCCCGCCTCGCACCGTTTGCGGGTTCGCTGTCAGCACCGTTGAGGTGTACTCGTTTCCATCGTCGCCATTGGTAACCGATTGGCGCAGATTATGCCATATTTTCGAAGATTGGTCAACGATTCGACTATAATAATATTATGAAACCCTTACCCGACTCCCCGCTCTCCCTTTGGCTAGATACGTACGGTGAATATCAGCCCCAACCCTCCCTGGAGGGGGAAACCGTTGTGGATGTGGCCGTCATTGGCGGCGGCTTCACCGGGGTGATGACTGCTTATGAACTCAAGCGCGCTGAGCCTTCCCTGCGGGTGGCGCTGTTGGAGGCAAAAACGATTGGTTATGGCGCCAGCGGCCGAAACGGCTCGTTTGCCATGACGGTGGTGGGACTGGGCTTCGGCGTAGCCCCCCTGATGATGGGAACAGAACGCTTCAAAGCCGCTCACCGCTACATGATGCGCGCGGTCGATGAACTGGATGCTTTTATCCAGCGCGAGCAAATCGCCTGCGACCGCATTCGGCCGGGCTTTTTACGCGTTGCCACCACGCCAGCGTATGTCAAACGCCTGCAAGAGGATGTCGAACGGATGAATCGCTTTGGATTTGACGATATCTACTGGCTCGATCGGGCACAAACCTGTCAACGCGTCAACTCACCGCGTTACTTAGGCGCATTGTGGGAGCCGCGCCTGGTTTTAATTAACCCCGCCAAACTGGTGCGCGCCGAGCGTAATCTAGCCTTACAAGCGGGGGTTGAGGTCTATGAAAACACCCCCGTCCTTGAAATCCGCACCCATCCCAAGTTTCAACTCACTACCCCCCAGGGCTACCTGCGCTGCGAAAAGCTCGTCTTTGCCACCAACGCCTATACCCATCACTTTCCGCTCCTGCGTCGCAAACAAATTCCAGCCTTCACTTACATGGTAGCAACCGAGCCGTTGCGTGATCAACAACTTGAACCCATTGGCTGGATGGGACGCGAAGGGATTGAAGATGCCCGCAACCTGATCCATTACTATCGCCTGACTCCTGACCAGCGGCTGGTGATGGGCGGTGGTCCGGTAGGCTTAACCTTTGCCAACGATCTAAATGCCGACCGCAACGAAGCTGCCTGGCGGCATCTGGAAGAGCATATCCAGTTCCTCTTCCCCTCGCTGCAAGGCGTGCGGTTAACTCATCGTTGGGGAGGACCTTTCTCGGTCACCGTTGATCTAGCCCCGGCCATGGGCTATATAGGAGATCAACGGGCAGTTTATAGCGTAGGATGTATCGGACACGGCGTCTCCGCCAGCCATCTCAACGCCCAAACCCTGCGCGACATGCTCCTCGAGCGCAAAACCGAATTAACCGAAAGCCCCTTCGTGCGCCGTTGGGTCATCCCCTGGCCGCCAGAACCGCTGCGCAGCCTGGTCGCTTACAGTTTACGCGGTTATCTCCAACTCGAAGATTGGTTTTTCGAGCGCGAGCTTTATCGCCAATCCTGACTCGCATGTAATTCCCTGCCATAGGCGCTACCTGTAAGGACAGACCGTCTCGAAGTTTTCACGAATGCACGAATAGCGCTGTCATTCGTTTACTCGAGGTCCATTCGTGGACGGTTCTCTCAGCAAACCATCAACACGACTTGTAATGGCAGGTTGTTAACTCTAATCTAATTACCAAAAGGGCAAAGAATCAGGTGGGATCGACAGCAACGGCACGCCCGTTCTCTGAAAGGTAAGGAGACGCCTAGTTTGTAAAATCCGCAAGTCACAAAATGGGAGACGGATCAGACGGATAAGCACAGATGATGCATCCGTGTCAAACCGTTGCATCGGTTTTAATCCGTGGGGCACTTCGGGACAAGGATGAAACAATTATTTTAAAAAAATCTACATTGCGATCTCTTGACTTTTATAGATGTTTTGGATATTATTTATCTTGTAATCCCAACCTTTCAGCCACCTCAACCTCATATACCGTATTTCTCCCCACCTGCTTGAGGAAGACGTTGCTGCAAGGCTATCCCCTTCTTCAAGGAGGTGTGATGTCATCTATCTCTTCCCTTCCCTTCTTCTGGCTGGCCGCCCTGACCGGTTCACTCCTACCCCTACGCCCACCCGCGCCGAAGGTTACCGGCCGTGCCACCTCACCGGATAACCCGTTCGCAAAATAAAAGGGCAGCGCACTTGCGACGGCGCTGCTCCCAGCCTCTTTAACGCATCCTTCACCCGCCATTTCAATAACCACTCTTTTTTACTAAAGAAAGGACAAACAAATGAAACCCCAACTTCTCTTCACCCTAAGACTCGGCTTTGTCCTCGCCCTCCTGCTCCTCGCCACCGCAGGCCTCGGGCAGGCTCAGGAACTCCAGCCTGAGGGTCTCCTCGCCCCACAAGCTGCGCTGGGCAGCGCCTTCACCTATCAAGGGCAACTCAAGAAAAATGGCAGCCCCATCAACGACACCTGCGATTTCCAGTTTTCTCTCTACGACGCCAGCAGCGGCGGGACGCAAATCACCAGCACCCAGACCGTAACGGGGGTTAGCGTGAGCAATGGGCTGTTCACCACTCTGATCGATTTTGGCAATGGAGCGTTCAACGGTGATGCCCGCTGGCTAGAGATCGCAGTCAAGTGCGCCGGGGATGCGAATTTTGTGCCCCTCTCTCAGCGTCAGCCGCTGACCGCGGTGCCCTACGCCCTCTTCAGCAAAGCGGCTGCGTGGAGTGGGCTGAGCGGCGTGCCAGCCGGGTTCGCCGATGGAGTGGACAACGACACTACCTATACCGCTGGCATCGGCCTCACCCTGATCGGCGGTCAGTTCGGTCTGGATGTCCCGTACAGCCTGCCTCAATCCTGCGCCAATGGTCAACTGCCCAAATGGAACGGCTCGGCCTGGGCTTGCGCTAACGACAACGACACCACGACTTTCTGGTCGCTTAGCGGCAACGCCGCCACCACGCCCGGCACGAACTTCCTGGGTACTACCGATAACCAGGCATTGGAATTCAAGGTCAACAATTTCCGCGTCCTGCGCCTAGAGCCCAACGCCGCCAGCCCGAACATCATCGGCGGCTTCAGCGGCAACAGCGTGACGGCCGGTGTTTATGGCGCGACCATCGGCGGCGGGGGCGAGAGCACCGGTACCAACCGGGTGACGGACGACTATGGCACGGTGGGAGGCGGGTTTAACAACCAGGCCGGCAATGGGAGTGGGTCAACCTTCGACAGAAACCACGCCACCGTCGGCGGGGGCATCAACAACACCGCCAGCGCCTCCTACGCCACCGTCGGCGGGGGTAGAGACAACACCGCTGCCGGGGATTACAGCTTCGTCGTTGGGCGCCGCGCCAAAAACAATGACACAAATCACAAAGGCGTCTTCCTCTTTGCCGATTCGACCGACGCCGACTTCA
>Ga0308389_1000430_pt1 | contig 30892 bp, 21 predicted proteins | sample Hotspr2Sample148_FD_202362 | JGI IMG/M metagenome (GOLD analysis project Ga0308389, IMG submission 202362) | Hot spring phototrophic mat microbial communities from Mushroom Spring, Yellowstone National Park, Wyoming, United States - 20040719_148 ... | reverse complement strand
GTTCATGAGATTCTCCAAACTGATCCTTACGTCATGATTACGGCAGCGGATGATGCCTATGGATTTTCTGCTGCTTATCGAATTAATGGTAAGCACTACGTCGTTATCGATGACGGGTCTTATACAAGCTATTTTCTTCTATCTTCAAAAGAAAATGTTACGAAGAAGAATCTTTACCAATTGTTGGAGAATAACAGTTTGAGCGGAATTGATTTTCTTCTCCAAAAAGCAGGAATTTACGGAATTGAAAATATTCCTCAAGCAAAACCAGACGACGAAGGCCCGTTCTGGCTGTTGGAAACACGGTATATCTATGATTCCGGCCAAAGAACGTATGTGCATTCCGGGCCATATGAAACATTTGAAGAAGCCAAGCAAGCAATGGCTGAAGCTTATGAGCACAAGGTACATCCGGTTACAAAAATTCCTGTTCTGGCACATGATGAATATGCTGCTCCGCTTTATACAATAATTTCAGAATAAAAAAATGTTCCATGTTCCACGGGAACATTCTGGAATTTAATATCCTGAAAATGAAAGGAGACAATGAGAAATGGCGCACACACATTACCCGATGATCGTTGAATGGCAAGGGCCGTGGCATCGCAGAGATATCTGTGAATGTGGATATTTTCGGCACGTCGTCCTGCTGCGCGGAGTGAAGGTTTACGAAGACTGGCTTCCGGGATATCCTCCAGAACCGGAAAAAAAGACTCGGCACAAGCACAAGCCTGTTGTCGATGTTTTGGTGGAGGATTATACCCGCACCCACAAACACATCTGTAAGTGTGGGGCAGTCCGGTATATCTCTGATAATAATGGGCTGTATCCCAATGGTTCCACGTGGAACCCGAATGCAAGCTATGGAGAGAGGTACGAACTGTATCTCTTGGAGAAATAATTTCAGAGCAGAAAGGAGAATTAATCATGAATTTCAAACGAATTCAGACTCTGGGCGTTCTCAGCCCGGTGTACATGATTGATATGGATTGTCTCCGGCTTGTTGACTGCGGTGACAACACCCATTTCTATGTGAACGATTTTGTGGAGGAAAATTCTCTTCCATTCAAGGTAAATTTCGCGCCGTACTATGAACTGGTCGGCACGATTATTTCCAAGGAAACGGATTCCGATTACATTGATTACAAGGTAGTTACCCGAAGCATCTTTCTGTTTTCCAAGCCCGTTGATGCAGCGGTCGGAATGCCGTCCGTACATATCCCTGCTACGTGGCAGGAGTGGCTTGGATACTTTACCGGAAAGGACTGGATTATGGTGGAATTTCCTCGTCCCAAGGATGATGATTCGGATTATTGGATGAATCCGTACATTCTTCGGAAAAACGAAATTCCTTTTCCTTCATCTGGAATTTCCTCTGTTCATTTTGCGGAAGATAAACAGGGAAATCTTTTCATCGTTCAGGCATATGATTTCAACGGGTTGCCTGTTCCGGTGAATGAACTGGATCAAATTTATTGGTATCCGGTAAAAATTCTCCACCGGAAGAAGCTGGAACACAAGAAGGGCACGACATATGCTTACAGTGGCCCGTGCTGGTATGTGGTTATTTGAAGAAAGGAGAAAAAAAATGAGCAACCTCAAGCGAGTTTTCATCATTGATTATGATACCTGCTATCTTGATTTTGACAAGATAGAGCTTCTCAATTGCGGAGATGGTTACTACTTTGTCAACCGGATTATTGAGCCTGAAAATCCCGCAGATTATCGGGAGAATATGTCTCCCTATTACCTGCTTTTGGGATGTATTCTTTACAAACAGAACGAAAACTATGAAGCCGTTACTTTGACTCCATTCCGAAATGCCGAACTTCGGGAAACTGTAGCCGAACGTGATATGGTTACTGTGTTTGTTCCCGAAGAAATGACAGAATGGATCGGTTATTGGGTTGACACTTTGAAGAAGTGGATTTTTGTGGAATTTCTTCACAATTCATCAAAAACTCCACGAATCAAGCATGTGATTGATCTTCCGAAACCACCTGAAATGATTCATTGGATGCATTTCGCCGAAGCCCCGGATGGAACCCTGTATGTGGTTCAGGCATTTCATGGTGGAATTCCTTGGTTTATTGAAACTAATGAAGAAGAGAAAGAGTCGGAAGAAAAATTCCGTCCATTCAAGTTCCTTCCCCGGAAGCGGCTTGATGAATCGGAAGATAGTACTACCTATGTTTTTGACAATTTGAGAATTTATCGGGTGAACATCTAAGGCTGCCTGCTGCTGTGTGCTGTCTCCTTTCTGTGCACACTAAAGGGTGTGTTGGAGGTTTCCAACACACCCTATTTTTTTAGTAATTTTCATATTTTATCTTCACCGATGTGCTCACATAAATAATGTGAGTAATGGAAAATTTTCATCCCGGACAATACAATCTCAAAAGATTTATTATAATTACAGAAACAAATGTAATTGATATCAGCAATGTGTTTCTGGAAATCAATCTCTATGAAGATCTGTTTGCATTCTCCTATTCAGGCAACGTTGCTATCGTTGAGTCTGATAACCTTCCGGGTGTTGAAAAAATTCTGGGTGGTGAGCGAATTCTTTTTGATGCAGAATTATACAATGAAGTAGACGGGCAGATCCAGAAACTGGATATCTCTTTTCTTGGATTTGTATCAAAAATTTCAACTGAATTCGTTCAGGCAACAGGCACTGCCAAAAAATACAGCATTGAATTTGTCTCAGAACAACATGTCCAGAACCTAAAAACCAGAATAAGTAAATCATTTGTCAAAAAACCTCTCCATGAGATTGTAAAATACTGTTTCAATGCCCTCCAGACTGAAGCCCCGCTAACTGTTGAAAACACACAAACAACACTGGAAAAAGTGATCATCCCCAACTGGACTCCATTCAGAGCGATTAACTGGTGTGCTGAAAAATCCATTCAGACTGAATCCAGAATCGGAAGCAGTCTGAGCAGTTTCATTTTTTTCCAGACTTTAAATGAATCCAGATTCTGGTTCCGGTCATTTGACAATCTCTACAAACAGCCACCAAAAAAGGAAATTTACTACTTTGTAAAGAAAACACACAGCTTTGATGTTGATATCAGAAAATATTCTACTGCCGATACTTTTGAAGTTCTGAACAATTTTGACCTGATCAAACTTGGAATGGAAGGAGCCTATTCTTCCCGCCTGACTGAAATTTCCGTCACAGAAAAACGCTGGAAAAATACAACGTTCAATTACCGTGATGATTTCCACAGGAAATTTGATTCATTGAACAAAAATCCGTTTTACAATCAATATCTCAATCCGTTTCTTGATTCAACCAGCATGGTATTGTTCATGAAATCTATGGAGCATGGAAGCAATGTAAATATGGCAAAACAAGTCAGAACGTCTCAATTATCGCTCCTGAGCAATCACAGAATCAAAATTCGTATTCCTGCTTCTCCGAATTTGTCTGTTGGTGATGTCGTTGACTTCAAGTATCCTGATTTTCGAAAAGATACTTCAAAAACCAGCGGACTTGACATGACCCATTCGGGACTTTATTTGATTACCGGAATAAATCATCACTTTACTTCAGAAAAATACATGATGGTAATGGAACTGGTCAAGGAATCTATCGGAGGTGAAGAATAATGATTCCGAATTTTATCGGCTTGGATCAATTTGTATGGTTCATTGGTGTTGTGGAATCACGGGAAGATCCTGAAAAACTGGGCCGGGTTCAGGTGAGAATATTTGGACATCATACAGAAAATAAAGAAGACATTCCTACAGAAGGCCTGCATTGGGCATGGTGTCTGATGCCCGTGTCTTCTGCTGGCATCAACGGTATTGGTGATTTTTCTCTGGGACTTGTAGAAGGCTCTTGGGTGGTTGGATTTTTCAAGGACTCGCTGAATTGTCAGGAACCAGTTATTTTCGGAACGTTCGGAGGCGGGTATTCCAAGGGAGATTATCCGTATCCAAAGAACAAAAAAACAGGATTTCTGGATCCGGGAAAAAATATTTCAGAACGTCCAAGAAAAGTTGAAGAGCGCATTTACAAGAATGATGGACTGGGAATTGAACTGAAAAACGAAAAAAGAACACCTGAAACTGATCTGTATCCCAGAAAAAAACATCCTTTGGGGTGTGTTATTCAGGAAAATGACATCAACAGGTTGGCAAGAAACGAGAAAATTGAAGACACAATTGTTTTCATAAAGAGAAATAATCTGGACAAAATGGTAAAAGCTGCTGATGGTTCTTTCTGGTCTGAACCATCTACTCCATATAATGCCATTTATCCATACAACAAGGTGAAAGAATCAGAATCAGGACATATTTTTGAAATTGATGACACAAAAAAATTTGAGCGCCTGCATATCTGGCACAGATCGGGAACGTTTATGGAAATTTATCCGGCTGGTACAAAGGTTGAGAAAATTGTCCACTCCTCATTTTCTGTTATAATGGCAGAAAAATATGAACACGTCATGAACCGCTACAATCTGACTGTGGACGGGCCGTATAATTTGATGGTCTACAACAATTCCAACATTACTGTAACCGGATCATGTACTATCAGAGTCGGCGGGCAAGCAAAAATCATTTCCGGTCAAACTCTGGAATTAAATGCAGATTCTGTAAAAATCAATGCGAGGTCAAACATTACTCTTCAATCAGGAATGAATATTCAACTGAAATCCATGAACGTTTCTTCCAATCCTGCAATTAATCAGGCCAAAGAATCGCTGAAAGCTGGCGGTATTGGCATTGTAAAACCAGTAATGCCTGCACCGGGGCAGCCTGATATTTCTGTAGAAACTGAAATAAAACAAAGAACCTATCCTGTTCCGGTTCCAGAGTTTGTTGAATAAATAGGATATATGGAAAATAATTTCCGGTACAAGGATATTGATTTGTCAATGAAAAGAGATAGTGTAAAGGGTGATATTGTACCTTTAATTGATGCTGAAGCTGTCAAAAACAGCGTCAAAAATCTGATCCTCATATCCATTTTTGAACGCAGAATGAATCCTTGGGTTGGTACGTTGATTTATACACAATTGTTTGAAAATTTCACACCCAAAACCAGTGCAATGATCAGGAAATTCATCAGGGACGTTCTGACTGTTTATGAGCCGCGCGTGGAACTGCGAAACGTCACTATAAATCAGCAGGATGATCAGAATTTTCTGGAAGTCAGCGTCACGTTTTCCATTATCAACTTGCCGGAAATTTATTCAGTATCCATTTTCCTTGAGAGGCTAAGATGAAAGTTTCAGAACTGAATTTTACTGAAATCAAAGAAAATATCAAGAATTATCTGGCCAACAACCCGGATTTTACAGATTACAATTTTGAAGGCTCAGGCTTGAGTCTGTTGCTTGATATTCTTGCATATAACACATATTACAATATGTTCTACATGAACATGGCAATTAACGAGAATTTTCTTGGTACTGCAATTAAAAGAGGTTCTCTGGCCAGCATTGCAAAGAATTTTGGCTACACTCCCAAAGGAAGAACATCAGCAAGGATCAAAATTGTCATTGAAATTACCGAGCCTGTAAATTCTTTGCAAAATGGAAATAAAATCATTCTGGACAAGCGTACAGCCACATTCACTGTTGGCTCCGACAACCAGCAATACACATTTACACCAGTACAGAGCTATACGCTGGAATCCAAAAACGGAAAATACAATGCGGAAATTGAATTGATTGAAGGTGTGTGGGTAAAACAGACGTATCAGGCGGGACTTTCAAAATTCATTATTCCTGAATTCAATATTGACCTTTCCACTGTTGAAGTTTATGAAATTACACAAAACAATGAAGTCATGCCCTATACACGTTTCAATAACTTGAAAACATTGAATGCTGATTCCCGGATTTTTTACATTTTTGAAACTCCTTTCCAGACGTATGAAATTCTTTTTGGAGACGGAATTCTGGGCAAGGTGCCTTCTCCGGGGAGCACAATTCAGATTTATTACAAAACAAGTGCCGGAGAAGCTGCAAACGGCCTTTCCAATATTGCCTATTCCGGCAACCTGATTGATGGGCGTTTCGGACAACAGGATATTAATTATTTGACAATTGTTCCGTCTTATGGCGGGTCTGAGCCGGAACCTCTGGACAGCATCAGAAAAAATACGCTGAATGCCTATTACGCTCAGGAACGGGCAGTTACAGTCAATGACTACAAATATTTTCTGGAAAAAGAGTATCCACTTGCACAGTCTGTTTCTGTCTGGGGTGGACAGGATAATGATCCACCAATCTACGGAAAAGTTTTTATTTCAATCAGGCCAAAAAAGGGATTCACACTGAGTGTCAGCGAAAAGCAAAGAATCATCAACGAAATTATCAAGTCCAGAAATGTTGTTACTGTGATTCCTGAAATTGTAGATCCCGAGTACACTTTTCTTGTTCTTGATTCAACAATCAAGTACGATACCAGAAAAACTTCAATGGACGCTGAACAGATGAAATTTTCAATTCTGGAAACAATTGAAGAATTTGCCAACAACGAACTGGGAAAATTTGACACTTATTTCAATTACAGCAAATTTATCACACAAATCAACAATATCAACCCGGCAATTATCGGCAACAATACTTTCATTCTTTTGAAAAAATACGTTACGTTTATTCCAAACCTGACCAACACATATAAAGTTAATTTCAAAAATGAAATCAAAGAACGTTCTTTCAAAAATCTGGTTCCTTTGAAGATGAAAACCGATACAACAATCAATTCAGAACTGGATATTTTTCTGGAAGATGAAAGAGGATACGTTTATGCGTATACCGTGAATAACGTTGGCGAAAAAGTGCGCCGGAAAGTGGTGGGAACTGTGAATTACAATACAGGAAATGTTGAACTGGTCATGAATGTTTCCAGTGTTGTTGGAAGAAACGATTACACCATGTCATTTATTGCAGAACCGAAAGCTTTTGACGTTCAGATGAAATACAATGATATTCTGATTATTGATCCGACAGATATCAGTATAAGAATTGTAGCACAGTAACAATATGGCAACAGAATACAAGTACAAAAAAGACATATTTCTGGAAAGCCAGATCCCGCTATACATCCGGGATAATTATCCGTTATTTGTCTCTTTTGTAAAAAATTACTACGAGTTCCTTTCCCGTTCATCCAATGAAATTCTGGCTGTAAAAGTTCTCAACAAGGGAAAAAATTACGTCAATCCGTTTTTGTCAATCAAGGTAATTGATACAATTGTCAATTCCTCCACTTATGGACAATATATTACCGATTCACGTCCGGTTAATCTGATTCCTGTTGTGAAAAACGGGCGTATTGAAAAAGTTCTTGTCAAAAATTCAAAAAATGTAAAGTACAGCAAAGAAGAACGCCCTGTTGTTGTTGTTTCCGATTCAAAAGGAGAAGGAGCGGAATTTGAACTGGTTATTTTCCATGATATGGGAAATGTTTACGATGTGGTTCAGGATCTGTCTTACATCAGGGACGTTGATATACAGAATGAGGTTTTCAAGAAATATGTTCTGGAAGAACTGATTCCTGCTTTTCCATCAAATTTGTACTCTGACGGCAAATATTCTGTACAAGTTGAAAAATTTGTCAAGTTTATCCGGCAAATTTATAATTCCAAGGGAATTGAAGCTGTATTTTCATTTATTTACAAAATCCTTTACAATACAACTGTCAGCATTTATTATCCAAAAACAGATATTTTGCGTGTAAGTGATGGAATCTGGATCAAGAATTATTACATTGTGACAGAAGACAATTTGACTGAAAAAATTGGAGAAAAAATTGTCAATCAGAATGGTGTTACCGGAATAATAATGTCATGTGAACCACATCCGACATTGCCCGGAAAATGGAAGGTGTTGATTCATGAACGCACAGGAAATTTCAGTTCCGGTGATGATATTTACCTGTTCAATTTCAAATTTGTTAACACTGGCGAAATAATTGCTACGGTACATTCGGTTGAAGAAGATCCATATGGTTATTTCAAAAATGATAATGGGCAATTGTCATCTTCCAAGCGAATTCAGGACAACTACTATTATCAGGAATTTTCGTATGAAATTCAGTCCGAATTCAACATCAAGGAATTTTCCCAGATTCTGAATGAACTTCTGAACCCTGCCGGGTTCAAGTATTTCATCAAAATTATTGTTGATTTGGAAAGTCAGCTTGATCTGGATGCAAAATTGTACTACCTGAACATAATTTATCCTGATGTTGAAATTGTTTCCGGCGAAGATGCCATGCTTTACAAGCGTTCCTTGGGCATGACACTTACCGATGTATACAAAAATCCATTTTTTGATGCAACCATTGACGTAACTCCAATTTATGATATATTTGACGTCACACCAAATACAAATATTTCCGAACTTGAAATTTATTCAACCAGTTTGAATAACGATCTGTTGCTTGAAGCAAATACGATGTATGGATATTCTGTATATTTGTACAAAAATTCTTGGTCTGCCAGAAGAACCATTGTGCAGACAAAAGTTTCGGAAAACAAGATTGTTCTTGATTCTCCATTTAATACAACAGAAACCAGCGTAAACGTGGAAGTCTGGCCCGGGTATTATTTCAAAAATATAGTAAATTCAACAACGTTTGAACTGAGTGATTATGATCCGTTCAGCGTCAAAACAAATAATAATAATCAGTCTGATCCTGAAAAGCGGTTCCTTATAGGGTACAGCCTGTATATTTTGAGCGGAAACGTGGCCGGACAAAGAAAGAAAATTGTTGCTTATGACGGCGTAAACCGGAGAATTGTTGTTGAATCCGCTTTTACACAATTGCCTGTAAATTGTATTTACCGTATTATAAATGATCTGGACGGAACAGAATATTTTGGAGGAGAACTTTCTGCTGTAAATGTAATTAAAGGTGGAAGCGGATTTACTTCGGCAACTTTTGTGACAGACAGTCCTCCCGGAGGAAGCGCTCCGGTATTCAATGTAACCATTTCCGGTGGATCTGTTACTGCAATTAACATTACCACGCCTGCAACAGCAAAATACTATACCATACCAAGAGCAACGCTGACAGGAGATGGTGACGGGGTTGTGTATGAAATTGTTGTTGATTTTCCACAAAATTCCCACCTTTCCCAGTTTTTGTCCAAGAACAGATTTCAGGGAATTTATTTTGAATTACAAAAAGATTCCCTTGGAAAGTCCTTATACTTTGAAAATGCGCGTCTCCGGGTTTATGTACAAAACAACATTATTTTTTCAGCAATTATAGAAAATGCAGGAAAGGGTTACGTCTTTATTCCCAGAATTTATCAACGTGTCGGAGACGGAACGTTGGGAAAAATTTCAGCAACAATTTCTTCAGGTCAGGTATCTTCTTTGACTGTTACCGGATTTGGCATGGATTACAATTATGAACCGGAATTTGTAGCAGAACCTCCAGACCCGTCAATATCCATGATTTTTTCCGATTCTGGCAGCACAGCTTTCATGAAAATGTGCCATTCTTCTGAAAGGGATTCATATTGTACTGTTCTTCTGGATGGAAGCCCAAGACCTGAATTTTCTTCAGCAAATGTAAATTATTATGGATCTGCTCTAAATATCAACATGAACAGTGTCAGAACTTATTTTACGGGATTTTTCCCGATCAAGCACAACTATAACGCAGAAATAGAGGTGATCAGGTAATGCCCAGTATCGTAACAAACAAACTCAAAGAAGCCAATATCCAGAATTTTATCAATTTGATAAAAAACGAAAACGTATACGTCTCGTTCGGAAGATCCACAAGTTGGATTCCTAATGATAATTCTGTCCCGATTCCAACAGATAATTTTGATTTATTAAAAAATTTTTTCAAAGACCAGCTTTACATGAAGAAAATCACTACAGGAAACGTTATCCGGGTGGCAAAATATTACAAATGGATAGCAAATTCCCGCTACCAAATGTATTCACCTTCAGAAAATATTGAAACACTGTGTGAACCAAAACTGTATGTAAAAGCTCAGGCAGAAGCTGTTATAAGCAACGGGAGTGTAATTTCAATCAAAATTATCAATGAAGGTTCAGGATATACTTCTGCTCCAACAGTAACTATTTCTGGTGGTGGGGGAACCGGAGCTACAGCAACAGCCATCATCAATAATGGAAGTGTTGTTTCAATCATTGTTACAAATGGCGGATCCGGGTACACTTCTGCTCCTGCTGTAACCATTACTGCTCCCAGACCTGATATTTCTGATTCTCCTTTTTCTGTCAATCCGTATTATGTTGTGACAGATGATCTTAACGTATACGTTTGTGTGGATAACAATAATCTGGGCATTTCTACTGTTAAACCTACTTCAACCAACGTTAATGAGGACGATTCCGGTGGTACTACCTTATCTGATGGATACAGATGGAAATATCTATATACAATTCCTCAGACAGATGCAGAGAAATTTCTTACAATGAACTGGATTCCGGTTAAGGTTTATCAGGAAAATGATGAGTCAAATAACTGGTATGTTCAGTACAATGCCACGTCCAATAACAGAATACACGGTTATGATATTCCGTTTTCCCTGAATGCAACCACGCTTATGCTGAAAGTCCGTGTAAATGGAGATGAGGGCGGGAAAATTGTAGATACCAATGATTACCGAAAAATTTCTCTTGTTCTCAACCCTGTTGCAAAAAACAGCGTATATGCTGCCGGAGCAAGTTCATCTGATAATACGATTGTTCTGAATAATTCTCATGATGTAAGTGATGTTGGCGCTTTGTGGTATCCAACAACAGGCAAAAAGATAAAAATTTTGCGCGGCCCCGGACGCGGGCAAATCAGAACTATCACCGCATTTAACAGTACAACCAAAACAGTAACGCTTGATTCAAACTGGGACGTTCCGATTACTACAGCTTCAGTCTATGGAATTCTGATCAATTCTCAGGTTTCCAATTTGTGTACAATTTTGAATTTAAGTTCGGTTAGCGGAACGTTCGTTCAAGACGAAACAGCAACACACACTATTACCGGAACAACTGCAAACATTGTCAAATTTGACAATGCAACCAATAAGCTGTATGTGACAAACGTTTCCGGTACATATTCTGTTGGTGGAGAAATCAATCAAGGTGCAGCTTCAGGAACTTTGTCTTCCATTACTTTGCCTGACGCGGAAAATGAGTATACTGATGTTCTTTTTACAGAAAATAGAAAAAAAATTACACGGTACAGCGATCAAATCGAAGATGTCAAGATTATCATTCAATTCTAGTATAAATAGATACGTATGAGCGTAATCAAAGAGTTAGCAGCAAGTCCTTTTTTTGACGATTATGACGTCCAAAAGGATTTTTTGAGAATCCTTTTCCGGCCCGGAAGAGCAGTTCAAGCCCGTGAATTGAATCAGCTACAATCCATCCTCCAGATGCAGGTGGAGCGTTTTGCAAACCACATTTTCAAGGATGGATCTATTGTCTATGGTGGTGGTACTACCATAGACACAATTTCTGCAAGATATCTGAAAATGGAAGAGCTTGTTCCGGGATCTTCAAGTGAAGAATTCAATCCTGTTTCTTTAATTGGTAGAACAATCAAAGGTGTTTCTTCTGGTGCAATTGCTTTGGTAACAACAGCCGCAGACAAGACTTCTACAGATCCCAAGACATTGATTATAAAGGAATTGAATGGAATTCCTTTTATTGGCGGAGAAGATATCAGAGTTGTTGTTCAGGATTCATCCGGCAATTATATTAATGATGCAAATTATCCAAATCCGGTTGCTAAAATCAAAAGCAGCAATTTCTATGGTAAATCATCTACTGTCAGTATTTCGGATGGAATTTTTTATACAAAAGGAATGTTTGTTATTTGCAACAGCCAGACAGTTCCTCTTGATAAATATTCCAATGCTCCAAATAAAAAAGCAGGGCTGCTTTCTCAAATTCAGATTGTCAATGAAGGAGATGATTCTACACTTTTGGACAATGCAACAGGAACGTACAATTATTCTGCTCCCGGCGCAAGCCGTTTGAAGGTAATTTTGACTCTGCAAAGCAAAGATCTGAATTATATTCCTTCGCCTGAAGAGAATTTTATTGAACTTCTGGAAACAAGAGACGGAAAATTATACAAACAGATTTCCCGTCCAAATTATAATGAATTGATGAAAACTCTTGCCCGCAGAACATACAATGAATCAGGAAATTATACCGTAAGACCGTTTATTTTGAATCTTGATGATCATCCTTCAGATGAAAGCAAGTTGCGGGCATATTTGAGTCCGGGTTTGGCATACGTTAACGGATTTGAATTTGAAACCATTGCTACACAATATGTTGATATCAACAAGGCCCGTGATACAGAAAATACAAACAATTATGGAGTTTCTGTTTATTATGATAATTATTTTCTGATTACTACATCCGGTTCTTCAGGGCTTTTTAATATTGGCGCGTTCGGTTTGCTTGAAATCAGAGATTCTTCAGATGTCCAAATTGGAACTTGTTATGTTCGTTCTATTGAAAGAGTAGATGGCTCAAAATTCAAATTGTATGTGTTCAATTTTTCACTTAATACAGGAAAAACAATCAATGATATTGATAAATTTGTTTCGTCTTCTCCTGCTGCAACTCTAAAATTGGCAACTCCAAAGACACTATACAAACCTTTAAATACACCTCTTGTTTACAATACAGGGTTTGAAAAAATTTCTGCTGCTACAGATATTTCTCTTTTTTACAAAAAATTCTTTGCAAACCAGACCGTATCCAGCAGCACAGTAACTATTTCGCTTACCGGAAATGAACAGTTTTATTCTGTATCTCCCAATGATTATCTTGTATCTGATAGTGGTGGCGGCGCATATATCTCTGTTAACAACGTTGTATTAAGTGGTGGAAACCAGACAGCTATATTGACATTATCAGGATTTTCTACGGGAACTGTAAATATTATTGCAAATATAAGAAATGTAAATGCTCAACCAAATATCAAAATTCCTGTAAAAACAAAGACTTCTCAAGGTTATTGCGCCCAGACAACCACAAACAGCAACGTTGTATATCTCCAGTCTTATGAACCAGATATAAACAACTATTACCAGAATTGTAAAATCCGTTTTCTGTCTGGCACAGGAGCTTCCACAAATATTTACACCATCAGCTATTATAATGAAACACAAAAGTCAGTAACTATAAGCCAAAATGTTAACGTAGATACAAGCACATATTATGAAATTGTTCCTGAATTTACTGTTGGAACTACAGATTTAAGCAAAGGGTATTTTGTCCAGTCTCTTCCCGGTGGTCTGGATGATACCACATTTATAACTCTTTCAGGAGCTTATGATGGAATTGGTTTGATCAAGGTCTACAAAAATTTGAGCAATAATAATACTGATTGGTTTGAAGCAAACAAGGACATTACCTATATGTTTGAATTTGATGGTGGACAGACTGAAGAAGCTTACAGAGAATGTAAAATCAAATTGAGATCAGGCATGTCTTTGCCAAATGGAACAGTTTTGCATATCTTTTTCAACAGGTTTACTCATACATTTAATGACGGATTTTATAACGTTTCCAGCTATCCAAGCAATGACAAGAATATTTACGTTGCTCAAGATATTGAAGGAAATTATGTAGATCTGAAGAATTGTTTCGATTTCCGGCCTGTATACATTACCGGAACCGGATTTATTTCACCGAACAAGACTCCAATTCCATATAGTCTGTTAAGTGTTGATCTTTCCTATTATCTTGCAAAAATTGTAAAAATTATAGCTACTGCTGATGGAGAATTTGCCGTATTGGAAGGCTCAAGTGCCAGAAATCCAAAACCTCCGGCAGATGTTGATTATGGCATGACTTTGTACACAATTTATTTGAGTCCATATACAAACAACAAGAACAGTACAAAAATTAAATATATTGAAAATAAACGGTATACCATGCGTGATATTGGAAAACTGGAAAAGCGTATTGAAAATATTGAATATTATACCAGTTTGTCTCTTGTTGAAAGTTCCATTGTGGCAATGGAAGTAAAAGATACTGATGGAAACACGCGTTTCAAAAATGGTATTCTTGTTGACTCTTTTGAAGGACACAATATAGGAGAAATTACAAATCCTGATTACAAATGCTCTATTGATATTACAAAGAAAGAGCTGAGACCACTGTTCAAACAAAGAGCATTTACGCTTTATCCTCTTTCATATAACAATATGATTGTGCATAGCAACGGAATTGCTACAAGAACCTATACGCTTCAAAATTACATTGTTCAGAACAAAGCCAGCCGAAAGGTAAATGTAAACCCGTATTCGGTATTCCTCTGGAGAGGTTCTGTTACACTGAATCCGTCTTCTGATATTTGGAAAGACACCAAGATTCGTCCAACAAATATTAATAATATTAATAATTTAAACAATAATATCAGTTTTGGTTCAATACCTTGGAATACCAATTTTAATGATTGGAATACAAACTGGAGCGGAAATTGGGTTATCAATACACAAACACAACAACAATTTGAAGAAGTTATTGAAGAAAGAGAAACTTGGGAGCCTGATCTTCTCAGTTTTGGTAATCTAGAACTATGGATAAGAAATGGCGGTTCAATGCGTTTGTCTTGGACTGATCCATTCACAGGACAGGCTTTGCAAACTCCTGTTTATGTAGCGTGGCAACGGCAAATCGATGGTTCCGAACGAGCTACAGCAGTAATTCCTGCCCGGCTTCAGAGAACACAACAGGTTGTAAACAGACCTACCGGAGCACTTGTTCAAACACAAACAGTTCTTCGTCCTACAATTCAAATTCAAAATACGAATCTTGGGGATGTTGTTGTTAATGTAGATTATATTCCTTATATCAGGCCAAGAACTGTAACCTTTACTGCAAAAGGTCTGAAGCCGGATACACAAGTATATGCATTTTTTGATGATGTCCCGGTTTCCCAATATATTACTCCAAGCACTTTGATTACCAATAGTGCCGGAGAAGTAAGTGGAACTTTCAATATTCCTGCCAATAAATTCCTTACCGGAGAACGTTTGTTCCGGCTGACAGACAGTTCTACAAATAACAGATCTCAGGAAACCACCTTTGCTGAAGCAAAGTATTTTGCACAAGGTCTTGAAGAAGAAAAAGTTACACTCAACATTCAAACAGCTTCCATTGGTTTTGAAACTTCACAAATTCAAACTGTAGTACAACCTGTTGATCCTCTGGCACAAAGCTTTTTTGTTGATCCTGTAATTTATCCAAACGGGCTTTTCATCAAGGAAATTGATATTTTCTTTGCAAGTAAAGACAATGCCATTCCGGTTATTCTGCAAATCAGAGAAAATGTAAATGGATATCCTTCCAATATTGAAATTCTTGTAGAAGTTCTGAAACCAGCTTCTCAGGTTTCAACAAGCCAAGACGGAAGCGTCGCAACAACATTCAGTTTTCCTGCTCCAGTATATTTGAAACCCGGAGAATATTCTATTGTTTTGATCTCCAACAGTAACAAATATGAAGTCTGGGTTGCAGAAATTGGCGAAAAGGAAATTTCCACCAATACATTAATTTCCGAACAGCCTTATGTCGGAAGCTTTTTCAAGTCACAAAACGCTTCTACATGGACGGCTGAACAGACACAGGATCTGAAATTTACAATCAAAATGTGTAATTTCACCGGAACAACCTTTAACATGGTTTTGACAGATTTCCTGAACCCCTCAACAGAGCCTGATATTTACGTTACAATTCCGGTTCTTGAAAATGTTTCAAGTGGTAATATTATCAGAGCCGGAAATTTGACTGAACGTAATATTGTTATTGGTTCTATTGTAAGTGGTTCAGGAATTCCTGCCAATACAACAATTACAGGAATAAATTACGTTGAAAACAAAATTACTTTGTCTAATTCAGTAACAGAAACAATAACACAAGGCTCGTTGCTTGGTGTTTTGAGAAAAGCTGATATAGAAAATGCTTCAGATGCAAGAAATATTATGAATCTGTTCCGTACAAGTTTGTCTGTATTCAATCCATTCAACAATATAAGACTTTCTTATACTTTTAGAGCAAAACAATATGGTTCAGGATCTTTGGGATCGGAAACGCCATTTACTCCCGGTAACAATTATGAATTGCCCACTCCATGTCAAATTGATGTTGCAAATGAAAGTTTCCGTATAGGAATTTATGGAACAGCAGATACACTGGGTCAATTTGTATCTCCAGTAATCAATCTGCAACGAAATTATTTTGTAGCTGTAGAAAATATTATTAACAGTCCTGCAATTACTTCAACATTTGAAACAAATGCTACTGGTGGTGAAGCATATGCCCGGTATATTACAAAGAAAGTAACATTAACTGACGTTTCCAATTATCTGAGAATTTATCTTGATATGTACAGGCCTCAGAACACTGATGTTAAAGTGTTTTATCGGGTTTTGAGGGAATCAGACGCTGGAACAATTTATGAGAAATCTTGGGAAAAAACTGTTCCTACAGACAATATTAATTCAGTTTATTCCAATAAAGAATCCGATTTCTTCGAAGTGTGTTTTGTTCCATCAGATGCTTCAGGTAATCCGGTAACAAATATTGGTAATTTTATTGAATTTCAGGTAAAAATTGTACTTCTTTCTTCCAACACCTGTGTTGTTCCAAAGGTAAAACGTCTAAGAATTCTTGCTTTGGAGTAATTTTATATGGATTACATCAAAACAGAAGAAAAGCAAATTTATAGAGATCCTGAAACAATGGCTTTGATTGTCAAAAAAGATGGAATTATGAAGGAATTGTTAAGAAGAATCCGGGCTTTGGAACGGCGTATTGAACAACTGGAAACCAAATTGTTGTCCAAGGATAAATAAAATATATGGCAAAAGCAGTAAAACTGATCCGTTTAAACGCCAGAGACAATCTTTCAGTTTGGGCTGAAAAAACGAATTCTATTATTAACGTAGTAGAAGAATTTATTGCAACTTCAGGATCTATTGTTACACAGGGAACTCCTAACACTTCCCAGATTGTTGTTTGGGATAGTAATTATACCAATAAAACACTGACAGGCCCCATTACTTTAGGTGCCCAAACTGCAACTACAGTTTCTTTTTCTGTAAATAATGAAATAATTACAGACCTGACAGAAAAACCAATTGCATCTTCAAACGACTATGTAATGATTTTTGACAGTACAGGAAATGCTCTTAAAAAGGCAAAAATTTCATCCATTCAGACATCTCAGGCTGCTGCTGGCTCTAATACTCAGGTTCAATACAACCAGAATGGAGTATTTGGAGCTTCGTCTGGATTAACTTTCAATTATACAACAAACGTTTTAAATATTGCTGGTGGTTTAACGGTTGCACCAAATAAATTGGTTGTAGATTCAACATCAAGTAATGTTGGTATTGGACAATTGAATCCTTCATACAAATTAGACGTATCAGGAGATGTAAATACAACAGGATCTTACAGAATTAATGGTATTTCGGTTTTAACATCAACTTCTCTTGGTTCCGGTATTGTTTCCAGTAACCTGCAAAGTGTTGGCACTTTAACATCATTGACTGTTTCCGGTACAACAAATATTCAAGGTCAAACCACAATTTCCAATACACTATTTGTAAACAATATTAACTCAACAGGAACAATTTCAGGAACAACTTTAAGCGCTACCGGAACTGTTAGTGGAAATAGTGTTACAGCGAGCACAGCAACATTTTCTTCCAATCTTTCAGTAAAAGTTTCAGATCACTTTTTAGAATTTGGTGGTGCATATATTGATCTTACAAATTTTCATATTTATGCAATAGCAGCAAACGCAAATCCTATTCAATCTGGTACTATAGCATTTATAAGAAAGAAAAACCCAAATATTGTTACTAATGATTTTCTTGGAAAAGTGCTTTTTTATGGATATGGAACAACAACTGTTGGAGAATCTGCGGCAATTGTTTGTGCTGCTGACGGAACATTTTCTGATTCAGCATATCCCGGAAAAATCAGCTTTTATACTACACAGACTACATCTAATATTGAAAGAATGACAATTTTTAGTGATGGTAATGTATCTATCGGAACTACATCTAAAAGATCGTTGCTTTATGTTGCAGGAACAATTAATGCAGATAATACAACAATTTCCAGTTCAACTGTTGCAATTAATACAAACGGTTCTGGTAACAGACAAGCTTCAATTACATTTCATACCAATACAACTTATGATCCCGGTATGAGTATTGTAAGAGAAGCTGGAGCTAATGGAAATACTGTATTCACTTATAGAGGGACGGGAAGTGTATATTTTACCAAATTGGAAAATGGATGGTTTAGTTTCCAATTTGGATCACAAGATCTTATACGTTTGAATACATCAGGACAATTTTATATTGGAACTACAACATATTCTGTATCATCTACATTTTATGGTGATGTTCTTATCAGAGATAATTATATTACATCTTCAAGAATTTCTATTTCCAATTCTGGTTCTGGTGACAGAAATTCAATTCTTGATTTCTTTTCAGAATCTGGAACATATACATTGTATGATTCCAGAATTATAAGAGAAGCCGGGGCTAATGGAGTATTGAACATTTTTAATAGAGGAACCGGAGGGATAGTAATTAGCAATTTGGAAAATGGTTCAATTTATCTAAGTACTGCTGGAAATAACCGGGTTATAATCGACGGAACAGGAGTAACAACAGTTTATGGCGAACTCAAGGTTATCTAAATTTCTTGAATATGTAAGAAAAACTGAATATAAACAATATTATTTTCCAATTGAAAAATTTTTCCTTCTTGCAGAAGAAGTTGAACTTCCTCCTGTTTTGGATGATAAAAAGGAAAAGAAATTTTCTTGGTATGAATTTAGAAAACAGGTTCTTGAAGCTGTCAGAGAACTAAAAGGAAAATCATATCAGGAAATTAAACGACTCAAGAAAGAAGCTAACAAAATTTATCCAAACCAGTTGTTAACACCAGAAAGTGGAAATAAAAAGTTGGAAAAAACAAGTGATTTGGATACAGTATATACTGTAGGTCTTTTTTTGGCACCTTCCACATCTTCAGGAATTGATATTTGTCCCTGTTCTACTCCAGATTGTGAACAGATTTGTCTGGGAAAAACTGCCGGAAATATGAGATATTCCAATGTACAACAGTCCCAGAAAAACAAGACCAAATTTATGTTTAATCACCCAAAAGAATTTATTTACAAACTGGCCGGAGAAATTGTTGAATACAATGAAAAAGCTGAAGCAGAAGGAAAACTTCTTGCTGTCAGACTTAATGGTACATCTGATATTCCTTGGGAAACTATTTCTCAGGAGTTGTTTGATTTGTTTCCAGATGTACAATTTTATGATTATACAAAAATTCCACAAAGAACAAAAAAGGAATTGCCTCTCAATTATCATTTGACACTTTCTTATACAGGCCCTGCAAGATCCAACTGGAAAGAGTGCCGGGATTATCTTGAAAGAGGCGGAAATGTTGCTGTAACCTTTGCTTTGGAAAAACCAAAATCTCAACCATTGCCAAAATGGGTTATTGACAAAGAAACAGGAAAACGCTACAAAGTTGAAGATGGTGATAAGCATGATGCCCGGTACTTGAATGAACCGGGAACAATCATCGGCTTAAAACTGAAAGGTGTTTCACGGAACAATCCTGCCGCCAAAAATTTTACTCTGTTTGTTCCATATGGAGAAGATACTGTTGAAATTTCATAATTTTTAAAAAATTCTTCTCATTCTGGTAAATCTTCCATCCGGTTTTTCACAATAAATTGCTGCATCAAACTTGTCCATGATTTGTTCATCTTTGTGTGAAATGATGAACACATTGGTTCCTTTTTCCACTACTTTCAGAACAATATTCAGAAAATCTTCTGTTCCGTTGCTATCCAGAGAACTATCCATTATTTCATCCATAATCAACAAATTGGACATCATATTTGTCTTGTTTTTTGTAAGTTCTCTCCAAGCAAACAAAATGGCCAAATCAATGCGGAGCTTTTCTCCTTCAGAGAAATTTTCGTAAGAAAATCCTTCTTTGGAGAGGTTTTTTATCACTTCTTCAAAATTTTCAGTAAGATGGAACCCGATGTTGAAATTCATCAAAGACAGATACTTGTTGATAAGCATATTCATTGTTGGCAAATAATAACGGATAATTTTTGTTTTTATTCCATCATCTCTCAAAATGGACAAAATGTTGTCATAAATTTCTTCTTTATGCAACATTTCTTTTTGAGTTTCTACCAACGTTCCCAATTTTAAATGGTCTTCTGTTATATTTTCTTCAATTGAAGAAAGAATTTTCTTCTTGTTTTCTGTCACGCGTTCATAATCCTTTTGAAGCTTTTGAATGTACAATTTGATGCTGTTATAATCCTGCTTAAGGCGAATCAATTGATTTGTTTTCTCTGAACTGGCCTTTTCCAATTCCTTGTATTGTTCAAGTTTGGGAGCAATTTCAATCAGTTTGGTTTGAATTTCTTCCAACAATGCTTCAAATTCTTTTAGATCATTTTCCTTTTCTTTCTGGATTTTCATTCGATGTTCTTCTGCAATAGGTTGCAAACATCTTGGACAAACTGAACCTTCTTCAAGAAATGCAGTAAGGAATTTTTGTATATTTTTGTACTTTTTTGCAAGTTCTGTCTGAGATTCCATCAATTTTTGCTGAATTTCAAGATATTTTGTCAAGGCTTTCTTGGCATCTTCAATTTTCTGCAATTCTTCCAGACAGGCAGCTTCTTCAGCTTCCTTTTCTTTCAATTTTTGGGTTGTTTCCAAAAGCAATTTTTCTGTTTCATTAATACTGCTTTCCAGCGTCTCCAAATTTGTCTTGATATACTCATTATGGATCTTGATTTTTTCCCGTAACAGATTGATTTCATTATTGATTTTGTTTAATTTGTCATTATGCTCTGAAATTTTTTTCTTTAATACAACATTCATCTTGCTGATAATATCAATATTTAACAAATCTTCCACTACTGCCCGGCGGTCGTTCGGGGTTAATTGCATAAAAGGAACATATGTTGCTGAACCAACCACAACAATTTGTGTAAATGACTTATAATTCATTTTTAGAATATTATTAACAAAATAATCCTGATAATCATAAACAGAACTGGGTTGATCCATCAACTTTCCGTTTTCATAAATCTCAAAAATATTGGGACGCTGCCCCCGCACAACTTTGTATTCTTTATTATTTCCCAAAGAAAATTCAAGCTCAACCACCATATTGTTTTTATTATAATTGTTAATTAATTGCGGCTTGTTAATCTTTCGAAAGGGTTTTCCATATAAAGCATAAGTAATTGCATCAGTAATCATGCTTTTTCCACTTCCATTTTTGCCATAAATGAGAGTTGTCTTTGCCTCATTCAGGGCAAGTTCCTGAAAAGTATTACCGGAACTCAGGAAATTCTTGTATCTTACCTTTTTGAATTCAATCATTCGTTCACCTCGTTTTCAAGAGATTCCTGATAAATTTTCTTGAATTCTTCAAAAATTTCCTTTACTTTTTCTGGAGAATCCTTAAAAGACTCGTCAAGGTAATATTTTACCACATCCAGCAAGTCGGTATTTTGTGTGTGTTTGATAAATTCTTCTACAGAATCTTTTCCTTCAGAATTATCTTCTGTATTGTCTACAAAAACGATTTCTGCCGGAGACATTGCTTCCAAACGTGAAAGAAATTTGGCCCATAATACCTTGTTTTTACAACTTTTAATGATTACCTTGACAAAGGTATTTTCATATTTTTTTCTGAATTCTTCAAAATTTGGAGATTTTTCATTAGGAAGGGGTTTCAATTCATCTTCATAGGTTATAGTGTGAAAAATCTTGTATTTGTCTGTGATTGGAACAAACTCAATGTTTTTGATTTCTCCATTTTCTTTCTCAAGAACAAAAAACCCTTTGGTTTGTATCATATCATCGCGGGAAAGTTCCCACAAACAACCAGTGTACAGAATATTTTTAAAAGCCTGCCGAAAATGGAAATGTCCACTGAATACATACTTGAATTTGTTGAAAAATGAATCATCAATACCAAAATCACACCGGGTGTTTCCTACCAATTGAGCATTATTAATCTCAAAATGGCCAAAGACATATTTTGCCTGTGTTTCAGACAACATTTTCATACATTGTTCTCTGTTGCTGTCATTGATCCAAGGACAATAAATGTTATTACCATCTTCAACAGGAATTTTATCAATTACAGTAATATTTTCATATTTGTCAAAAATCATGAATGGAGAATTGATTTCATTTGTATTTTTGAAGAAAGTGTCATGATTTCCGATAATAATGTATACCGGAATACCATATTCGTTGATTTTGTCAAAAAAATCTTTAACCTTGCCAAGTGTAAATACATTGATTTGTCTTCGTTTGTCAAAAATATCACCCAAGAAAATCATTTTTTCAATAACTTGAAAATTTTGATCAATGAACGGAAAAATCATTTCTTCTGAAATTTTTTTCTGATAATCAAGAAAATGTTTGGAATCTCCGCGAATGCCGAAATGCATATCGCCAAAAACAAGAGTCTTTTTTGTCATTAATCAAACTCCTTCGAAATCAGGAAGATTTCTTGCGCTTGCGGGAAACAGAAGCTTTTTTTCTCGGGGTCTCTTCAAACGTTTCCCAAGATTTGTCTGTGTCATGATAGTCTTTGATTTTGATATGTTTGTATTCAAGGCGCATTCTATGTTGAAATTTTTGAAGAGATTTGTCTTTGATATAGGAATGTTTGTTTTCACCTTTAATACGCCTGAGGAAAGCGTAATAGATGATTTGAGTGAAATATGCAAACGGATTTGATGATTTTCTAGGAGAAAAGTTGTGGATTTTTTCAAGACAATTTAAAACTGCATCAGAAATCATTTCATCTTTGTAAGTGTATCCGCTAAATTTTGGAGATTTTGCCAAATTTGTTGCAATGTTTAAAATTATTTCAGCAATATCTTCTGGTATACGGGTACTTTCGTCTTTTCTGTAAATTTTCTTGAATTCCTTTATTTTTTCCAGAAATTCACTATTATTAACGTAATTTTTTGGTGGTTTTTTATCCATTTTTGATATGATTAAAGTTGCCATACAACTTTATTATAGCACATAATCAATTTGTTTGGCAAGTTTTTGTTTAACGTCATATTTTGTGTTTTATTTCAATTTATTGTTTTAAAAAATTTAAAAAAAACACTAAAAATGAACCTACGGCTGAAACAACACCTATCAAAGATTTTATAAAAACTCCTTTAATTGAGGAAAGTTCTTGCCGAATTGCTTCTGTTTCTGTTCTGATTTCTATGTTTTCTTCAACAAAAGAATCAAATCTTGTTTTATATGGCCGCAATTCAACAACTTCTTCTTTCAATTCGTTAAAATCTTCCTGAAGTCTTGTTTGCAAGTCATCTATTTTCTTGGACAAACATTCTACAGACTTTTTAATTTCTGTCATTTGTTCATAGATAAAATCAAGTTCTGTCGTTGGTCTTTTTGGACAGTTTGGGTTGTTTGACATATTTCTTGGGTTGTTTGACATTTTTCTTGTCCCTTCTCCTTAATATTGTATTGAAAACAAAAGGAGTCAGATCTACTTGTGTTGTATTATTAACCGGAACTTGACCCGTTTCCTCCTCTTTTAGATATTGTTTAAATCTCTTAAAGTTCATTTAAAGACTCCAATAATCCGTGATCAATAATTGCTTCTGTATTAATATATACCCGCTTTCCCAAATAAATTCTCTCAGGTAATAGATTCAAAAATTTCAAAAAAGTTGCAAGCACGCCCCAAACCTCCTTATCACATTCCAAAAACAAAATTTTTACTACTACATATGGAGAAACAAACACATTATTAAGGGTTATAATATAATTCAATACCAACCTTTTATTTATTTTTTTGTTATTAATAAATTTATTCAGTTGTCCCTTGAGATACTTGATTATCAAATAATCTTTTTCAAATTCAATAAGATTTTGTGTATAGTTCTGTTTGGCAAAATTTTTTATACTTTCCTTGGTTATCCGGGGTGTTGGTGCAGGAACAGACTGTTTTTTATCAGTCTTCATTGTCGTATTCTTCACCAAAAATTTCTCCCGGATCCAAAATTAATGTTTCTTTAATTTGCCAAGAAGATAAACTTTTTTCAGGATACATTTCAACAACAGACTTCTTGAATGCTTCAATAGCATCTTCCATCTTGGATTCAAAAAAGACCATTGAAGTCATTTGTCGTTCATCATTAACACCTGTAATAACATAACATTTCTTGTTACTTTCAAACATTTCTACATCCACATCATTTTTTAATTGAACAACAGAATGACGGTCATCAACTGGTTGGGGTGGTAGTTGACGTTTTACATCCTTTTCATCTTCTTCTGTGTCGGAAATTTCTTCAGCATTATAATTTATCTTATATAAATTATTTTCTATATGATCGTTAATCATGTTTACCAATTGTTCAGCAAGCTCTTCAATTGTTTCTTCATTAGGATACTCATACCCGCCAGTATAAATCTTGCTGACAATAATATTTGTCATTAAATCTTTCAAAATACTGTCATCTGCCAATTCAGGATCAAAATCTTCTTCTGTTTCTGCATCTTCTTCATCAGCATAATCTTCCAGATTTTCACTTTCTGCGTCCAGCTGAGCTTCCAAATCTTCATCAGAAATATCTACATCTTCCATTAAACTTTCATCATCATCGTTTAATTCATAAGTAACCATATTTACTTCAGGGCTGATAAAAAATTTATTTTCTGACTTTATATTAATTTTTACAGTCAGAACTAATTCTCCAATTTCTTTGTCTGGTACACCTTTCACTTCATCAGCTTTTACCATGAAAAATTCATTACTGTCTTCTGTTTTCTTTACAAACATTACTTCTGTAATTAATTCACTGTTTTCAAGAAATAATGGTAAATCATGTTCAACAATAAAAGGTTCTTCTTTGTTTCTATATTCTTCTTGATATTTCTTATAATCTTCAATAATCTGTAGAATCTCGTTAACAGACAACATCACATCATTGTATATCTTTACTGTTCCTATTATCTTGTTGATTTCAATAAAGAAATCAATTAGATCCTTTTTCCCTTTGAGAGGTTTTTTTCCAAGCTTTTCCAGATTTTCATTAATATAGTCAACGTTTTCCAATGTAATTTTTAGAAGATAATTCATATTATTCTCTCTCTTTCTTTTTCTTCTGTTGTCTTAAATTGTGAATTTTCCACATTGTGGCATAAGCCAGTTCAGGGTTATCTTTATAAAATTTCAACAGCTTTTTTTCCAAAGATTTAGGGAAATCTGGTGGAACCTTTTCCTGAAGTTCTGCTACATCCTTTTCTTCAATCAGATTGCTCTTTTTTGTAAGAATTGTTCTGATTCTGTTGTAAATTGTTTTATCTTTTTCAATATATTCAATAATTTCGGACAACAGATCTAAAATGAGGTCACGGTACATCTTGATTGTTGTTGCTGATACTTTATCCATCGTCAAAGCTTTTTTCAGACGCAATACGAAGCGTTTGTCAGTCAAACCAATTCTGAGTAGATATTCCAATTGTCGCGAAACTTTATCAACAATTGATTTTCTGCGCCTTTTTGTTTTCTTTGACTCGTAAATTACTGATCCTGAAAGATTTGTTGTCAAAATATCAGCCAGTTTTCTATCATCTGATAGAACATCCATAAGAATGAAAAATAGTGTAATAATTGTTGACTTAACTGAAGACGGAATAGATGTTGGTACGGTTTCTTCGTCTATGTGCTTCAAAAGAGTCTGAACCAGCGCTTCCCTCTTTTCTTTACTTTTTACATAAATGTTTATAAAATCAGGAATCAGATAATTCTTGAGTACTACCAATTTTCTTTTCTTGTCTTGATCTTCTGTTGATGCAATCATTTCATCAATATCATATTTACCCTGTTCTTTTTCTGAAGAAAATGATGGTTCGCCAAATAAGGACGTATCTTGTTCATTCTGATCCTTTTCTTGATCCTGATTTTGAAGAAAGAATTTCAATAATTTTTCTTTGACTTCTTCAAGTGTCTGAGCTTCATCAGAAAAAATTTCAACATCATTTTCATCAGTAACAGAAAGTTTTTCACCATCCCAATTGATGGTATACATCTTGTTTTTTAATCTGAACTTATAATCTTCTAATGTATCATAAATTTCCGGGATTTTGGAAAGGCTTGTTTTGATAACTTCTTCAGGATATGTATCTGCTTCTGTCAGCATGTAGGCCAGTTTGGTGTAAACAGATGCAGCAAGCAAATTTTCCACTTTTTCTGCAAAAATATCTGGCGTCATGGAGGAATAATCATTTTCGATGGCTTGTTCCATGATAAGATTGGTAAAATTAAATATATCCTGATTGATAGATTCCAAAAGGTCTTTAAATTTTTTCATATTAACTATTTATTCTCCTGTTTCTTCTAATATTTATACAAAAGAAAGACAAAATTACTCTATAACCCATAATAATGATAACATGGTGGGTGCTAAAACGTCAATAGTCAGAGTTTTCTCTTTACTTTCTCAAAAAAGGTTTTTGTAAATGTTGCCAGTTCTGGGGGATTGTATAATAAAGTGTTTTTTCGTAAAGAAATTATCTTTTCTTCAATGTTTTCAATCATTTGTGGAGTATATTTATACTTTTTGAAGCTATTGGCAACACGTTCGGCCAATACATCAACATCATCTTCTGTTACTATAGACATTTTCAGAAATTCAAAAATCTTTTCAAGCTGTTTGTTGAATTTTTCTTCAAATATTTTCAAAGTATCTTTTATCAATTCATCGTAATTTTCATCCAAAACTTCTATGTAAGCATTTTTAATACGGTTCAGAAGATTATTAATGGTATCGCTGTACATCTTCTTTTGTGTGCCATATATTTCTTCTACTTTTTTGATAAGATTCTGTACAGGCGCGAACGAAATAATTTCTTCAGCATATTCAGGAAAAGTTTTCTTGATAGCATCTTTAAGATCGCTGCCCTGTGTTTTTCTCAGAATTTTATTTTGCATATTATCATTAATTTCAAAATGATATGGTTTAATCAAAATTTCATAAATACTATTTTCATTATTCATTCCCCACCAATCATTAAACAAGGTTAAAATTATTAACAGACGCTCATTATCAAGCTGAAAAACTCTTTTGACAAAGCTTTCATATTCTTCCCCTTTTTCTCTGGATTCATATAAACTATTTATGAAAGCCCATCGATTAATTCTATCAAATATAAACCAATATTGGTTTTCTCTAAGATATTTTTTATCCAAATATTTTTCTAAAACTGTTTTTAAATCAATCGCTTTAAAAGATTTTTTAATAAACTCTTCATAGGTCTCTGGGCTTCCAATTTTATTATAAAAGATATGTAATTGTTGTATATTATATGTTGGAGAAACAATATCAGAAAAAACATTAATGTTTATTTTTTCCCCAGAGTTTAAATGTAAAAGAATATACAAAAGTAAAATTAAATTGTGTAGGTTGGATATCAAATACATTTCACTTTTTTCATAGAGAAATATTTCAATTGAAAAGCGATTGAGAAATCCCTTGATTTTTTCTTTTAAAAGCGAAAGATTATCTGCTGTATTCAGAGCCTTCAGAAACGCTTCTACATCAGTACTTCCATATTCTCTTTGATTGATAATATTTTCAATCAAATATTTTAATAAATCTTTTAAAACGTTCTGAATGACAGTTTTATTTGGTTGATAGGAATTCAGTTTATCCAGATCCAATTTCATTTCAGGTTCCCGAATAAACATAGCCATTTTGTAATACTCATGTTTACCAAATTCAAGATAGGCTTCTTCACTTTCTTTATATGGAAATGGAATAATAATATAAAATTCTCCTTCCTTGTATTGGGAAGGCATATCTGCCCGTTTGCGTCTTGCTGTACACCATGTAGTTCCTGTTCCAAAACCGATAACGTTACACAAATCTCCACGATCTACATTCACATGATAAATTTCAATACCGGATTGTCCTTTAGAACGATATACCAAATCAAATTTGGCAAGTTTTTCTGGTGAATCGGAACCTGATTTACTATATTTTTCTTCCATTATTTTGACAAAATCAAGAAAATCATTGATTGTTTTTGCTTTCAGAAGCAGTCGTCTTGGTGTTGGATCTCTAAATTCTACAATAATCTTTCCATAATTCTTTAAAGCTTTAATTCCTTTATAATCAAGCTTTAAACCTTTTTTTGATAATTCAACCAAAAATTGTAATAAAGCAAGAGCTTCTTTTGTGGAAGGTGTATATGATGGAGGTTTGGATTTATCTTGTGCTTCTTCCTCTTCACGCCAATAATAAAGAAGCTTTTTTATTGTTTTATCAACAAATTTTTCAATCGTATCAGCGTAAACAAATGTATATGTCTTTAAAAGAGTATTTAAATCTTCTTCTGAATACAATTCTTTTAGCCGGGATATAACTTCTGGAACGGATTCTTCTGTCAAAAGAACATCCACATTTTTCAGAAAAACAGCGTCTTTATGATTCATTGTCCGTTTTCTCTCTTTATACATGAACTCATACAACCTGTTAAAAAACTTTACACTTTCTTCATGCATTACTTCAAAAAGTTCCTGATATGCCTGAAAATCAAGCGCATTCAACAAACTCTTTGCTTCTTCACTTTCAAAATAGTTTATAATCTTCAAGGCATCTTTTACGGGAAATTTGGGACTAGCAAAGAAATCTTTCACCAGATAAAATTGTTGTACATTCCTTTTAAAGAGCAGGACATCATCAAAGGGTTGCAACTGTCTTTCATTTTGCCATTCAAAAGGAAAATATTCTTTAAAGGCATTTTTAATCAATGATTTATAATTTGCAAATTCTTGGAGCCAGCTCACGCTGTGGAACCGTAAAAAGTCCTTGAAAAGCCAGTATACAGCCATCATCCTGTCATTGGTGGATATGAAAAAGGTATAATATTCAGTAAGATTTTCCACAAAAGCCTTTAACGATTCGGATTTTGTTTTTTCCAAATATGCATCAAAATCCGGCGGCGATCCGACATCATCCTGAAAATGCTTATAAAACGTGTAAATATGGCTTTCTTTATTGGTTGTATTGTTAACAAGATTTCTGATATCTTTTTCAAGTTTTGGAAACAACAAATTGAACAGGCTTTGAAAGTCTTTTCTGACAATATTTTTATAATCAAAAATACCTTTGCCCTCACTGACAAGCCGGAAAAAATACGAATTTTTTTGAGCAAATTTAAAAACAAGTTCAAAAAACTCGTCAGCGCTTTTGATGGTTTTAGGCGCACGCAAAGTGAATTTTCGGTAAGCCCCGGCAGGTTTTGACCAAATCTTGAACGGTTTGGGGTACACCACATAATAGTGGGTGTTAAGAACATAATTATCAAACATTTCCTTGGCCGTCTTGAAATCCGGCGGTTCCGGTTCGCGAGACATGCCTCTGGCCGTACACCAATTAGTTCCAGCACCTAGTCTTTTCAGGCAAATGTCTTTCGCGTCCAGAATTTCGTATACGTCAACCTTCTCATCCTGATAATACAGTTTGACGTTCTTTGAAGGATATTTTCCCTTCATCAGAGAAAAATCAGTATATACAGCCTTTTTATAGGCATTTTCAAGGACGTCCTTTATTTCTTCTACGGAACTGCTTTTCAGAAGTTTTTCAGAGTATCTCATCATCTGGGACATTCCATAATAATCAAACATTTCCAGATTATACTTGTCCTTATAATCGACAAGAAATTTCATGATTTTGTACATTTCCATCAATTTGGGTTCATACTTTTCACTGTCGGTGGCCCGAAAAGAAACCTTTTCGTATATTTTATTGTAAAGATTTTCAAAAGAAGATTCATTGTATTTTTTGGCAATCTCGTTTAGCACGCTTTCATCATACCCTGCCTGAACAAACATTTTCAGAATAGTCTTGGGGCTAATGATATTTTCTAATAAAATGTTGAAAATATAATTATTTATAGTCATATGTTTTATTTAGGAAGATCTGAATAATAATTTTTGATCAAGAATTTTCCTGAATATTGTATACAATTTTTCGGTCAACTTGTCTGCCGGAGGATTATTCTTTAAAAACTTTTCATAATATTCTCTTAATTCGTAAGAATAGACAGGATTTAAATTTTTTATATTCAGGAAATTCAGACTATTTACATCAACCCGCCTCAAAAGTTCTTTAAATACAGCAAGTAAAATCAAAATCTCATTATTAGATTCAAATAATGGGCTTCTATTAAACAAATCTTTAAAGTCTTTCTTCTTTATCATCGGAATATTCAGATTTTTTAAAGCGTAAACAGAAAAATTATCAAACAGTTTTGCAAATTCCAAAAATTTTGAATTGTAATGTATAAACATCTCAAATTCCGGCTCAAACACCTTGTAGTAATAAAACTGCAATGCTCGTTTAAAAAATTTTGCAAATTCTTCATGATATATCTCTACGATTTGGGGATCAGGTTCATTATCAATTTTTTCCGCTGATATATAATAGTCAGTGTTTAACACCTTCATTAAGTCGGGATAGTTTTTCTCAAAAAACCCCTTTACAAGATTAAAGTCATCAGTTTTGACGAAACTGAAAAGATTTGTTTGTTTTCTTGCAGGAAGTTGTCTCGGATCAGTCCATTCCAAAGTATATTTTATTTGACCCGAAAAGGTGTTTTGCATTTCTTTTTTCAAATTTATATCAATTTTATGAGGGTTTTTTTTGTAAAGCATTGATATTATTTCATTATTCAAAAAATTTGTGCCTTCATAATCCATTATTGGTGTAATCACATTATAAATAAAATCATCAACTCGTTCTATATTACTTAAATATATATTTT
>Ga0308389_1000420_pt1 | contig 31273 bp, 39 predicted proteins | sample Hotspr2Sample148_FD_202362 | JGI IMG/M metagenome (GOLD analysis project Ga0308389, IMG submission 202362) | Hot spring phototrophic mat microbial communities from Mushroom Spring, Yellowstone National Park, Wyoming, United States - 20040719_148 ... | reverse complement strand
CCGGGTTCAGCTCGTTGGCCAGAGTCTCCAGCCCCAGCCGGGCCGACTCCAGCGGGATGGAGCCGCCGCCGGCCATCGGGTCGAGAACAGATACGGACTCCCCCCATAACGCGCGTGCCTCGCGACGAGCCACCTCGAGGTCTTGCTCGCGGACGGCGTTGCTGTAAGCATAGCCCCTTGTTAAACCCCCGTGCTCGCCGACGTCCTCGTCATTTAGCTCCAAAGGGAGAACAGGGTGGCTGCCCGGCAGCCCGAACCCCAGCAAACGCTCGAAGGTGGGACGGTCAAAGGCGGCCGGCAGTACGGAGGCCAGCACGGCGGCGCGGCAGAATGTGAGCGGCCGCCGCGCCCACCAGGTGTGGAGGGCGGCGTTGGGCTCAGGAGCGGACGGGCTATTGCGAGCGCGCATACACTCCGCACCAATAGCCGCGGCGGGCAGCCACTCCTCGATGAGCAGGCGCGGGCGGCTCACCTGACCGCCTCCGTGAGGATGCTCGGTGCCCTCACGTCCGGCGCGGGGTTCTTTGTTTTCGCCTGCGTTAATCATGGCTCGGTTTGTTTCGCTTGTTCACTGCTGCGATTAATACAGCGCCGCGGGCGACTCCTTGTTCACCGCAGCCAGGGTTCCCCGCCATGACCCGGCTCATCACTACTCCCCTCCCTTCTCCATCGGCATGACCACGCACAGGTAATCATCTTCCCCCTCCGGCCTGAGAACGGCCGGGGACAGCGGCTCGGACATCTCGAAAGCTACCCCGTCCGTCTCAATGACGCTCAGCGCGTCCAGCAGATAGCCGCAGTTGAAGGCGATCTCGAGGTCGTCCCCCTCCCGGACCGCGTCCACCTCATCGTAGGCCTCCCCGACGTCCCCGGCGCGGGCGGAGATGGCCACCTTCTCGCCCCGCGAGCGAAGCACCACCCTCTGCATGTCCTGCCGAGCCACGATCCCCGCCCGGCGAAGGGCTCCGGTCAGCGGCTCCGTGGGGATGACCCACCTCCTGTGAAGGTCCGTGGGGATCACGCGCTCGTAGTCGGGGAACTGCCCCTCGATGAGCGCCGACACCAGCGTGGCTTCCGGCAGGCGGAACATGATCTGGCGCTCGGAGATGTGGACGCGGACACCTCCCTGACCCGGCATGATCTTGAGCAGCTCGAGCAGCGCGCGCTGCGGGACCACAACGCGGGCCTGTCCGCTGCCCGCGGGCACCATCCGGGTGTCCACGGCCAGACGGAATGTGTCGGTGGCGGCCAGCTCCAGGGTGTGGCCCACGAGGTTGAACAAGACGCCCTGCAGAATGGTGCGCAGTTCGTCCGTGGAGCAGGCGAACACCGTCCGCCTCAGGGCGGCCCGCAGCTGCCCGGCCTCCACCTCGAACCAGACATCATGCGGCACTTCCGGGAGGTCCGGGAATTCGTCCGGCGGAAGCCCCACAAGGGAGAACTCGGCGGGCGGAGACGAGAGCCGGATGAGGCTCCCGTCCGGCTCTAACGTCACGCTCCCGTCCGGGAGCAGGTCCGCGATCTCCGCCGCCACGGACGCGGGCAGAGTCACCTCTCCCGGGGTCAGGACCTGAGCCGGGATGACGGTGGAAATGACGGTCTGAAGATCCGTTCCGGAGATGCGGATGGCGGTCTCCTCGCTCGACAGGAGAACGTGCCTTAGTATGGGCAGAGAAGTGCGGCCGCCGATCGCGTGCGATGCGATGCGGATGCCTTCGAGCAGGTTTTTCTTCGTCACTATGGCTTTCATGTTTTCTCCTTCCTTGAGTCCGGTTGACTCACACTGTCTTCGTTCAGTGAGCGCAGATAGCCGGCGGCCTGGTGGCGCGCCAGCTCGCGCAGTGCAGGTGGGCCTTCCTCCAGCTCATGCAGCCAGCGCTCGATGGCCTTGCGGGGTTCGGAATACGTCACGCCTTTCAGCCGCACCACCGGCGGGCCTTCCGGGCGCTCCAGCAGAGCCCGCAGGCGGGCCTTCAGGCTGGCATCGGCGCCGGCCTCAGTGGTGTTTTGCGGGGTGCCGGTGGCGGAGTCCGGCGGCGGCCCGGCCGGCGCGGCAGGAGGGTCCTCACCGGTTGGCGGCCCGGCCGCCTCTTCGGGGGTGCTACATATGCTACGAATTTGAGGCTTTTTTTGAAAAGTCTTCCCTATATATATATACGCGCGCGACTTTTCTAAAAAAGGGGTCGAATTCGTAGCATCCGTAGCAGCATGGCAATCTTCTCCAGATTTTTCTTCCAGTGCTACGGATGCTACAGATTTTGTGGAATCCCACACTGGCTCTTTTTCTGCAGGCGGGGTGCCGGTGTAATCCGTAGCATCGGTAGCATCTGTAGCACCTTCTCCTCCCCCCGCCGGGCCCGCCAGAAGGCCGACTCCAATGTAAACTCTCTTTGTGCGGCCCTGCACGCGCCGCACCTCGATCGCTATTCCCCTGTCCCGGAGCTTGCGCGCGAACGCCTTATGTGAAAGAGATTCCCCTCCGGTGTTCTCGTTGCACCAGGCCTGATAGGCTGCGTACAGCTCGCCGCCAGGCACCTGATGGCCGGGACCGAGGACGCAGCAGTCATCCAGAAACTCCGCGAGGATGTCTTCCTCCGTGCGGTATCCCTCCGTTGCCGCCCGTACGCAGTCCGGCAAGGGGATCCGCTTCAGGCTGGCAGCCTTCCGGGCGCCCTCCAGCAGCCAGCGCAGGATACCCGGGGCCTCCTCCTTCAGGCGGTCCGCAAGGTCGGGATCGCGTCTGTGCTCCGGTATGGTGACCTCGAAGGGAACGAGTGCCAGCCGCCGCCACATCCCCTCGCCGGTTTCCGGGATGATAGGACGGGTGTTGGACGTGATGACCGGGGTCACCCCAAGCCGGGCGCTGCGGTAATCCTCGTAGAGTCCGCGGACCTGGATCGGCTCCTCCGAGAGCAGGTCCTTGATGCCCGTGCTGCTCAGCACAGCGCCCTCCATCAGCTCCTCCAGCAGTCCCAGGCGCAGGCCTTCACAGGCGGCCAGCGCCACCCGCGCGGCATCCTGCTGCTGTCTGCGGCACGCCAGCGCGTCCCGCGGAATCGGCCCTGCGTAATCTCCCAGGACGTGCCGCACCACCGACAGCAGCGTGCTTTTTCCGTTGGCGCCCGTGCCGTAGAAGATGCCAGCCTGGCGCTCCACGTGCCTGCCCAGCAGTGCCGCTCCGAAAAACATCTGGAGAAAGCCGGTCAGTCCTTCCTGCGGCAGGATCTCCTGCAGGAAGGCTAGGAAGCGCGGGCACTCAGCGCGTTCGTCGAAAGCTGCGCCCGTCATGCGGGTCATCCAGTCCTCCGGCCGGGCCGGACGGGTCTTTAGAGTCCGCAGGTCCAAAACGCCAGACGGCGTGTTCAGCAGGAATGGGGCCCTGTCGAAGGCGGCGGAGTTGGCGCTGATGTCCGGTTCGCCCTTCACGAGCTCGAGCGCCTCTCTGTAGTAACGGCCGCTTTCGAGCTCCCACAGGCGCGCAGCGGCCCATTTTCTTTGCCCGGCGCTTTCAGCGGCCGCGGCGGCCTCCAGGTAGCGCAGCCGCAGCCCCTCATAGGCTTCCGCGCGGACCGCCTCCTCGGCAACATGTTCCCAGCGGCCGCCTCCCTGTCCGGTTTCGCTCCAGCGGTACCACCTCCTGCGCGTGGGACACCAGACGAGCCTGCCGGAGAACAGCTCCCGCAGTGCATCCCTGTGGGCGCTCAGGCGGTCTCCCTTGTCCGTGGCCGCGTTCCCGCGCGGCCTGTCGCCGCCCTGCCATGCGGCACTGTCTTCTGTCGCCGGCTCTACGTAGCCCTGCGATGCCAGGGCGCGGGCCGCGGAGGCGAAGTCGCCGCCGTGCTCCAAGAGCGCGTAGACGGTGAAGGGCGTGTAACCCTTTCTGGCCTCGAAGGGTGGGGCGTTCGTGGAGAAGACATACAGTATCCGGCGCCCGTCCCTGCCGAAGGTGGCGCTGATGCCATCCCGCGGATCCTTGCCAGGCCGGGTCAGATAGACGGCCCCGCCGGGTCCCCGCCGCTCGTGGACGGTCCAGCCGTGGCTCTCGAGCAGCGAGAGCACATCACCCCACTCGTTGTAGCCGTCCCCGGGCCGGGAGCCGGCTGGTTCCGCTGCGCTGCGGCAGGGAGCGTCCACAACCTCCCGCGGCTCCAGCTCCTCCGGGTCCAGATGCCGGCCGTCGCAGGCCTCCGCCAGTACCGGTGCTCCCGGACGGGCCGAAGGCAGGTAGAACAGCCGGGCCGGGTCCGTGCAGGCCGGGTCCGGGATGCAGCCGGACTGCGCGAAGAAGGCGTGCAGGCCGGAGGCGATGTCCCGCCACCGCTCCGCCGGAACGGGATGCGACAGAGGCACCACCGCCCGCAGGTGCGGCGCGTCCGGGGTGTGGTTGAAGGTGCTGTACAGCACGCAGGCCAGGCACTCGCGCTCCAGGAATGCCCGGAGGCGCTCTGCGTCGCAATCATGGTCGAAATCCAGCACGGCCAGCGTGACGGCCTCCACGCCGTCGCTGCCGCGGGACGCCCCGGGCCGGTAGCGGACCGGGGAGAAGCAGGGGGCCTGCGCCTTGTCGCGGACCCTCAGGTGGCGAGTCAGTCGGTCCCGCAGCTCGCTCCAGGGCAGACATTCCCGCCGCGGCCGGGTGTCCGTCACGCTGCGGAAGAAGGAGACCTCAAAGGACGGCTCCGGGGCTTGCCGGGCGTCCTCAGAGGGCTCGTATGTGCCCATATCATCCCTCCCGGTCATCGTCGTCTCCCCCCGACAGAATGCGCATGATGTCGGGCCAATCGCCGGGGCGCCAGATGTAGCTCTCGATCCGCCCGGGAATATTGCATTGCTCGAACCGCTCGAGCCAGGCGCGCTGGCTGGACGAGAGCCGGCCGCGCGCGCTCTTCAGCTCTGCGAAGATGATCACTGGAGGGCGCACCAGGACCAGGTCAGGGAAGCCGGCCGGTGCGCCCATGGATATCGCGGCGTGATAGTCGGCCCAGCCGTTCCGGCGTGCAAACCTGCGCACCTCGCGCAGCAGGCGTGCTTCCGTCCAGGCTTTACGGTCTGCGCCGCGTGGCGTAGTCGTTGCGGTGGCGGCGATGCGCTTACCGCCGGAACGGCGTTCCTGGGCCGGTCCGGCGGTAGTGTCAGTTGTTGCCTTCCGTCGTGCCATCCGTGGCATCCTTTCCCGGCCGTCCTGTCCGGGAAATTGTGCCCTGCCCGTTGACCGGCTCCTGCGCCTGCAGCCTGCCCTGCTCAAGGCCCATCCTGTAGCCCGCAAGCACAGCGGCGGGCGTTACCTCCACCCGGTGCCGGGCCCCTTCGAGCCCCGCACCGGTGACAAGCCCGGCGAGGAACACCGACACGATCAGCGCGAACAGGCAGAGCCAGCGCACACCTGGGAGAAGCCACAGGACCCGTGCCACCTCGACCGGCATAGGGTACCGCGGCCGTGGCAACCCCTGAATACCGAAGCGCATCTCTCGCTCCATCAGCGGCCCCTCCCCGCCACCTCAGCAAGGCAGCCGTTCCTGACCTCTTTCAGCCGCCGGGACTGCTCGTCGAGCCGCAAATGCAGCGCTGTCAGCGCGGCCCGCTTGCCCGATATCTCCTCAACCGGGCAAGAAAGCAGCTCTCGCTCCAGCTCCAGCTTCCGATCGGTGAGCCGCTCGATCTCCGAGCGGGCCGCTTGTATCTCCTGCTCCAGCTGCGGGAGCCGGGAGGCAAGAGCCTCCACCTCCCGCTCCCACGGCCCCGGGTTGTGGCGCAGCACAGCCCACTGGGCCGCGTTTTCGTGGCGGCGGGCCTGGAACACCAGGTGCCGCAACCGCTCGTCGCTCACCAAGACTTCCACCATTGGCGGGCTCTCCGCGCCATCCGGCTCGACGATGCGTCGGTAGACTGCCACAGACTCGAGCGCGAGGCATTCGCGCCCGAGAGCGGCCAGCGCTGAATCGATCGCACCCGCGACCGAATTACTGTTGGGATGCAATGGGTGCCTCCTTTGTCACCATCTTCACGGCCTCCGCGAGCTCAGAGAGGGTGAGCGCGCTGGCCCGGGTTTTTCCATCGAACCGGTCGGCAAGCCACTTCATCGCGGCCGGCCCGGAGATGCCGCGCTCCAGAAGCGCCTGCCGCAGGTCGTTCTGCAGCACCTCCCGCGCTGCTGCCTCGTCGGCCGGTGGGAACTGTGAGGCTGGCTCCGCGTCCCCGGACGCCTCCCCGGTTTCGTCAGGCGCGTCCTCCGGCTCCTCCGGGTGATCCGTTGACTCCGGATGACCGGGGTCCTCGTCGGCTACGCCGCTGATGGCCGGGTGCTCCACCTGCTCCGGAGGCCCGAGCTCCTCCACTGCTATCCCGCCGATATTCGGGCAGGCCTTGCGGAGCGCCTGCCTCTCGGCCGCAATTGCCAGCATGTGAGCCGGCATTGCAGACCACGGGGAGTCCGGCCGCGCCTTCTGGCGGATGTGCTCATATTCCCGCCAGGAGGCGATGGCATACACCGGCTCGGGCACACCGTCGATCCACACTCCCACGCGGCATGCGGCCGGCGGAGAATCCTCGAGCCACACATCGCGCCAGCGGCCGTCCTGGCCACACCACTGCGGGCTTGTACACCCGCGGAAGCCGGTGGCATGCCTGGAGCGGTAGGCGGCGATTCTCAGTCCATCGATGGAGGCCACAGCCACGTAGTCGGTGGCCCACCGGGGGTTGTCTCTCGTTCCGACATTTTTGCGGAACGGCACCGCCCAGATTTCGGGCGGGCTCTTCAGGGGGTTCAGTCCACTCTGCCGGCAGCGCGCCAGAAACAGCTTCAGCTGCTCGTCAGTCGCATTCGGCATGAGGGATGTCTTAATAGTCTCGATTTCCTCAGGGCTAAACCCGCGCCGGGCCAGCTCTGTGGACTTCTCGGCGCGGACGGGAAGTGCGGATTCCATAACCTCGTTCCTTTCCATGTGGCGGAGGGCCCGCCGCCGCGCAGCGGCGGTGAACCCCTGCCGCTTCATCTCGCGGTCCAGCTCCTCCCGGCGAAACCGCTGCTGCCAGCGCCGCCGCAGCTCAGGGACGTGCATCCAGCTGTGGGCCATGCAGTACCCGGAGCTGTCGAGCGTGACGGCGGTGCAGCCCGGGTGCTGGCAGGGCCGGGGGACGCCCGGCGCCCCCGCGTTCATTGCCGTCCCTCCTTCTGTATTCGCCCTATCAGCGTCCACATGTCCTGCCCGGCGGGGCAGGGGATGGACTCTCCGGTCTGCGGGTCTGTCACAACCCCGGAGCCGCCGCAGACGGGGCAGCAGTCGCGCCCGCCAGGCTCCGGGTCGTAGTACCGGCACAGCACCGGGATGCCGTGCCGGTCGCGCTCTTTTGTGCTACAATGCAGTGTGGTCATGACGGCCTCCCTCGCGGCCCCTCCCGTGCAGCGAAAGCTCCGGGAGGGGCCGTTTGTCTGTGCGGCCCTATTGCCGCGAAACCGTATCCGCAGGCTCTGCGCTCGCCCTCTCCCGGCACAGGTCCCGGATGGTGGCAAGGATCGTATGAAACTGCTCCTCCGAGACTTCGATGCGACCGTTCTCGATGTCCGAAAGCGTCGTGCGCCAGAGCCCTAGCCGGGCGGCTAGCTCCATTTGAGACACCTTCCGGCGTTGCCGCTCGCTTCTGATGTAGGTGGCCTTATCCATCGCCGTGTGGCTACAGCGTACACCAGCCCCGGCGATTTGTCAACCAGTTTTGTCTACGTCTGGGGAAGATTTTTTGCCGCCCGGACTGCCTGGGCTGCGGAGTCGTGGGCGGCTGTGCGCTGGGTGTTGAGCGGCCGGCAGATCGCGCTCCGGGCAGCCGCTTACAAGACGAATCTGAACCATACAACCATAATGCAAATGGCGCGTGGTGCCGTCCCGCGGCAGGATACGATCATTGCCTGGGCGCGCGGGATGGGCGAGCCCATCGACAAATGGCTCGTGCTGGCCGGCTATACTCCGCTGCTCGGACAGTCCGAGACCGCCCCGCCCCCGGCGAGGAGCAACCTACATCAAGCCAAGACGAGGAAAAGGACACAGCTGAAAAAAAGACAAAAATTTTTAGTGCAGGGGGTTTACAAAGCCTTCCCGATATGGTACATTATGCTCGGCGCGGTTAGGTAGCCGCTGTTGGGCAGAGGCCCGAGGAGCTGCAGTCATCTTGGGCGCTAACCAGCAGCAGCCGGGGAGGTACCGTCGGACCCCCGGGCGGGACGCCCCGGCGGAGCAGAGGCCCGACCGCTGGCGGGGGCGCGCTGGCCCAGTGGGGGGCGTTAACCCAGTGGGCAGCGTTGGCCCCAAGGGGGGAGGGCCGTGTGGCATGCCAAAGCCTGAACGCGGCCCCAACGTCAGGGCCCGGCCTGAAAGCCGGGCCCTTTTACACACAAGGGAGGCAAACATGACTTTCAAGAATCTGGAGTCTGCCCGGGGTGCGCTCAGATGCATCCCTGGGAACGAGATCCGAGACTTTTGGGGGATGCCACTGACGGGTGAGTCAGCCCCGGCGCTGGCGGCAGCGAAGATTTTGCACCGCCAGGCGCCCGCGCTTGCGGCGGCCAACCGGCTGCCGCAGCCGGGGGACCTTCCCGCCCGCTTCCGGGTCCGCCCCTGGTACGTTGGAAAGAGGACCCGGAAGCGCGTGGTGCAGTGGGTGCGCTGCCCCGTGGAGGGGATGGCCGGGGCTCTCCGCCGGGGGGAGCCGTACTGGCACTGGGCCTACCGGTGGTATATCAGCGGCCCGCCCGCCAGCCCGGGGTTTGACCCCTGGAGCGACAGGGTGGAGCTGCCAGTGTCCCCCCGTTCGTACGGTTGGGCGCTGGCGAATCCCCGGGTGCTGGCGGTAGCCTCCGGGGACCTGCTCTGGCGGGCGATAGTGATCCATTATCTGTGGCTGCTCTCTGGCCGGCCGCCCGGCCCGGAGGGGCCAGAGGCTTAGACACGGGAGCGGTTCGCACCGCTCCCGCATATCAGGCGGCGTGTCAACATCTGTGGAGAAAATTTCCTGGGGCTGATTACGCCCCGGCACGCAAAAGGCGCAAAGAGGGTGCGCGGCAGTTTGCCGCGCACCCTCTTTGCTTACTCTCCTGAAGATGCCGTCACCGGCGCCCAGTAGGCCAGCCAGTTGGCCGAAATCACAAACCCTCTGGATGGGAAGGTGTCCGGGCCGACGGGCATCGCCTGCCCGTCGCGGATGCAGTCCGCGACCAGCCGGAGGGCCTTCTTAACATCCACCCCGGCCTTCAGCGGAAGGTCGGCCGGCACCCCATCCGGGTACCATACCCGGGTGTCCGGGAAGATGACGTCCTCCCGGCCCGGGCCGTACCGGGCCACCAAGCCCTGCTGCTCCAAATCCTTGTACTTCGTTGCCATGTCAGCCTCCTCTTGCCGGGCCCGCGGCCCGGCGGGTGTTTCTTCACCTATATTATACCATATGTAATGCCGCGTCTAAACCAGGCGGGGCAGGTTTTTTGACTCAGCGCGCAACATCCGGCAGCCGGGCCCAGCCCAGGTGGACCACCCGCGACTCGGTGAGGTCGATGCGTCCGTGGCGATCGAACTGGGCCACACCGTAGCCGCAGGCCATGCGGTAGCCGCCCCACGGCCCGGAGCGCGCGTGATCGAGCGAGTAAGGCGGCAGGTGCGTGGCGCAGCCGGCCTCGTACAGGTAGCCGGAGCCCCCGAAGACCGGCGTCTGCGAGATCCGGTGCGTGTGGCCGGTGAAAAATGCCCGCACCGGCAGGCGGAAGCCGAACTGATCCGCGTACGCCTCCACCCGCTCCCGCATCCGCCGCACGGTCGCGCCCGGGGTGAGCAGCGAACGGTCGTAATGTCCGAAGACGGCGTCGCCTATCTGGATCAGCGGCGAGTCGATCCGGACAATCCCGAGATCTGCCATCCGGTCGTAGACCGTGAGGAGCCGCTGCAGCACGTACTCCTGCTCCTCGGGTCTCAACTCCCGCGTGATGCGTTTCACGGGGCGCAGCATGTGGTTCGACTGGCCGCAAACGACCTTTGCAAACGAGCCAGCGAGCAACTCGAACAACCCGGCAGCGATCGTCTCCTCCTGTGACGGGTCCGACAGATACGTCTGGTCGAAGCGGCTGAACGCGTCGAAGTTGACAGCCTCAAACATGATCAGGCAGTCGGCCCCGCCCTCCCGCTCGATAACCGCGCGGACGACATCCCAGTCTGTGAACGGCACATGAAGATCATCGAGAAAGACGACCCGGCAGGGGAACGCAAGATCGAGGCGGGCGTTGCGGCAGACATTGCGGTAAGCGCGGCGGAGGACGTCCTGGCAGGCGCGACGCAGGCGGCCTAATTTGGACTCGAGCTGCCGCCTCTCCCGTATGCGCTGGCACCGCTCGACGTAGCGCTGGATGTCTTCGCGGGCGACGACGCCGCGCAGATACTCGCTCAGGCGCCCCTGGGATATGCCGCAGGCCCTGGCGGCCTCGAGCTGGGAGGCGCCACCGCGAACCAGCCCGACTGCCCTGTCCAGCCGCTCCAGATAATCTGGCGGGACCGTTGGCGGCATTGCTCAGCCCTTCCACTCCACGTGCGCGCGGTCCCAGGCGTAGGGCACCGCCATCCCCTCCGCCTCCGCCGCCCGTTTCAGCGCGTCGAAGAACTCCCCGCTGCTCCAGCCGTGGCGCCGGCTCACAATGTCAACGGCCTTGCCCGTCAGATGCTTGCTCTTCAGCGTCTGGGTGACGGGCTGGCGGTCGAGCGAATGCCACCGCCCGACGCCGTACAACCATGCCTGCCGCTCCGGGGTCCGCCGTGCCTCGTAAACCACGGGGTCCCAGCCCTCCTGGCGAAGGCGCTCCAGGATCCGGCGCACCCGCTCCGCCACGTACGGCTCGAGGGAACCGATGTCCGTTATCCTGGGCGGCTCGGGCGGGGCTTTTCCCCGGGAGCCCCGGGCCCCTTTGCTGGCCACCGCGTCACCCTTTCAGCGTCACCGGCTCCGAGGTCAAAAGCCGCATCACGATGGCCGCGATGGCGCAGGTGGGCGCAAGCCACGCCTCAGGCACCACCTGCCGCACCTCCGGAATCGAGTTGAGACCAATGATCAGCCCCATCAGCCAGATCGTCCGGCTCCTCCAGATCGCCTTGCCTTTCATTCTCATCCTCCGTTCATCAGTCTGGCCATCGCCAGGAGAAATCCTCCCAGCCCGGTAAAGACGGCCACCAGAACCCCGGCGGCCACCGAGTACAGGAACCGGCGAAACTCCGCCACCGTGCGCTCGGCGGTCTGCGCCTCCGCCTCGTGGCGCTCGTAGCGGATCAGGAGCTCATCGACCTTGCGCTCCAGCCGGTCCAGCCGGGCCACAATCACTGTCAGTTCGTCGTGGCTCATCGCGTCAGCTCCACGGCCGCGTCCAGCGCGTCCGCTCGGCTATGGATGTGATCTGGCTCGCGCCCACCTGCGCCGTCGCCAGCCGCACCGCATGGTCCGGCGCCGCCGCGCTCGTCGTCACAACGATGTCCCGCACGCCCGCCGGCGTCTGGCGCAACCACACGTAGTTGGTCGCGTTAGCCACTGCTCCCTGAGTGAGCGCCGCGCTCAGACGCACCGGCACAGCGCCCGTGTAGGACCCGGCGCTCCCCTGCGGCACGATCGCCGCCGTGCCCGCCGCCACCGTGAAGGTCATGGTTCCCACACCCGTCACACACGGGGTGGGGGAGAGGGGCAAAAGCTGCGGCCCGATCACCTCCAGCGCGAGCAGGCGCACCATGGCATCGAGCAGGAAGTCGTTATCCTGCCCGGCCGCGAAGTTCGCCTGGATCTCGGCCTTCAGCTGCCCCCAGGTCGCGGCGCTGGATGTCGCAATGTTATGCGGATATGGACGGATCACGTTGCTCATGCGGTTGTCCAGCTCCCCCCGTTGTCCCGAGATACCAGAGACGTCACGGCGCCGCCGGACCGGTAGCTCAGGATCAGCTGCCGCTCCCGCCCCTGCGGCCCGGGACGCACCACCACGGAAAGCGCCACCGCGTCGTCGTCGGAGGACGCCGCGGCGGTGTGCGACTCGACCAGCGTCTGCCCGCCGTCCACGCTCCAGCCAACGCGAACCTGCCCAGCCTGCGCGCGCCAGGCCACGTACGTGATCCCGGACGCCACGTCGTGCAGGATGAACGGCCGCCCCGCATTCGCCACCAGCATGGTTGCCTCGCTCCAGCTCTCCCCGTCATCCAGGCTCGCGCGGGTCCAGATGGACCCGGCGCTCTCGTACACGATCCGCAGGCGCCGCCCCCGCTCGTGATCCAGAACCGCGATGGACGGCCACGAGCCCGGGAAAAGCGCCCGCGGCGGCTTCCAGCCTGAGGGCCCCTGACGGTCCATCAGCACCATCCCGGCCTGGCCGAAGACCCGGTACAGGGTCTGTGTCAGGGACAGTGTCTGGTGGACGCCCTCGGGGCCCGGCTCCGCGCCACCCTCCCCCTCGATGCACACCCGCGCCAGGCGCCCCTGCGGGATCTCCCCGGCAGCCGCCGGATACGGCGGCGCATCCGGGTCCATTGTGACATAGTGTTGCCCGCCCTGGCGCAATCCCGGCGAGCGCCACGCCCCGCGCCAGGCGGGGCAGACATGCCAGACGGTATCGTCCCGGTCGGAGACGTGCACCAGCGCACCGTCCAGCGCTCCGTCGCCCGGGGCCGCCGCCATCCCGTGCGCCGCCCCGCCGAGGATCCGCGGGATGACCAGCCGGACCGGCGTCACGTTCTGACCCACCGCGATGTAGTCCACCTGCAGATGCGCCGGCAGGCCGATCGCGTCTTCATAATCCTCCCCGCCGGCCCCGGTCCGCACCGCCCGGCAGACCGGCACCATGTGGTAGGCCCACCGCCCGTTGTGCGCCCACTGCTCGACCAGGTGGTAGTCCACCATATGCACCGGGTCCAGCCACTGGTCATGGTTGGGGGGCCGGGCGCGCTCCGCCTCGCTGTATTCGTTGTTGAAGGCCCCGACGATGCCCAGGTCGCCGATTCCGCCCAGGCGGCCCCAGAGGCCGTCCACACTCACGGCGCCGATCACGTCGTCCAGCCGGCGCAGCTCCGCCACCTCTTCCCGGTCCCGGTTCCACTTGCCCAGACGCTCGTCCGCGACCACCTTGCCCTCACTCAGGAAGGCCAGGATCCGGCGGATGTAGACCTCGTCCTCGCTCTCCCGGTCCCGGAAGGCCGGCAGGTCTGCGAGCATCTCGTTTTGCACGAGCAGATGCCGGCGGCTCTCCCGGACGAACAGGATGCTCTTGATTATCCAGTCGTCCGCGGAATCGAATGTGAGGCGCAGGGTCAGCGGGCTTTCAACGCCCCAGCCCCAGCCGTAGGCCGGCTCGTTCAGCGTCTCGGTCGTATCCACCCCCTGCAGGTTGCTCGGAGCCAGAAGGTCAAATCGCAGCTCAGTCTCGGCGCCGTCACTTTCAAACTCCCAGGTTTTCTGCCCGATGGTGAGCGTCCCGGTCCGCCCCGGCCCCGCCGTGGCGGCAGAGATACGCAGGAAGCGGCAGCTGCCCCAGCAGGCCTGTTGCGCCGTCCATGCGCGCTCCATCCAGCGCCCGGCCGGCCCGCTGCACCGGATGCCTCCTCCCGCGAGCGCAAGCGTCCCGTTCGAGCTCCAGGGCTGCAGGCTGTTGCACGGGTCCGCCACAAACTGCGGGATCAGGTAGAGGACCCCCCAGTCCCAGCCCGCGCCCTCCAGCGGCAACAGAATCGGGCAGCGCCAGGCGTTCGGGTCCAGCCCCGCCTGCTCCAGCTGCTCCGGGCCCAGCGTCCAGGCGAATACGGGCTCCCCGTCGTCGCGGATCTCGTCTATCACGTGATAGTGGCCCGGGCCGCCGAAGAAGCTCTCGTAGCCGCCCCGGATCCGGTAGTCCCGGTAGACCCACGTCCTGCTCCCTGGCCCGGTGAAGGCGGTATCAAAGTCCGGGTGAGCGTACTGCGGCGGGGCGCCCGGAGGCAGGCCGGTCGGCTGCAGCTGGAGTTGGACGTCCAGCACCTCGCCCGCGCCGTCCCGCAGGTCCGCCTCCGCCGTCACGGTCCTTGCCGGGCTGAAGGACGCGCTTATCCTCAGGTCGGTCTCCAGCCCGACGTTGTACATTCTCCCGGTCAGCCGGTCGTCAGCGGCGGTCAGCCGCACGATGTCCACCTCTCCCAGGTCGTGCGGCCAGGTGATATGGTCGCGGATTGTCCGGTCCCACGGCTCGAAGGACGGGGGGGCCCCGGCGCTGCGGATATCCCGGCATGTCACGATCCCGGTGCCCCCGAAGTAGTCCACGCTCCTGCCCGGCGCCGCGGAAAAACCTGCGCCGCGGAAGTAGCCGGTCATGCTCACCCTCCCGCGCGGCAGCTTTGCCGGTTCGGTCTCCGGCTCCAGGGTGTATTCTTGCCCCCACACGCGCACCCGCACGCGCCCGCCCGGCCACCAGCTCAGGCGCTCCAGTATGGCGGCATCGTATCGCCGCAGGTCCCGCACCTCGTCCTGCCGGTTCCATGTCCGCCCCCAGCCGGTGCGGTCCAGCTCCTCGAGCCGGGCGGCCAGTCGCGTCGGGTATTCCAGGCGCATCTCCACCGTCACAGGCACCGTCACGGCCTGCGGACTCGCCCCGTCCGCCAGCACCACCGGCTCCTCCAGCGGATAGGCCATGTCGTAGCCGATGCGCAGCTCCAGGTACTCCAGCCGCAGCATCCAGCGCATCTGGTCCGGGTCATACGGGTCTCGCAGCATCCGGATCAGCACGTCGGCGCTGGCATAGTTATCTTCGAGGCGCATTCTGGCCATCGCCACGCTGTCCGGGCAGTACTCGTCCGGTGGGCTGGTTCCGGCCAGAAACTCCCAGATGCAGCCGGCGTCGTTCGTGGTCTCGCTTGCCTCAACGATCCAGACGGCGCTCATCTGACCGGTGTCTGATCCGTGACGCGGTCTCCAGAGGTGAAAAACTCCGCCCGGGTGTAGGTCAGCACGCGGGTATATGGCCCGCGGCAGCCACGGCTGTTCGGATCGGCCGGGTCGGGACTGGTTGCCTGCGCGGCGGCCTCGCGGGGCCGCTCCTCGTCCACGGGGCGGCCCTCCACAGCGGGCTGGAGCCTGCGCGCCTGCTCGAGCAGCATGCGTGCCCGCATCAACCGGAGAAACCAGCTCTCGTCCCGCAGCGCGAGCACCCGCCGCCCGGCAGGAGCAAGCGTCTGCCACCGCGGCAGCGGGATCTGGGGCACGCTCATGTCCGGCAGGGCTGGCAGGCGCTCCGCCTGGTAGAGCAGATCAGCCGGCATCTCGCATCTCCCCCGTGTAGGTCGCCGGCCGGTGGTAGAACACCTCATGGTCCCTGACGACCCGCACCGACACCTCCGTCACGCGGAACGTCCCGCGTCCGTGCACCGTCACCCGGTCGCCGGGCCAGACGTCCGGGTCCCACTCGGCCGTCCATACGGCGATCCGCACCGGGTCCATCACCCCGGGGCGCTCGATGAGGGCGGCGAGCATCCGCCGGATGTCGTCATCGCGGCGGACGCGGCTTTCGCGCAGCAGCGCCCACGTACGCTCGCCGGTCCAGTTCCGCGGCCGCTCATTCACCGGCTTCAGCGGGTCCTCGGCGTCGGTGTCGATGACCTGCATCAGGGTGTGCTCCCCCTCCGGCGTGCAGTAGTCGACCGCGAGCGTCGTCACCTCCGGGCGTATGGCGCGCTCTTCGTAGCTCCATGCGAGCGTATGGCGCGCCGCGGCAGCGGCCTTCCGATCCGCGTCGCTGAGGTAAAACGTCTTGACCGGATCGCCCGCATCATCGGATGGATGGTACATGCGGAAGACCCACCGGTTCCCGCGCGGGCGCTCCTGCACGGCGTAGCCGAAGAGCGACTCGATCCGCTCCAGCCAGTATTCCACGGTCTGGCCGGCCTCCACCGGGCAAACGGGCGAGCCGCGCGTCCCGGATGGCATCTTCAGACCGGAGAGGACCGGCAGCTCGATGTCCTGGTCCTCGGTTGCGCCGATCAGGCCCAGCAGGTAGCGCACCACCTCCTCCAGCTCCTCCCCGTCGAAGGGTGCGTGCGCGGGCATCTGCGTGGTCCGGGCCCGCAGCGCGAGCACCCCCTCCAGCTGCCAGCTTGCGCGCCGCGCCTGCGTGTTCTGCCCGAAGGTGCGGGCCGGGTCGTTTGCAAACCCCAGGAACACGGGCACTTCCCCCGCGCGGATCCGGACCAGGCGGTTGTGCAGCAGAGCGGTGCCGCCGTAGTTCTCGCCGCTTCGAAGCTCAAGGGCGCCGGCGGCCCCCCGGCGCCCGTCCGAGAAGCGGAGCTCAAGCTCCGCCACATCGTCCGTCACATCCAGTGGCCTGCCCGTCCGTTGGACGCTCTCGCCGGGCATGCGGATCCGCACGCCGTAGATTGCCGGCGTCCAATTGGGCCGCCCGTCCGGGTTCTGCCCGGGCTCGGAGCCGGAGAGCATCACGTACTTGATGCGGTAGGCGCGCTTCGTCCCGTCCCACGCGATCCCGGAATCGCTCTCTGCCTCGATGCAGGCTGCCAGCACGCCGCAGCCGGAAGGCACGTCCCATTCGTCCAGCCCGATCTCCGGCGCCTGCGACGGGCGCGGCGCAACCGGCAGGTAGCGCACGGGTGTCACGAACTCCACCGGATCCGCCGGGAACACCGCCGGCATCGCCAGCACCATGCCCTGGCACAGCGGAAATTGAATCTTCAGCGGCCCGGCGGTGTGGAGTGCGGCATGCAGCACCCAGCCCCATTCGTGCGATGGGCTGTAGAAGAGGATACGCCGGTCGCCGAGCGGCTGGATATAGAGCTGCACGAACTCCCCGGAGATGTCGCGGGGATGGCGCGTGATGTAGCCGATGCGCCCCTCCTGCGGCAGGCTGCCGCCGGTTACCTTCGCCTCGCCTGTCGAATACAGGCTCAGGGTGTACTGGCCAAACGTGACGCGCGCCATCTCAAGGCGGTCGCCGCTGGTTGCGAAGGCGCGCAGCTCAAGCCAGAGCGGCTGCCCCTCGAGGAAACGCCGGCGCGTGGAAATCTCTGCGTTCGTGCCGCGGGAGAGCAGGAAGTAGTCGTAGGCGGCCCGGAACTCGATCTCCGCCCAGTCCGCATCCACCAGATCCCAGTCGCTCTTGCGCGGCCGCGCGAAGGCGCCCGTCGTGCTCGTGGCCCACGCGGAACTCATCTGTATGGGCCGGATCTGCAGGTGCCCGGTCAGGGGGCAGATCCACCAGTTGGGAGAGGGCCACTGCTCCCCTGCCGTCCCGCGCGCCCAGGAGAAATCGAAGCCGTCCCACATGGGCGGGTGCGCCGTGGTGCGGCCCGGAACATCGAGTTCGACTGTCAGCCTGTTTCCGATCGGCATATCAGTTCCCGCCAGCGGCTGGATGTGCTATCATGGAGCCTGGGAGGTTCGCATGGCCTACACGCTTCACCGCTGCCGTTTCTGCGGCCAAACCTATTACGGCGGCACCCGTCATCGGTGCCCGCCTCCGCCTCCGCCACCGCCTCCACCCCCATGGGTCAGGAAGGACAGCGGTGACGAAACCTATCTCTTCGCCACCATCGCGCTGACCCTTGTCGCGCTGGCTGTTGTGATTGGACTGTCACTCGATCCGTCCGCGCCGCCGTGGGCCGGGATGCTCGTCCTGGCGGCTTTGTCCGGGTGCGGCCTGTCCGCAGTTATCGGCGGGGTCATCGGCGCAGGCCGCGGGCGGCTCTGGTACGGCGTCTTCTGGAGCCTGTTTGCCGGCCCTCTGGGGTGGCTGCTTGCCGCCTGCGCTCAGGACCCACGGCCCAGGTGCCCATGGTGCCAGATGGTCATCCCGGACGGCGCGAAGGTGTGCGGCCACTGCACCCGCCAGCTGCCTCAAGCCTGACCGGTCCTGCATCATGCCGGCAGGTATCCGAGCTGCCGCAGGATGTTGTAGATCATCGGGCCGAATCGTGCGGCCAGCGCCGCCGCGATCTCGTCTGAGATGCCGCTGAAGTTCACCTGCACCACGCGCTGCCGCCCCTGCAGCTCCGAAAGCGACAGCGGCCGGGCCAGCCGTGAGCCGCCGCCGATGATCTCCAGCGCCGTCTCGGACCAGCTTTTCGTGTTCTTCTCGATGTCCTCGAGCAGTTCGTTCGCCCGCCGCTCCAGGTCGTTTGCCTGCTCCTGCATCCGCAGGGCGGTCGCGCTGCCCTTCTCGATGGTGAGCAGGTCCTGCGCGGCCGCGCGCAGCTCCGCGGCGGCCTCGCGCATCTCCTGCGCCGTCTCCTGCGCATGCTCCTCCGGCGTCATCTGTGCGCGGCGCAGCGCCTCGGCCCGGGCGCGCGCCGCACGCCCCCGCTCCTGGATCTTCTCGGCCCGCTCGATCCGCTCGGCCCGGGCCTCCAGCTCGTCCGCATAACGCCGGAGGATCTCTCTGTGTTCCGGCCTGGGCACGCTGGGGAACCACCCGTCGGAGAACGGCCATTGGAGATTCTCCCGGATCCGCGCGGCCTGCTCCCGCATGGACTCCACGGCCGTTTGCTGCGCCCTGCGCTCGGCCTCCTCTTCGGTCTTGCGCGTCCAGGACTCCACCGCCTGAGCCACCACCATCCCGACCGCCACGGCGATCACGCCCGCCGTCCCTGCACCGGCCAGGCCGGCCCCCAGCCGGCCGCCCAGCATCGCGCCGCCCATCTGCATGGCCGCCATGGCCGTATTGAGCTGGGAGAGCTGCCTCATTGCCCGCGCACCCTCGCGGCTCATATCGCTCATGCCGGTGGTCAGGGCGTTCAGCACCGGCAGCAGCCCGTACTGGGCGGCCCGCACCAGCCGGGTCTGCGCCCGCTCCAGCCGGATCTCCGCCGCCTCGCGCTGGCGGGCCATGCGGATATCCCGCTCCCGGCGCTTCCGCTCCTCCTCCCGGACGATCTCCCAGGCCTGATCGATCGGGATGCCCTCGCGGCGTGGCGGGCGGTCAACACTCCTGCGCAGCCGCTCCAGATAGGCATCCGCGCGCCGGCGGTACTCCGCCTCCGTCTCCACGGCGCGCCGCCGGGGCCGCGTTGCGCGCTCCATGTCGCGCTCCAGCCGCTCCAGCTCCGCGCGCGCCTGCGAGGCGTCCATGCGGGCGCGCATGCTGATCTCGATGCTGCGCGTGCTACCCTGCGGAGGCATCCGCGGCCATCTCCTCCAGTTGCAGCTCGTAGGCGGCGAGTAGCTCCAGCATCGCCCATTTCGGCAGCGGCGCAAATGCCGGATGCGTCCCGAGCCACCGCCCGCTCATCTCAACCAGGCGCCGGTCGAGCGGCACGGCCCAGTACTGCCGGCCGTCTCTGGTCACGGCCCGCCGGCGCCATCCGCTTTTAGGCGGTCCAGCTCCTCAACATCGAGGCCGTCGAGCCGGCAGATCGCGTCCACCACCGAGAACCAGAGGCTCGCATCCTTCTCCGCGAGCTCCACCCAGCGGGCAAACTCCATCTTCGGCTCGGCCACCCGGTGCTCCATCACGGTGCTCCAGAAGACCAGGGTCCGGTCCGGGCGCACCGTCCTGCCGCCGGGCAGCTCAAGGTCGTTCGCGGCGAAATAGCGCGTGCGGGCATCCGCCTCCGTCGAAATGGGTGCGCGTACGCTGTAGCTTGTGGCCGGACGGATCCGGACGGAGTACTCCCGCCCCTGCCCACGGATCACGGCCTCGACCGGCTCATCCGCATACTCAAGCGCATCCAGCGCTTCGGGTGTCAGGCGGTCAGCCATCAGGTCGTCCCCCACGTCACGGGGCCCTGAATCTGCGCCTCAAGCGTCAGGGTCGGCTGATCGGTCGCGTTGTAGGACCACCGTGTGACGAGGCATTTGCCGCTCATTGTCTTCCCGCCCGTCTTCCCGGTCGGCTTGAACGTGAAGTTGAACTCCCCGGCCTCCGCCACCAGGTTGAGCGCGTCCAGTGTCGCCACCTCCGGCAGGCATGTGGCCGTGATGGTGCCGTACTTCCGGACGCCGAGCGGCCACTCCGCGGCGTCGTTGATGGCGGTGTTGTCCACGGTGCGCATGCCGATCTCGACGGTGGCCTCGCGGACCACCGCGGCCAGCTGGTGGGTGCCGATCGTGAGAATCGCGAGCTCCCCTACGATCCTGTCTTTCGCTGCCATGTCAGCTCCTCGGTGCTATCTGCGTGATCGTTATCTCGAAGCGCGCCAGATGCGCCGTCAGCATGTCGTCGCCGCGGCGCACCAGCACAAAACCCGTCTCACCCCCGTCCACGCTCACGAGGCTTGCCTCCCAGACCGCGCCGTCCAGGTTCGCCTCGTCGCGGAACTTCGCCAGGACCGCGTCCACGAGCGCCTCGAATCGCGGCTCGCTCTCGCGCCCGGGATCGATGGACCAGGGCATTTTCAACTCCAGCACGTACCGGCTGGTCTGGATGGCCTCCGGGCCCTGAAAGTCGTTGATGGCCCGGTCCGGCCAGGCCTCGGAAACGCTCGCGCGCCGGATGTTCCACCAGGGGCGCCCGGCGGCCCGCCGCGCATTCATCCAGGCGGGGGTCCGGCCCCAGACGTCCATCCAGTCGCCCGCGCCCGGAATTGACAGGACCATATCGCGGATCAGCGCGCGGATCTGGCTGTCAGTCTTAAATGTGGGGTCGCCGAAGGGCATCTCAGGCACCTCCGGAGATCAGGCGCGCCAGCCGGTCTGCCGCCTCATGGAAAGCGCGCTCGATGAGGGGCTGTGCCAGCGAGAGGCTCCTCTGCGCGAACTCCTGCGCCCGCGTGCCCCGGCGGGCGATCGCGAACTGGATCCGGCGCGCCACCCCGTACGACTCCCCAGGCGGCACATGCAGCTTTCGCTCCACCCAGTGCACCAGCGGGCCGACCGGTGGCCAGTGCGGCCGGCTCCCGTATTCGACCACCGGGGAATAGCAGGCCTGCCACCAGACATAACCACTGACGTCCACCGGCTCCTGCGACTGCACGCTCACCTGCGCGCCGATTGTGTCGCGCAGGAAAGCCGTCGCCCCCACCGGGGTCTGCTCGAAGGCGACGGTCCGCAGCTGCTCGGTCGCCTTCGCCATGGCCTGCTCCACGATCCGCGCCGCCTGCGGTCCCATTCCGGCGCGAAGGCGCGCAAGAAAACCATTCAGTTGGGAGAGCGAGCCTGATTCAGCCTCCATATGAAGCGCGTACGGCGCGCCGGTGTCCTGCCAGATCCTCACAGCTGCGGCCACCCCCAGTCCGTATGGCGCGCCGCGGGGGAGGGGACGGCGTTGCCCAGTGCGTCCGCCCCTGCGCCCGCGATCGCAAGCCCCCGCCTGCGCAGGTGGGCGGAGAGTTCGCGCCAGACGTCGGCCTTCTCGCGGTAGTTCACGCTGTCGGCCGGGATGGCGGGCGCGTTGCTACGTCCGAAGCGCGCGGCCACGGCCTGCGCCACAAGCGATGCCGCCAGATGCGCCGCAGCCTCCGCAAGGCTGTCCGGAATCGAAGCCTGGGTCCATGGCACGGTGAAGGTCAGCACGGCGCGATCCCCTTCTCGATAGGGCCTGTCCAGGATCCGCCACCCGTCCGGCCCGGTGAGCAGGCTCGAGGCGGAAAGCAGCCGCGGCCTGCGGCTGCCCGGAGGGAATTCCACGCTGATCAGGCTGCTGATCCCTGAATCCCAGCCGGGCGGATAGGGCTGGTCCGGCCCCGCCTCCAGCTCCAGCTCTGCCCGGGCCACGCGCGGCCGCAGGCGTGAGAGCTCCAGCAGCGCACCGGCCACGCTCGCCGCGTACACCTCCGCGCTTGCCAGACGCTCCGCCTCCTCGCCTGCCTCGTCCGCGAGGATCTGCCGCGCCCTGAGAGCGATGTCCATCTCAGCCCCGCCGCAACCAGATCAACACCGACCCGTCCCCGGTCAGCTGCACGTGCAGCCCGTTTTGGAGCCGCGCGCCCCCAGGGGGGAACGGCTGAAAGAAATGGCCGTCTTGGGATTGCCCGATCTCGTCTTCCCACAATATCTGCCCGGCCGGTCCAGTCCCGTCCCGGAGTCTCAGGTATATCGGCGCGAATAAACCCACCGGGGTAAATCCAGCCACCACGCAGGGGCCGGTGTGCACCGTGCCGGTGGCGCTGACAGGCGTGTAGTCCCAGCTTTCATCCAGCCGGCCCTGGGAGTCGGCCCGCAGGGCCGCGGGCGTCCCGCGGGGCGTCTCGGCAAATGTCAGGCTCATGTCTTGCTCCTCTTCACTCCATTCCGGGCGGCACCGCCAGCAGGCTGCACCGGCAGTTCACCGACTCCTCCGGCGGCAGCGCCGGATCCACCGGATGCTGGCAGGGGTGCCCCCCCACGTAAAACGGCTCGTTCACCGGCACCGGCGGCTGCAGCCCGGCCTCCACGTGCGTCGGACGCACGCGGTCGTCCCCGGCCGTGCCCCAGCGCTTTTTCCAAATCTCTCCCGGCGGCGCCTCCCGCTGATACTGCGCCACCCGCAGCCAGGCCGCGCGGTTGGCCACCCGGTTCGTCTCCGTGCGCACGATCGCCTCGGCCCGGTGGAATTTCGACGTAAAGGTCAGTTTGCGGAAGTCTTCGCCCGCCACCTCCCGCATGGTCTCGTAGAGGCTCCGGCCGGTGATGAAGCCCGCGCGGATGGTGTTCCGGATGGCTATCCGCACCGGCTCCACGATATCGCGCTTCACCAGGTCGAGCGTGAAGTCCGCCCACAGGTCCAGGTACAGCTCCCCGGGAAGCTCCCGGCGCATCACCGGGATATCCCGGGCGTAGCGGTCCACCGCGCGGTCCACACGCTCAAGTCCGGAGCGCGCGGCCTCATCCAGCATGGTGCCCGCAGCGGCCTGCAGGCGCTGCTCTACCTGGTCCAGCGCCGCGTCAATCCTTCGCAGCACGCTGTCCAGCCGCCCCCGCGTCCACTCGCCCCGCGCAGCCAGAAGCTCCCGCAGCACCAGCGCCCGGGCCTCGTCCAGCTCGCGGCGCAACGCCTCCAGATGGCGCGCGCTCAGGCGCTCCATCTCGCGCTCGGCGCGGGAAAGCTCCTTCTCCCACCATGGGCTGCCGCGCACGTTTCACCCCTTCGGGCTATGCGGGTGGGCCGGGTGCTCCCCGGCCCACCTCACTTCCGCTTCCTGCCGGCGCCCTGCGCCGCGGGCGCGGCCCGGTCCTCCTGGCTCACCGCCCCTTCCGGATCCTCCGCCCGCGCCTGCTCGAGCACCGCCGCGTAAGGCCAGTCATCGTCCTCTGTCTCCCGGATCTCCACCAGGTCCAGCCCGTCGGCCTGGTGCAGCTCGATCCACTGCTCCAGCGCCTGGCGGTTCCCGGCCCGGATTACGCGCCGCTCAGACATAGCGGAACCGCACATGGCCGCCCGCGTTCGTCCAGGTGCCGCCGGTGCCGACGCGCTCGGCCTCGATGATCAGTTTATCGCCGGGCTGCATGGTGGTTCCCGGGCCGCTGCAGGGGATCAGCAGGCTGTTGTCCTTGCTGATGTTCACTCCAGACGTGAACTGCACCTGGCCGATCAGGGTGTTACCGGCGCCGTTTGCGCCCCCGTTGCGGATGTTCAGGTTGATGCGGTTGGTGTTGTCGCCGGTGATAGCCGCCCCGGCGATCACGGAGACGCTTTCCACCACCACATCCGCCGGCGCCACCCACACGGCCGCCCGGTCACTTGCGCCCGTCGCGTTCAGCGTCCGCACGAAGATGGGGGCCACCTGGCTGCCCGGCACGTAGCCGATGTGGCCTACCGTGTTCTTGCTCATGGTTTCCTCCTGTGTTTGGTTTCAGTTCTTACCGGCCTGGAAAGGCTGGTGCAGCCCCGTTACACCACGCTGCGGTCCCAGGACAGCGGCTCTTCAACGGCGATGCCGTAGATGAACCGCACTTTGTAGGTCAGGGCATCCGCCTCGAACTCCTCTTTGGTGAAGAGCTCCGGCTGCTGGCGCCCCTGGTAGAAGCCCACCTCGAGCGTCGGCGCTGACGCGGGATCCGCGCACAGATACCAGTCGTTCGGGTCCGTCCAGAAGGGCACCACCAGCACCTGATAGGCGTTGCGGTGCCAGTTCGGCTCCGTTGCGTTGAAGTTCGAGGTCTGGACCAGCACCTGGCTGTTGGTCAGGCGCCATGCCGTCTCCTCCAGGTCCGGGGGAACGATCAGCAGGCGCGGGATGATCGTCCCCGCATCCATCCTCTGGCCGCCGATGGTGTTGCCGAACGTCGCGCGCTTGAGCATGTTCACCCGGCGCGCGCTCAGGGTGGCGCTGGAGAGCGGCGCGCTGCCCTGGTTGCCGCTGCCGTTTGTGGAGCCGTCCCCGCCCCGGAGCGTGCTCGAAGGATGGAAGAGCGTCACGTTGTCCCCCATCGTCGGGTTGGAGGTCAGGACCCCGAACACATCCCGGTTGAGGGTCTGGCGCGCGGCGCGGCCCATGGCCACCGGGATGCTGCGGATGGCCCGCAGGTCGTCGTTTGCGATCGTCTCGAGCGTGATGGTGAACAGCCCGCCACGCTTGCCGAGCGTGTAGCTCTCGCTCCCGTCCACGGGGTTGGCGAGCGGGTGATAGGTGCCGTTCTCAGGCACCACCGGCAGCACCCCGAAGCCGCCGTATTTCACCAGGTACTGCGGCCGGAAGTCGGTCACGCTGGAGATGGTGCTCGCGATCTGGCGCCACTCCTGATCGGCGTCCGGCCGGCTGAATTCGGCGATCAGCCGTTTGTGGAGCCGGTCCGCGAACACCGCGGCCCAGGTGGTCGTCAGCAGCGCCTCCACGCTCCGCTCGCTGTCGTATCCGCCGCCGTGCGTGTCCCGCAGGATCTCAATGGGCGGGGTCAGCCAGTCCTTGCCCGTCCAGCGGCAATAGGCCTCCCTGAAGCTGCGGAACGGCGGCACGCCGCCCACCGGCTGCCCGGCCAGCATCCCGTCGATCGCCGCGATCATGCGGTCGCGGGAATCTTTGGTCACCTGCACGCCCAGGCCGGTCACGCGCGCGCTCTGTGCGGCCTCGTCCAGGGCCTCCTTCACGCCCCGGATGCGCCGGTCCAGCTCGCCAGGCTCGAAGACGCGCCCGGCGAATTCGCTACGCACCAGCTCCGCCGCCTTCGCCGGCAACCGCGCCTCGGCAAGGCGCGCCTCGAGCAGCACGCCGCAGCGCTCGCGCCTTGCCTCCTCCAGCAGCTGGCGCACCTCATCCGCGCCGTCAGTTTCAGCGGAGCGTCCATCACCGCCGCTGTCCTCAGACCCGCCGGACGCATCGCTATCCTGCGCCGATGAGTCCAGCTCCCGCGCCAGCGCTTCCAGCGCCTCCGCAAGCGCGGGGTGCCTGGACGCCAGCTCCTCTGCCGTCAGGTTCTCCGGATCCTCCACACTCGCCTCGACCAGCTTCCAGAGAGCCGGCCGGGCTTTGATGTCCTCCATCGTCAGATTCATCTTTACCTCCCGGTATGAGGTCCACCACGGATCCACCGCGGCGGACTCGAAGAGCCGGCCGCCAGCGGCCGGCTGCACCACGATATCCACGCTGTTTCCGGGGTCGGCGATAAGCGCCTCCACTTCCCGGATCAGCTGCCCGTTCTCGCGCACCACGCGGGGTTTCGCGGCCAGATCGATGGACACGCCGATCAGCTCGCCCGCCTCGCGCGCCGAGCGCAGCACGGGCAGGTAGTGCTCGAACACGTGCAGGTCTCCCCGCACCGCGCCGTCCGCGTACCGGACATTGCGCCATGTGCCGGCCAGGTTGCGCGGGTCGCTTCGCCCGGTGAGATCCCCCGAGCGGTAGTGCCCGCTTCTGGCCGGCAGGCCCTCCATGATGTGGCAGTCGCGCGCCAGCACCTCCTCGCGGTAGCGGTTCCGGTTCCGGCTCAGGCCCGCGCGGATCAGCACCGCGCCGGGCACGATGCGCTGCTCCTCGTCGAATGCGGCGGCCTCGATCGCCGCCGCCTCCCGGATCGTCACAGTCTCCGTCACTGCTCTTCCTCCATCGCCGGGAGCTCAGGCGGCCGCCACGCCGCATAGACGGCCGCCTGGTCCCGCCTGCGCTCCCCGGCGATCATATCGTCCAGATTGTCCGGCACCGGCACACCGGCGGCGTTGTGCACCAGCTGCCTGGCCGTCTCGCGCGACATCAGGTCTCCCGCCATCGCCAGCTGCGCCGCCTGCACCATGCGCAGCGTCGCGTCCGCTGTGCGGGTGTTGTCGCTGCGCGACAGATCGGGCGCGGTGATGTCCACGGCCTCGATCTCCTCCGGCGCCGCCCGCACCATGCCGGCTGCGGCCAGCAGATACCCCTGGATCTGCAGCAGCGGCCGGACCACGCCGTCAAACCACTGCGTCTGCAGCACCTCCAGGTCCCGGATCACCGGCTCGGAGGCGCTGTCCGCGGTCGTGCGGTTCACGTCGTCAGCCGCGCCCACCCAGTGCTCCGGGAAGCCGGCGCCAAGTGCGACGTACTTCAAAACCGCCAGATAGTCGCTGCGGGCATCGCTTGCGTGCATCGAGGGCACCACGGCCTCCCAGCTCTCGCTTTCGTTGACCACCTGCACGCTGCCCGGGCGCGGCGGGCTCTGGCCGATCTCCATCGCGCGCCGTGCCACGTCCGCCTCGCTGCCGCTGACGCGCACCTGCCAGATGAATGCCTTGGTCAGGGCGTTCAGCATCATGCGGTCGTTGAGGAATTGCTCCGCCCGGTGGATCCAGTAAAACATCGTCTCGAGCACGCTGCGCCCGCGGCCCACCATGCCGGCCTGGAGCGGGAAGTAGAGCAGCCAGCGCGTGCCCGGATCCGGCATATCCCCCCGGCGGAGAGCCTCGAGAACGGGCGGCGAGTTCAGGATCATCCACTCCCGGTCACCCTCTGGCCGGGACTCGGTCACGCTCGTGGCGATCCGCGCATTCTCCGGGTCGGTCGAGACCGCGCTGATCTGCGTGGGGTGGAGGTACCCGATCCGCATCCGCCCCGTCTGCGGCGCAATGAATGCCGGCAGGAACAGCTCGCCCAGGGCGAGCCACTCCCGGCACAGCCGCACGTAGTCGCGCTCCAGCCCGTTCACCGGATCACGCCAGAATGCGGTCAGCTCCTCGTGCAGCTCCTGGTTGGGACTTGAGAACTGCAGCACGCTGCCGCAGATATGTGCCGCCATGGTCCGGATGATCTTCACCGCCAGCGGGCTCGTGCCGGCGAAGTGCATGGCCAGGCGGAGCATCAGGCTGTGCTCGGCCGGATCCAGTGTGGGCTGACCTGAGAGGCTCGAGATGCGCTTCCAGCCGCGTTCCTCCTCCAGCAGATCCTGGATGCCGTCCCACTGCCCTTCCAGCGCGCGCGCGTACAGGCGCTCCACGCGGTCCACCGGCGCGCCCTCAGGCTCCACGGCGCGCGCCGGCCATGGCCATCGCAGGATGTCCCTCAGTGCCATGCGTCTTTGTCCGTTGCGGCGTACCAGCCGCGTTCCTCCACGGTTCTGGATGCCGGCGGGCGCAGTCTGGCAAGCGCGGCCCAGGCCGTGCTCACCGCGTCCACCTGGTCATCGTGCTGCCCCTGTGGGAACGCCACCAGCTCCGCGATAAACTCCTGGTTCCAGGATGCGCGCACGAGATGGATCGGCCTGCCGCTCCAGGCAAGCGCCCGGGCCACCTTGTCCCTGTCTGCCTCAATACCGCGGATGGCCAGGGCGTTGAAGCGCGGGTCGGCGCGCAGCTGCTGGACCGCCGCCAGCTGAAAGCCGGCCCGCTCAATGGCCCAGACGGTTCCGGGTTCCAGCTGCGCCAGCGCCGCCATGTCGCGCACCGTCTCCGGCCAGGTCTGGCGGCGCCGGTAGATGTCGAGCACCCAGAGCCGGTTCTCCCCGTCGAGGCCGCACAGTGCCCCGACGGTCCAGTCGGCGGTAGTCCGGCTGGATGCCGCAAGGTCCCAGCCCCGAGCCAGGCGCAGATGCGCCGGGGCGCGGTCCTCGATGCGGACATCTGCCAGGCGGAAGACGCTGCCCTCGGGCGGGGCGGGCCGCCCCTGATACAGCGCCTCCCAGTCGCGCGGGCCGACGTTTGCCCTGATCCGCTCCAGCTCTTCGAGCGGATACCGCTCCGGCCAGAGCGGGCGGCCATTCCCATCGATGGCGGGCATGTGGATGATCGTCCACTCATCCGCCCGGGCGTCCGTGCCCTGTGCCGCAAGCAGCCGCCCGCTCAGGTCGTCCTCGTGCCATCGCGTCTGGATCAAAACGATTGCTCCGTTCTCCTCCAGCCGGGTATACGCGGTGCTGGTGTACCAGTCCCAGACGGCCTGCCGTATGGTCTGGCTGTCAGCCTCTTCCCGGTTCTTCAGGGGGTCGTCGATAATCAGCAGGTTCGCCCCGTGACCGGTCAGCGGCCCCCCGACGCCGGCGGCCTTCAGGCCCCCTTTTCGTCCGGCGATATCCCATGAATCCACGGCCCGGCTGTCCGGGCACAGCCCGATTCCCGGGAAGACGCACCGGAACTGCGGCCCCTCGATCGTCGCCCGCACGAAGCGGGAAAACCGCTGAGCCAGGTCCGCCCCGTAGGCAGCCAGCACCACGCGCCGGTCCGGGTTGCGGCCCAGGTACCAGGCCGGGAAACGGATGCTGGCCAGCTCGCTCTTGCCGTGGCGCGGCGGCATCCAGACCATCAGGCGGCGGATCCCTCCTCGCTCCACAGCCTCGAGCGCCTCGGCCAGACGCGCCAGATGCGGCGCGGGCCGGTAGCCCGGCAGCGTCACACAGGCGAACGGGATCAGTCTCTGGCGGGCGAGGGCGAGCACCGCCCGCCGTGCGTCACTCAGGCTCCGTTCCGGGCTCCGCTTCGCGCTGCTCGAGCCAGCGCGCCACCGCGATGATGCTGCCGGTGTCGATGGCATGCGCTATGTCAATCGGGCCGCCCTCGGGCCCGGAAACCTCGATGCGCTGCCGGCCCAGGTTGCCCCATACCTCCGGCCGTTTCGCCTGCAGCCAGCGCAGCGGGTCGCGCTCGTAGACCGCCTGCTCCGCACTTTTCACCGCCCAGGCGTCGGCCTCATGGACCCGGGCGCGAAAGTCTGCGTGTCTGGCCATCCAGCGGCGCAGGGTGCTCTCGGCGATGCCGGCTGCGCCGGCCGCCTCCTCGCGCGAGGACCCGCGCCGGATGTCGGCGATGATCCGGTCCGCGATCTCCGGGTTGTATTTCGTCGGGCGTCCGCGCGGCATGTTTCAATCCTCGCCGGCCTGGTGGCCGGCCAGAGCGGAAGCGGAAAAAGGGCCCACCGGAGGAGGCGAGCCCTCAGAGAAAGGGAAAGGAGGCTGTATTTTGTCCGCTCTGCTTGCTGCCTGTATATGTACTCGCTGACAGAATGTCGGACAACCTTACCTTTCGGCGAGCAGCATCAAAATTTCCCAGAGATTTTCCGTTGGCAGCGCCGCCAGCGTCTGGCGGCGCAGGTCAGAAGTAATGGTCAGGAGATGGTTCACGTAGTCCCTGGCGTCCGCGTCCCAGGACCCGGACGTCATGCCGTCTAACACGGAGGCGAAGTGGAACGCTTCGTCCGGGTCCTGCACGCGGTAGGCCAGGGCCCGGATGATCTCTCCCCAGGAAGAGCCCGGGAACCGGGCGCGGTCTCCGGCTCTGCGGGCCGCCTCGAGCCGCGCGTAGATGTCAGCGAGCAGCGCCGCGCGCTCTGACGCCAAGGGATTCCTCCAGAATGGCCCGCGCCTCCGAAGATACGGTTGTGCCCCGGCGGGCGGCTGCTTGCGCCAGGGCGGACAGCACCTCCCCCGATAGGCGGATGGTCAGGCGGGAGTCCATCGGGTGCGTCCGGGGTCGCGCCCGCTCCGCCAGGCGCGGATCCTGCCTGCGCAGCCGCCTGAGCTCATCGCGCACATCGCACCAGGCCCGCCGGAGGATGTAGCGGCGCAGGAGCGGCTCCGGCAGGTGGCCGTGCTCACTGAGTTCCTGTGCGACGGCGAGGCGCGCGACCTGTGCCAGGTCGTCGGCGTGCCCGGTCCACCCGTAGCGCGCCCGTACGGCGCGCTCCAGGTAGGCTGCCAGGTGTGCGGCAAACTCAGCGTTTCCGGGCTGCCTCGAGCTTTCGAGCGAACTCCTCACGCTCGGCCTTCTCCGCCTCGTCAATCAGGGCCAGGGCGCGCGTCGCATCCAGCCCGATGGCCTCCAGGAAGTGCGCCATCGCCGCTATCATCTGCGGCGATGGTTTGGTGCGCGGCTCCGGCGGCGGTCCGGCTGCAGCGCGCCGGCTGTTCAGAATCCCCCGCCAGCGGGAGAGACATTCGCGCGAGCAGGTCCGCCGATAGCGCGGTGCCGGTGCACCGCAGACCGGGCACGTACCGCCCACATTATGAATGCCCGAACGCTTCATCGCCTCCTCCTTCGTCCCGTGCTCCGGGCCGGTCGAGGGCTTGAAGGGTGTCGGCCACAACCTCTGCGGCGCGCCTCTTGCCCCCGTCCTGGCCCACCCATTCCCGGACCTGCAGGCGCCCTTCCACGGCGACGAGCCGGCCTTTCGCGAGGCAGTTCGCGGCGAACTCTGCCGTCTGGCGCCAGCAGACGATATCGATGAAATCGGTCTGGCGGCTGGAGCCCTTATCCGTACCGGGCCGCTCTACGGCCAGATGCAGGGTGGCCACGGGCGTCCCCTGCGGCGTGTAGCGCAGCTCCGGGTCGCGCGCCAGCCGGCCGATAAGAATGATCCTGTTCAGCATTGCTTCCACCTCAAGCGCCCGCGCGCCAGCGCGGCGTGCCGCACTGCGGGCACAGCCGCGGCGGCTGAGGCTCCCGTCCCAGGCGCCGGCGCGGTTGCCAGGAATGCCCGCACGCCTGGCAGGTGAAGACCGGCCGCGGCAGCCGTGACATCGACGTCCTTATCCGCCCCACCGGCAGCCGGTACCCCGCCGCGACCAACGCGGCGACCTCATCCGGAGTTGCCTCCACCAGGGTCCACTCAAGGACGACTTGACCCGGAGGTTACCGTCCTCGTCCCAGTACGCCTGCCCGCCGCGGGCCGACGGAATATGAAGAATTTTCATCGGTCTCTCCTCTTTCGCGCGAATGTTTCGGGGCTTGCTCCCCCTCAATCTCCCGGTGCCACGACGACACCGCAGCAGCCGCGGTGTCCAGTGCCCGCTTGATTGCACCGGGCTCCCCGTCCATGTCCGTGCTCACTTCGCGGTAGCGGCTCAGCACCTGCAGGGTGCTGGCGTATGCCCCTGCCATCTGGTCCACCGGGCCCAGGCCCTGACGCTGAAGGCGCTCCGCGGCTGAGCGGGCCGCCTGCGCCACCTCCGCCTCTATCTCCCCGTAGTAGGCGATGCCGGCGTCCTCCTCCCGCTTGCGGGC